>Ga0207937_1000144_pt1 | contig 23769 bp, 24 predicted proteins | sample LakMenEpi04Sep11_FD_150668 | JGI IMG/M metagenome (GOLD analysis project Ga0207937, IMG submission 150668) | Freshwater microbial communities from Lake Mendota, WI - 04SEP2011 deep hole epilimnion (SPAdes) | ecosystem: Environmental > Aquatic > Freshwater > Lentic | place: Lake Mendota, Madison...
CCGGTCAAAATCCGCGCCAACCTCCTCGAAAACGGCATCAGCGCGGAGGACTTCGAGAAAGTCCGGCGCGGACTCTGGGACGTGGTCAACCGCGGCGGCGGCACCGCCCCGGGGGCCCGCATCAAAAACTACCAGGTGGCGGGCAAGACCGGCACCGCGCAATTCTGGCGCCGCGGGCTGAAGGACAACCACGTCTGGTTCATCGCCTTCGCCCCTTATGACAAACCTCGCTACGCCGTCTCCGTCATGGTCAACGGCGGCGCCTCCGGCGGCGGCGTCGCGGCGCCCATCGCCTCGAAGATTCTTTCGGATGTTTTCAAAATGGAAGAAGGCGAGGCGGTCGAAGTCGCCGCACTCGAGCCGGCCAAAGGCAGTTTCCAGTTTGTCTCGAGCGTGGACTTCGGACGCCCCATCCCCGCCGCCTTGGCCGATGCGCCGCCGGAAGAGACCGCCACGGACGGCCCCCCGGCCGCCGCCCCGACAGAATTTGCCCCGCCGCAAGAACGCCCGGTAGAGAAGAAAAAAGGACTTTTCCAACGCCTCTTCGGCGGTCGCAAAAAAGAAAACTAACCATTTTCCCCAACCCACACATCACTTCGTTATGATCGAAAAATTCAAAAAATTCCTGGGCCTTGCCCCGTCACCCGGCGGCGCCCGCCTCATCGTCAACGCCGAAAAACTCGAGAAACGCGTGGCCGTGCTCGAGGACGGCCAACTCGAAGAATACAACGTCGAGCGCGTCTCCGACCGCAACATCGCCGGCTCGATTTACAAGGGCCGCGTGAAGAACATCGAGCAGGGTCTCAAAGCCATGTTCGTCGACATCGGCTTCGAGAAAAATGCCTTCCTGCATTTCTGGGATGCCATCCCTGCCGCGCTCGACAGCGGCATCGAAGAGGTCCGGCGCAACACGGGAAAGAAGATCCCGAAGAAAATCACGGCCAAGGATATCCCGACCATCTATCCGCCGGGATCGGACATCATGGTCCAAGTCAGCAAAGGTCCCATCGGGACGAAGGGCCCGCGCATCACCACGAATATCAGCATGCCCGGACGTTATCTCGTCCTCATGCCCTACAGCCCGCAATGTGGCATTTCGCGCAAGATCGACGACCCGAAGGAGCGCGAGCGCCTGCGCAAAATCCTCAATGAGCTGGAAATTCCCGAAGGCATGGGCGTCATCATCCGCACCGTCGGGGCCGGCCAACGCTCACGCTTTTTCGTGAGGGATTTGCACCTGCTCCTCGAACAATGGTCCGAGATCGAGCGAAACATGGAATCGCAGCGCTCGCCCTACCAACTCTTCGAAGAACCGGATCTGGTCGAACGCACGGTGCGCGATTTTCTCACCGAGGAAGTCGAAGCCGTCATTTGCGACGACCTCCAATCCGTCGAGCGCATGCAGGAGCTCGTCGCACAAGTCTCCCCGCGTTCAAAGAAACGCATCCAGTTTTACAACGAGGAACAGCACATCTTCGACAAATACGGCGTCAACAAACAGATCGAGAAAGCCTTCCACCGCCAGGTCTGGCTCAAGTGCGGCGGTTATATCGTCATCGATGAGACCGAGGCGCTCATCTCCGTGGACGTCAACACCGGTCGCAACAAAGGCGGCAAGGACGTGGAGAAGACCATTCTGCAGACCAATCTCGAGGCAGCGGATGAAATTGCGCGCCAGATGCGCCTGCGCAACATCGGCGGACTTATCGTGGCCGATTTCATCGACATGAAGTCGCGCAAGGACCAGCAGGCCGTTTACCAACGCATGCGCCAGCGACTCAAACGCGACAAGGCCCGCACTCACGTGTTGCCGATCTCGCAACTCGGGCTCATGGAAATGACCCGCCAGCGCGCCGCCGAAAGTATGCGCATGTCGCAATTCGACCCCTGCCCGTATTGCGAAGGCCGCGGCCTCATCAAGAACACGATGACCATGAGCGTCGAACTCCAGCGCGCCCTCCACGCCGTAATGCGCAAACACATCGACACCATCCACGAAATCAAAGTCATCGTGAATCCCGACCTGCTCCAGCGCCTGCGCACCGAGGACGAAGAACTGCTCGTCGATATCGAACGCCGTTACGGCGGACGTCTCTCATTCAAACCCGATCCGACGATGCACCGGGAAAAGTTCACCATCACCGATGCCAACACCGGCGAGGAAGTGAAGGTCTGATACCAACGTCCCGAAGCTTTTATACTTTTCGCCTGCGGTCCCGGGGACCACGTGCGCCCTCGCACGTTGCGCCGTGCGCCTCGCGCGGCGCTTCGGCTGATGCAGGTTCATCGGCGAGGGCGCTGATGAACACGGCCGGGGCGGCCGTGCTCCCCGCAACCGGCCGGATTTTCAGCGCGCCGCGGCCAAGCCGGCTTCGATCACATCGAGGCCTTCGTTGAGTTGGTCCGCGCTCGCCACGAGCGGAATCAAAAACCGCAACACATTGCCGTGCGTCCCGCAGGATAGCGTGATCACGCCGTGCTCGTAGTTGTGTTTGACGAGCGCGGCGGCCGCGGCTTTGTCGGGCTCTTTGGTTGTTCGGTCTTTGACCAACTCGATCGCGCGCATGGGGCCGAGGCCGCGGTGCTGTCCGATCTGCGGAAATTTCCGGCTCCATGCCTCAAGCCGCGCCTCGAGAATTTCGCCGAGTGCCCGCGCATGCTCCAAAGTTTTCGGTTCGTCGAATTTGTCCATCACGGCCAACGCGGCCGCGCAAGCCACGGGATTGCCGGAATACGTCCCGCCGACACCCCCCACCCCGACCGCGTCGATCACCTCGGCTTTGCCGACGACGGCGGAGAGCGGGAGACCGTTGGCCAGGCCTTTGGCCAGCACCAGCAGGTCGGGCGTCACGCCGGCTTGCTCGCAGGCAAAGAGCGTGCCCGTGCGACCGAAGCCGGTCTGGATTTCGTCGAAAATAAGCACGACACCATGCCGGTCGCACCACTCACGCAGCATTTGCAGAAAGGGTGCGGGCGCGGGAATGAAGCCGCCTTCACCCGCGACCGGTTCGATGATCACGGCGGCGACGTTGGTTTCACCGATATCAGCGTGGGCGATTTCTTCGAACCGCGCAAACGCCTCGCGGCAAAGGCAGCGCGACAAGGAACACGGCAACTTGCCCGGACACACCGGAGTGCCGTCACCGACCCCGGGCCAACGGTAAAAATCAGGAAACGGCGCGCGGTAAATTTCGGAAGGAAACGGCCCGAACCCGCTTTTGTAGGGATTGGCTTTGGCGGTGAGCGCCATGGCCAGGTAGGTGCGCCCATGGAAAGCGTGCTCGAAGCAGATCACCGCCTGCCGCTTGGTGAAGGCGCGCGCGAACTTGATCGCGTTCTCGACCGCTTCGGCTCCGGAGTTGACGAGGAATGTTTTCTTCGCAAAACGGCCGGGCGCACGCTCGTTCAGCCGCTTGGCCACTTCCACGTAGCCCTCGTAAGCCACGACGTTGATGCTCGTGTGGAAAAATTTGTCCGCCTGCTCCTTCGCCGCGGCCACGACCGTCGGTTCCGCGTGGCCGAGATTGGTCACCCCGATCCCGCAGGCGAAGTCGAGGAACGTGTTGCCATCCACATCGGTGATCGTCGCGCCTTGCGCCTTGGCCGCCACGATCGGCGTCGTGTGGAAAGGCCCGGGCGCAACGTGTTTTGTGCGCTCGGCAAAAATCGCCCGGCTCCGCGGTCCGGGCACCACTGTATGCAAATCAATGGAGGGCATCGCTGAAACTTAACACAATTTCACGGTTCGTCCTCCGTCAAATCCGACCTCAGTAAGGTCCGCGGATATGCGGTCGCACCTCGCTCCGGTAGAACGCGTCCAGCTTTTCATGCAATGCGCGTGGCAGCGGCGGAAGATCGGAAATGGATGCATTCTCCTCCGCCTGCGCGGACGAGCTGGCCCCGGGAATGATCGCTGACACGGCCTCGTGATCGAGAATCCACCGCTGGGCAAGCTGTGTCATAGTCCATCCGGACGGGACAAAATCGCGTAGTTCTTCGGCCAGTTCGACGCCCTTCTCGTAGGGCAAGCCGGCAAATGTCTCGCCGACGTTGAAGCACTGACCGTCGCGGTTGTAGTTGCGGTGGTCTGTCCCGGCAAAATTCGTCTCCTTGGTGAACTTGCCCGAAAGCAGTCCGCTGGCCAGAGGCAGACGGACGATGATCCCCACCCCGCGCCGCGCCGCCTGCGGCAACAGCTCCTCGGCGGGTTTTTGCCGGAAGATGTTGAAGATGACCTGCAGCGAAAGCAGTCCTTCCTGCTCCAGACAAAGAAGCCCCTCCTCCACCGTCTCGACGCTCGCGCCGAAATGTTTGATCAGGCCGTCTTGTTGCGCCCGACGCAACCAATCAAAAACCCTTCCCTCACGAAGCACTTTGCCCGGGATGCAATGCAGTTGCAGCAAGTCCAAGGCATCCACACCGAGGCGGCCGCGCGCGCTGTCGATGGAAAGCCGCAGCCCGTCTTCGCTGTATTTGTCGGGATAAGCATCACCCGACCTACCGAATTTGGTGGCGACGAAAATCGTCCGCTTGCTCTCGCTCAAAAAACGCCCGATCCACTCCTCGCTGCGCCCCGCACCATAAACGTCGGCCGTGTCGAAAAAATTCACCCCGCCATGCACCGAGGCCTCCATGATCCCCCGCGCGGTCTCCTCCGATATTTCGCCGAAGTCCCCGCCGAATTGCCAACAACCCAATCCGACGTCGCCGATGAGCGGCCCCGATTTACCCAATCTGCGCATTTGCATGCCGCAATTTATTACACCCGGCCTATTTTGACAGGCCCATGGCTTGAATTTTTTGCTCCACCGCGGCCCGCCATTCGGCCGACCCGATCGTGGGACCATGTCCCTCGCTGTCGATAATACCGAGTTTGCGCGAGAGCGCGGCCGCCCACTCCTCCCCGCCAATGTCGGGACCGTGACCTTGTAAATCAGTCACCGGATAACGCGCTTCGATCGAGGCGGTCCACGCATCCCAATCCGCCGGTGGCACCTCGGCGCGTTCATCGCATGCAGCGAGGGCAATCACAAACAGAACGAGGAAAATTCTCATGCGTCGGCAAGTTGCTTCGCCCCACCCCGCGGTTTGCGCAGCCAGACGGACAAGAGCGAGAGGTCGGCAGGCGTGACACCGCTGATGCGGGAAGCTTGGCCGAGGGTGGCCGGACGGATTTGGGTAAGTTTTTGCCGAGACTCGTTGCGCAAGCCGGGAATGACTGCGTAATCCAAATCCAGCGGCAGCGGTTGTTCGTCCTGACGCCGCTGACGTGCGACCGACTCCATCTCTCTTTTGATGTAACCCTCGTATTTGCAGTCGGTTTCGACTTGGAACCAAATGGATTCCGAGGCCAATCGCCGGATATCCTCCGGCAATTTGGTGACGGTATTTTCCGGGCGACGGATCCATTGATCTAACGCAAAACCTTCATGACGAGTTGATTGCATTAATTCACGCAACGCGTTGATGGCTTTTTGCCTGGCCTCGGTGCGGGCAAAGCGTTCCGCGGAAATCAACCCCGCTCCCCTCGCCTTCGCCGCCAAGCGCAAGTCGGCATTATCTTGACGCAATAGTATCCGGTATTCCGCCCGGCTGGTGAACATACGGTAAGGCTCGGGCGTGCCGCGGGTCACCAAGTCGTCAATGAGCACCCCGATGTAGCCTTCGGAACGTTCCACGTGGAATGCCGGCTTGTGGTCCAACTTCAGCGCTGCGTTGGTTCCCGCCACCAAGCCCTGCGCGGCGGCCTCCTCGTAGCCGGATGTTCCATTGATTTGCCCCGCCAAATACAGGCCCTCGATCGCTTTGGTTTCGAGCGTCGGCTGAAGTTGGGTCGGCGGACAATAATCATACTCCACCGCATAACCGGCACGGAGAATGTGGGCATTTTCGAGTCCGGGCACGGACCTCACGAACGCCAGCTGAACCTCGAACGGAAGGCTCGTGGAAATGCCGTTGACGTAGTACTCGCCGGTCTGACGACCCTCGGGCTCGAGGAAAAGCTGATGCCGATCCTTGTCGGCAAAGCGGACGACTTTGTCCTCGATGGACGGACAATACCGCGGGCCGACGCCCTCGATGATACCGGCATACATCGGCGATTTGTCGAGGTTGGCGCGGATGAGGTCGTGGGTGCGTTCGTTGGTGTAAGTAATCCAGCAGGGCATTTGTTCCACGTGGAACGCGCCATCGGACCAACGGTTCAAGGTAAAGGGTCCGCCGGGTTCACCAGCCAGATCTTCCGGGAGAAAACTGAACGTTGGTGGCGGCTCGTCGCCGTCCTGACGCTCGCATTTGGAAAAATCGATCGTCCGGCCAAGAATCCGGCAAGGGGTTCCCGTCTTGAATCGCTCGACCGTCAGGCCCAGATCGCGCAGGGAATCGCTCAAGGTGGACACCGCATCGCCCATGCGCCCACCGGTGGTTTGTTGGAGTCCGACATGGAGGAGTCCGCGCATGAACGTGCCCGTGGTCACAACAACCGACTTGGCCCGGTAGCGGAGACCGAGGTTGGTTTCGACACCGGTGACGCGGTCGTTTTCCACCAAAATACGGACCGCGTTGCCTTGGAGCAAATGGAGGTTGGGGGAGTGCTCGAGGATCCATTTGAGCCGGAACTGGTAAGCTTTCTTGTCGCATTGGGCGCGGGGGGCCTGCACGCTCGGACCTTTCCGCGCATTCAGCATGCGGAACTGGATGCCAGTGGCATCGGTGTTCTGACCCATCACGCCGCCGAGCGCGTCGATCTCGCGGACCATGTGACCCTTGGCCAGACCGCCAATGGCGGGGTTGCAGGACATTTGCCCGATGGTGTCCAGGTTCTGGGTAAGAATGCCGGTGTGCGCACCAAGCCGGGCCGCCGCCAGGGCCGCTTCGACCCCAGCATGCCCGGCGCCCAACACGAGAACGTCGAAAGTTTCAGGGTATTCGTAGATGCTGGACATAAGGCGGGTGTTCCACGTGGAACGTTACGGACGATTAAGAATTCCTGTGGTGGGGCGGGGGAGTAACTCGGAGAGATGCCACTCGGCGCTTTTGCCATGGAAGTTGGCTGAGATCACTTTGAGATCGGGGGCGAACTCGGCCAAGACCTGTCGGCACGCACCGCAGGGCGAGATAGGTTCGGCCGTATCAGCCGCGATGACCATGCGGTCAAACTCCCGGCATCCGGCCGCCACCGCCGCAAAGACTGCATTGCGCTCGGCACAGATGGTCAGCCCATAGCTCAAGTTCTCGACATTGCATCCGGCGAAACGCCGCCCATCCTTGCCCACGATCACCGCACCGACCGCAAACTTGGAGTAGGGGGCGTAAGCCCGCTTGGATGCGGTTATTGCTTCTGTAATCAATTCATTATCAATGTCTTGCATATTTATCAAGCTTGGACTGTCGTAATCTGCCCTCTAAGCGTCCATGCCGGTCGTGCATCGCGATTCGGCGTGGACGCGCATCGATTGCGGCACTATGACACAACTTCTTCGCTGCAAGCGAATCTAAGTGAGTCATAGAACGTAAGCAAGACGGGCGCGGAAAAGAAATCTTGGGCGGAGCCGGCGCAGGCGGGTTGTCCGGGCAAAGAAGGCGGAAGCGAGAACGTGTTCGTTTGCCGTTGCAAAAAAAGAATTTTTCCGCAACATTTTTACCTTCGCGCGGGCAGTCATCGTCTGACCGCGCATGGTTAGTTTTTCAACCCGTAACACACCGACCATCACGTGAGCGTAGCCCAAGCAGACAAGCCGAAAACTGGCGACAGTCCGGTTGATTTTTCCAAGGCCCCCGTCAACGCCAAACTCACCCCCGAGCAAAAGCTCAAATTTCTCGCCGACATGCTGCGCATCCGGCGCTTCGAGCAAGCCTCGCTCAAACTTTACAACCACGGGAAAATGGGCGGCTTCCTCCACCTTTACATCGGGCAGGAATCTGTCGCCGTCGGCACCTGTTCGCTGCTCGGCCCGAACGACCACGTCATCACCGCTTACCGCGACCACGGCCACGCGCTTGTCGTCGGCATGTCGATGAATGAATGCATGGCCGAGCTGCTCGGCAAAGCCACCGGATGCTCGAAGGGCAAGGGCGGATCGATGCACTTTTTCGCGCCGGACAAAAATTACTGGGGCGGGCACGGCATCGTGGCCGGGCAGACGCCGCTCGGTCTCGGCATCGCTTTCGCCCTCAAATACAAGGGCCTCAAAGGTTGCTGTCTCACCTACCTCGGCGACGGCGCCGTCAACCAGGGCGTCTTCCACGAATCCCTCAACCTCGCCGCGCTCTGGAACATCCCCGTCGTTTACATCATCGAGAACAACCAATACTCGATGGGCACGAGCCTCGCCCGCTCCTCTTCGATCAAGTCCTGCCTAGCCGAACGCGCCGAGGGCTACAACATGGATTGGGACATCGTCAACGGCGAGAACCTCTACGAAGTGCGCGCCAAGACCTACGATGCCATGGAGCGGGCCCGCGAAAAAAGCCGCCCCTGCGTGCTCGAGATCGACACCTACCGCTACTACGGCCACTCGGTCGCCGACGCCAACGCCAAGAAATACCGCAAGCCCGAAGAAATCGAGTTTTACAAGCAGAACCACGACCCGATCACGCTTTGGGAGAACCGCCTCAAGGACGAAGGCGTCGCCGATGAAGCCATCATCGAAAAACTCGACAAAGCGGCCAAAGCCGAGGCGGCAGAATCGGTGCAATTCGCCGAGGACAGCCCGTTCCCCGAGTTGGAAGATATTTTCACCGACGTCTATTACGAAGTGGACATGGGCACGGAGGCCGGCCGCACCGGACGCCATTTCTTCTCCGACTAGCCCGCGCGCGCCTTACCCCGCTGCGCGCACCACAAACCAAGCCATGCCTGTCATCACTTACCGCCAAGCCCTCAACGACGCCCTCGCCGAGGAAATCATGCGTGACGAAAACGTCATCATCATGGGCGAGGAAGTTGCCGAATACAACGGAGCCTACAAAATCACCGAAGGTCTGTGGGAACGCTTCGGCAGCAAACGCATCATCGACACACCCATCAGCGAAGCCGGCTTCATCGGTCTCGGCGTCGGCGCGGCCATGATGGGTATGCGTCCGGTCATGGAACTCATGTTCTGGAGCTTCGCTTACGTCGCCTTCGACCAGATCATCAACAACGCCGGTTGCGTGCGCTACATGTCCGGCGGACTCATCAACTGCCCGCTCGTCATCCGCGGACCCGCCAACGGCGGCACCAACGTCGGCGCGACCCACTCGCACACGCCGGAAAATTTCCTCGCCAACACGCCGGGTCTCAAAGTCGTCTGCCCCGCCACGCCTTATGACGCCAAGGGCCTCATGAAAGCCGCCATCCGCGACAACGACCCGGTCTGCGTCATGGAAAACACCCTCCTCTACGGCGAGAGCGGCGAAGTTCCGTCCGACGAATATGTCATCCCTCTCGGCGTGGCCGACGTGAAGCGCGAGGGCACCGATGTCTCCCTCATCGCCCACGGTCGCGCCGTCATCACCTCGCTCAAAGCCGCTGAAATTCTCTCGGCGGAATTCAATATCTCCGCCGAGGTTGTCGACCTGCGCAGCATCCGTCCGCTCGACGAGGAAACCATCCTCGCCAGCGTGCGCAAAACCCACCGCGCCGTGCTCGTCGATGAAAACAAACCCTTCTGCGGCGTCTCCTCGCAGATCGCCACGCTCATCCAGGAACAGGCCTTCGACGAACTCGATGCGCCCGTGACCCGTGTCACCGCACTCGACGCCCCGGCCATCTACAGCCCGCCGGTCGAGGCTTTGCAGCTGCCCACCGTCGATCGCATCATTCAAAAAGTCCTTGCCGTGTGTTGACGCACCTGACGCGCCCGCACCATCCAACCATCACCATCTCACTTTAGAATCTTTCCGCCATGCCCGCAGTCACCATGCCCAAACTCAGCGACACCATGACCGAGGGCACCCTCGTCAAGTGGCGCAAAGCCAAAGGTGACAAAGTCGAAGTCGGCGACATCCTCGCCGAAGTCGAGACCGACAAGGCCACCATGGAAATGGAAGCCTTCGACGATGGCACACTCAGCGAGATCTACATTGAGGAAGGATCGGTCATCAAAGTCGGCGACAAGATCGCCCTCATCCTCGGTGAAGGCGAAACCGACGAGGGCGCGGCATCGGAAGCCAAAGCCGCTCCCGAGAAGCCGGCCCCCGCCGGGGCCAAAGTCCCCAAGCCCGCCACCCATCAGGTCAAAGCTCCCGCGCCCAGACCACAACCCGCCGCGGCAGCAACAGGCGGTCGCGTCAAAGCTTCGCCACTCGCCCGCAAAGTCGCGACCGCTCGCGGCGTGAATCTTTCAACCATCGCCGGCTCCGGCCCCGGTGGCCGCATCGTGAAACGCGACGTCGAAAACGCACCCGCCGGGGGTGGGGGAGTCGCCGGTGTTTCCGCCGCACCTGTCATCCGCGCCGCCCGCGGCATCGCGGGAGAAGAAAAAGTGATCACTCTCAGCGGCATGCGCAAGACCATCGCCGAGCGTCTCCTCGCCAGCAAAACCCAGATCCCGCACTTCTATCTCAGCGTGGCCATGGATGGCGGACCGCTCATGGCCCTGCGCAAAGAACTCAACGCCATGGCGGAAAAGGACGGCGGACAAAAACTCACCGTCAACGACTTCATCCTCCTCGCCGCCGCGCGTGCCGCAGCCGAAGTGCCGAAGATCAATGCCGCCTACGACGGCGACGCCATCATCGAATACAGCGAGGTCAACCTTGCCGTGGCTGTCGCCATCGAAGATGGGCTCATCACTCCCGTCATCAAAAAAGCCAACACCCTTTCCCTCCGCGAGATCAGCGCGGCCATGAAAGACCTCGCCGCCAAAGCCCGCGGCAAGAAACTCAAGCCCGAAGAATACCAAGGCGGCACCATCACGCTCTCCAGCCTCGGTGGCTTCGGCATCGACGACTTCCTGCCGATCATCAACCCTCCGCAATCGTTCATCCTCGGCGTCGGCGCCATCACCAAACAACCGGTCGTCAACCAGCACGACCAAATCGTCATCGGCCATCGCCTCGTCATTTCCGCCAGCGGCGACCATCGCGTCATCGACGGTGCCGTCGCCGCCGAATACATGAACGCCCTGCGCCGCCTCATCGAAAAGCCGGCGCTGCTGCTTTTGTAAGATCGGGCTCCACCGCTCGCTGGAGATAGTTTTTTTTCGCCGGTGTCAGCCGGCAAAAAATCCTCTGTCATTTTCTTCTATCCGTGGCTCAAAAAGTCCGATGCTTTTGGCACTCAACAAACCCTTCGGCGTTCTCTCGCAATTCACGCCCGATCATCCCGGACAACGCACCTTGTCCGAATTCGGACTGCCAAAAAGCGTCTATCCGCTCGGACGCCTTGACCGCGACAGCGAGGGACTTCTTCTTCTATCCGACGAACCCGGACTCAACACCCGCCTGCTCAACCCGCGTCATCAACACCCCCGCACCTATTGGGCCCAAGTGGAAGGGGAAATGGATGAGCCCGCGCGGCAAAAACTCCGCACGGGCGTTGTTATCGAAGGACAAATCACGCTCCCAGCAGAGGCCCGCCGCATCACCCCCAACCTTCCCCCGCGCGACCCACCCATCCGCTTCCGCCAAAACATTCCCACCTCCTGGATCGAGTTGGAAATCCAAGAGGGCCGCAACCGCCAAGTCCGCAAAATGACCGCCGGCGTAGGGTTTCCCACCCTCCGCCTCATCCGCGTCCGCATCGGCCAATTCGATCTGCCCGCCAACCTCGCGTCAGGCCAGTGGCGCGAACTCACCGCCCTCGAGAGGAACGCAGTGTTTGACTGATAAGATCGGATGGCCCCCATCCGCCCGTATCCAAAATCACTAAACTTGAACCCTCCAGCCCATTCATTTGCTTCCGTGGAAAATCTGGCTATAATAGCCAGATGAAAACGGCCAGCGTTTCCGACCTGAAAAACAACCTCTCCGCCCGGCTCAGAGAGGTGATAGCCGGCGAACCGCTCATCATCACCGACCACCGCAAACCCGTGGCGGTGGTTTACCCGCTGGAGCAGGATCTCATGGACGAACATGTGAAGTCCTTGGTCGCCGAAGGCTTGGTCATTCCACCCAAAAAACGCGGCAAACTCGACGTCAAAGCATTCCTCGCCCTGCCCAGGGGCGAATGTAATGCCCGGCTGACGGAAGCAATCCTCGAAGAACGTGAGGAAGGACGATGAGGTTTTGGGATTCCACCGCCATCATGCCGCTGCTGGTCCCGGAGGCTGACTCCGCTGATCGCGAGAGTCAGCTCACCGATGACCCGGACGTGCTCGTGTGGTTTGGCACTCTGGCTGAAGTGGAATCCTCGCTCAACCGACGCAAACGCACCAACGAGCTCGCAGCAGATGATGAAATAAAGGCGCGCTTGCACTTGGAAAAACTGTCGGCTCACTGGACTGAAGTTGCTCCAACAATCGAAGTCCGCGACCGCGCCATCCGCCTGCTGCGCGTTCATCCGCTGCGGGCGGCGGATGCCTTCCAGCTCGCGGCAGCGCTCATTTTTTGCCGGGAAAAACCCCAACACCTGACCTTTCTGACGGCCGATCAGCGCTTGGGCGCCGCCGCGGCCGCCGAAGGTTTCGCCGTCGCCTGACACTTCGGACACCACGCCGTGGTCCGTCCGCCGATTTCTTCGCGGCGTAAGACGGCTCCATCGCGCGGACACTTCCCGCCGTCGCGCCAGCGATAATGAAAGAGCCATGATTTCGGCACATCGCCCCAATGACTGCCGATGATCTTCATCGCGGTGCGCGACACCGCGCGAACCTCTTTCCAAAGCATAACGATTTCATTTCTTTTCAAGGTTCTGGCGCGCTTTTTCGGTGACAAGCGACACCTCCACAAAATCTCATCCGCCATCCAATTTCCAATCCCCGGAAACATCTCTTGCTGCAAAAGAAACGCCTTCAAAGGCAATCCCGCCCGCCGCGCCGCATAACGCGCCACGGCATCTTGGGTAAAATCCTTCGATAACACCTCCGGCGGCAATGTCGTCCACCAATCCGGCTCCGCGCTGGCGGCAAACTTGACCACGCCGAACATGCGCGGGTCGCGGAAAACCAGTGTGCGCGCCGCTTGCCGGATCACCAGATGATCGTGTTTGCCGGGCGTATGGTCGGGGTCCACCACCAACAGCTCGCCGGTCATCCCGAGATGCACCCCCAGAGAGTGCTCCTCGAAGACAAACATCATTTGTTTCCCCTTGGTCCCGAAGTCCGTGAGCCGCCGCCCCTTAAGTCTTTTCTGCCACGCCCGCACCTCCGCCCCACGGAAAATCCGCGCTTTTTCCCGGCAGACCACCTCCGTCACCACATCACCCACCCCGGGAGCCCATTGTTTGGCAAACCACGCGACTTCGGCCAGTTCCGGCATGACGCGATCCTACGCCGGATTCTAATAAATTGTCAGCAGACGACTGCCTGGATCGGGGGACCACGGCCGCCCCGGCCGTTGTTTCCGGCGCCTCGCCGGAAACCCTCCAACCTAATCTTCTTCAAACCTTCCCCAAAATCCCGCATAGTGCACTTTCTATGGCTTACGATCTTATTGTTGTTGGTGGCGGACCGGCGGGATATGTGGGCGCGATCCGCGCCGCCCAACTCGGCAAACGCGTGGCATGCGTGGAAATGGAACGCGCCGGCGGCACCTGCCTCAACTGGGGATGTATCCCCACCAAATCTCTCCTCCGCAACGCGGAACTTTACCAACTCATGTCCAAGCATGCCGGCGACTTCGGCATGACCTTCGACCAGCTCAAATTCGATTGGGAAAAAGTGATCGGGCGCAGCCGCGGGGTGGCCGACAAACTCGCCGGCGGGATCGAGATGCTCTTCAAGAAAAACAAGGTCGATTACATCCGCGGCACTGCTGCCGTGCCGAAGTCCGGCGTCGTCGAGGTCACCGACAAGGACGGCAAAAAGACCACACACACTGCATCGAAAATTCTCATCGCCACCGGCGTCGTCTCACGGGAAATGCCCGGCTTCCCGTTCAATGGCAAGAGCGTCATCGGCAGCAAACAGGCCATGGTTCTGCCCGAGCAACCCAAGGAGATCATCATCATCGGCGCGGGCGCCATCGGCATCGAGTTCGCCTACTTCTTCAACGCCTTCGGCACGAAAGTCACCGTCGTCGAGATGCAGCCGAACATTCTACCCGTTGAGGATACCGACTGCTCGGCCGCATTGGAAAAATCCCTCACCAAACAAGGCATTCGCATCCTCACCGGCACGAAAGTGGACAAAGCCGAAGCGACACACAAAGGCGTGAAGCTCGCCGTCAGCGGCAAGGTCTCCGAAACCCTCGAAGCGCCGATTGCCCTCGTCGCCATCGGCGTCGCACCCCTCATGCCCGAAAGCCTCAACGTCAAACTCGACGCCAAAGGTTGGATTCAAACGAACGACAAATACGAGACCTCCGTGCGCGGCGTTTACGCCGCCGGCGACATCATCGGGCCCCCATGGCTCGCGCACGTTGCCAGCTTCGAAGCTATCCAGGCTGTCGAAGGAATGTTCGCCGGCAAAGCCTCGCGCAAAGTCGTCAATTTCCCCGGTTGCACCTACTGCCAACCGCAAGTCGCCAGCGTCGGACTCACCGAACGCGCCGCGAAGGAAAAAGGCCTCAAATACAAAGTCGGCAAATTCCCCTTCATGGCCAGCGGCAAAGCGCTCGCCGTCGGCGAAAGCGAAGGCTTCGTCAAAATCATCTTCGGCGAACCCCACGGCGAAATCCTCGGGGCCCACATTATCGGCGCCGACGCCACGGAAATGATCGCCGAACTAGGACTCGCCGTGGAAATGGAGGCGACCCACGACGAATTGATCTCCACGATTCACGCCCACCCGACACTCAGCGAAGCGGTGCACGAGGCCGCCGAACAAGCCCTCGGCCACGCGATTCATATTTAAGACAGCGACGGTAGGGCGGGGCCTCCGGACCCGCCGTGCACCTTCACCGGCGCGCCGAGGACGTCGCGCCCTACCTTTTGTCGCATATCGGCACTAGTTTCTCCCAGTGCACACCAAACGGCTACGACATTTGCAAAACCGATATTGTGGTTAAGCGGCGGGGACGCCGCTTCTACTCTTGCCTCCTACGGCATGGTTCCGACTCAGGGATAAGCCTCCAACTTGGTGAGGTTTTTCTTCTCATCGAAAGAAATCCCGAGGTCGCTCGGCAGTTCGGTCACCGGATGGATCAGCCGGTCGTAATAGACCCAACGGAAGCCCTCGTCGGTGATCAAGTTGGGGGCGCCCAGCACCTGGCGCGCTGTGTTCATGTTGGTAATCCCCAGCGTCTTGGCCACCTCGGGCCACTGTTCCAAAGTATAAGCTGCTCCCTGCTTGATCTCTCGCTGGAATTTTTGCGCGTCATCTTTCACCGCCGTCATGGTTGTGACCTCGGCCTCTGCCTCCACACTATGCTTCTGCCACGCCAGCAGGAAAATCGTGATGCCGCCCAAGATGGCCAGCACCGTCAGCGCAACCAGCCACGGGTTCCGCTTCATCCACGGCGGGCGAACCGGCGGCCCTTCAAAGGGATACCAGACCTCCGCTTTGACTTCGGGTTCCTTCTCGAGATCCGTCTCCGGCTTCAAAGGCTCCCAATCCGCCATACCCTCGCGCCAATAAAAGGCATCCGGCCCGATTTCTTTCTTTTCCTGCATCAGTTTGACCTGACCGACAGGTAGGGGGCCGCTCACTTCACCGTGTATGCTGAGGTAGATTCGCAAAGGAGGGAGTTATTGTTGACCGATCCGCCATGGGCCGAGCCCTTCAGGACTAAGCCAAAGCCGGGTAATCTGTATAGCCCTTGGCTCCGGGTGTGTAAAATGTGGTCGCATCCGCCTCGTTCAGCGCCGACCCAGTGCGGATGCGTTCGGGCAAGTCGGGATTGGCCAGAAACGGCACCCCGAAAGCCACAGCATCAAGCCTCTTCTCTGAAATCGCTGTCGCTGCTTCTTCAGGCGTATAGCCCATGTTGCCGACCAACACTCCACGATAGGCTGCCCGCGCGGCCGTCATGACATCCCCGTTTTGCTGCCCCAAAAAGTCGGATCTCATCACGTGCCAGTAGGCCAAACCGTAATCGTTGAGCTTGTTTCCCAACCATGAGGTCAGACCGATCGGATCGCTGTCGCTCATGCTGTTGTAGCTGTTGAGCGGTGACGTGCGCACTCCCACACGATCCGTCCCCCATACGGCAGACACCGCTTCGATCACCTCGAGCAGCAATCGCGCGCGGTTGGCGATCGGGCCCCCATACGGCCCCGTCCGCTTGTTCGCCCCGTCGCGTAAAAATTCATCGAGCAAATACCCGTTTGCCCCGTGCACTTCGACGCCGTCAAAGCCTGCCACTTTCGCGTTTTCAGCCGCCCTCTTGAACCCGGCCACGATCCCGGGAATCTCGTCATCACCCAGCTCTCGCGGCAAAGCATACGGTTTCTTTCCCTCGGGCGTGCTCACTTCGTCGTTGGTAATGGCCAGCGCGCTCGGCGCCACCGGTTGCGCGCCGTTGTTGAAGAGCGGATGACACGCGCGACCGCCGTGCCAGATTTGCAGAAAAATCCGCCCGCCCGCACCATGCACGGCATCCGTCACACCCTTCCAACCAGCCACCTGGGCCTCGCTGTAAATCCCCGGCTCGGCATAAAAGGCCGAATTACCCTCCATGGCCATCGTGGCCTCGGCGATGATCAGCCCCGCCGTCGCCCGCTGGGCGTAATATTCGGCCATCAGCGTTCCCGGGATGTGTCCGAGCTCCGCGCGGCAGCGTGTGAGGGGCGCCATGAAGATGCGATTCGGTGCGTCGATCGCGCCGAAATTGAATGGACGAAAAAGTGCTGAAAGATCTGCGGTGGTCATGAGTGGATGAGGAATTGTTCAGGATATCGTGTGATGCTTCGCTGAGGCGAGACAATCGCGGTTGTTCACATGTCTTATGGATTGGGTTTTCTGAAAGACCAACCAAGAGATTCATCATAAGGGTGTGAACAACCTTCCGAAATCGTGTTTCACGCACCACCCGCGGGCGTTCCACGCCACCGGGACTCTGTGAAGAAGTGTCGGCCCGCCGGGCACAAGGTCCGCGGAACATTGTGGAACACAGCTTTATTCACAGCCCCCGCCGCTTATTCACAGATTGTTGGATCGCCATCGACAACCCCCGGAGGGGCGCTTTTTGCTATGACACCCAACAGCCTTTTCCGGAGACACGAGAATATCCGTATATTTATGTATGAACATCAAAAGTGTCTTCATCCTCTTAATGTCTCCAGCCGTGGCTTTCTCCCAATTTGGGGAGGAGAACCCTGATTCCCTGAGCACTTTTCGGATCAGAGATAACGAGGGAAATGTCACCCGCGTCACGCCCGACGGATTAGGGGGCTATCGCGCCAGAGACGAGGATGGGAATGTGACCAAGCTAAGACCCGATGGTTTGGGAGGTTATCGTGCCACCGACGAGAGCGGAAATATCACGCGAATCCGTCCCGATGCCACAGGGGGCTACCAGGCAACCGACGAAGATGGCAATGTGACCCGGCTCCGCGCGGATTACTCCGGCGGTTACCGTGCAGACGGGTCACTTTTCAGCGCTCGCAAAACCCCAGACACCATCTACCAGACTACACCCAGACTTTTTTCAATTACAACAGACAGCGAGTCCCAAGACGGGGAAGACGCGGCTGGGGCCCTGCAATCCTGTGCCGACGGCCCCGTCCGGCGCATCGGCAGCTTTTATTATCACCCCGATGGCACCACGACACAGCAGATCGGTAATTTCTTTTACCGTTCCGACGGAGAGGTCACCCAAAAAATCGGCAACTACTACTATCACTCCGACGGCACCACCACGCAGCGTATCGGCGATACATTCTATCGTTCCGACGGCAGCGTGACGCAAAAAATTGGCGACTCCTTTTACCGCTCCGGCGGCGAGTGCGCGCAGGAATAGATGCCGGTCAGGCGAGCGCGATGATGGCCAGATTGATCAAGGCCAGCACGAGCGCCGGCATCATCGCATGCCACGGATCACGGATGCGCCAGCGTGCCCAGAGACCACAGAGCATCATGGCGACCAGACCCGCCGCCGCGGCGAGTTTCAAGGGCACAAACCACTGACCCACCAGGAGACCGACCGCCCCGGCCATTTCCAGACTTCCCACCAAAACGCGCCAACGCGCCAAACGGTAACGCTCGAATTCCGCCACCAGCTTGGCGGAAAACAAGCAGGCTGCGCCGTAGAAAAGAAAAGCGGCGGCGGACAGAATCTCGAGAACAAGTGAAAGTGGGGGCATGAAAAAAACTCCTTACCGCGAGCGTAGGGACGGGGTAGGGTTACGGGCAACGATCTAATCACTCCCCATGGAAATACTCGCCCAAATTTGCCAAATCATCGTCGGCTGCGGCCTGCTTAATGTGTGGTTGCTGCGTTTCAACAAAGCCACTGCTTACCGGGGCGCCGCCGCCACCAACATGCGCGAAGAGTTTGCCGCATACGGACTTCCCGCCTGGTCGTGCTACACCGTGGGATTTCTTAAAGTGACCTCCGCTTTCGCCCTCTTGGTCGGGTTGTTTGTCCCGGTCCTGGTGCTGCCCGCCGCCGCTGTGGTTGCCGTCCTTATGCTCGGCGCCGTCGCCATGCACATCAAAGTGCGCGACCCTCTCAAGAAAGCTGCGCCCGCCCTCACCGTTCTCATCCTCAGCCTCGTGATTATCTTCGCGAGTCGCTGACCCTTGTCCCCCACGCTCCTGCTTTATCAGGAATATTGGAGTATTTCGCGTTTGGCGTTCCGTATTGTTGGTTTCGGTCGTGTGAGAGACGACTTGTTTGTCGGAAGCCGTCGCGGCGCGGCGTCGGGAATGGCTTGTGCGATGGCCTTGGCAATCGTGGCCACGCCGTCGAGGAGTTGATCGCGGCGGTCGCGCGCTTCATCCCGGTCGCGCGTGCCGAGCGACACTCGGATGCGCTGCTTGGTGTAGTCGGCTTTGTGGACGGTGTAGTGACACCACCACGTGCCATTGTTGTTCCAGATATGGTGATCGTCGGCCGAACGGTTGTTGGTGCGGGGACTGAGCTGTGTCGTTTTCATGCGCCCATCCCATCACAGGGGGTAAGACACTGGTTGTCCTCGGCCCAAAAAACTCCCCGCCTAGCTTGCGACTAGCTTTGACCCCCGCAGACGGTTGGATAGATTGCACCGGATGTCCTTGCGCCCCCTTGTTCACTTTGTGCTTTTGCTTTTGGTGTGTGCTTCCGCTCAGGCCCAAGGTCCGATAGCGAACGGTTACATTTATGCCGACACGACAGGGTTCGGATCCTTGGCCGATGGAACGCCCGGCGCTTTCAACTTTCGCAATACCGGCGATCTGTTGATCACACGGACGACCAGTCTGGCCGGCTCGGCGCTGTTGCCAGGGGCCAGCACGATTAATTTCACGGCGGCCGGCTCGGCGCCCAATCCTTCCTACATTGCGGGCAGCCGTCGGCTCTATACCTTGCTGCGTCAGGGCGGGGGCGGCACGATGGTCAATTACAACCTGAACTTCGGGGTGGGTATTTCGCCGGCCGCGTTTCTCGTTTTTTCGGATTTCGATGTGTATGCCGAGCGTGTCCGTATTCGTGCTTTCGATGTGAACGGCAAGCTGATCCCTTTTTCCTCTCTGACTTTCCGCCAGCACAACGGCCAGACGGTCGGAGGCGAGACACTGAACTATGTGGCGTTCTCCGACGTCGGTGGCGGCTACTCGGGACAGTTGGCCAACACCTCTTTGCAGCCCAACCTGCCCAACCCGGTGGTAACCGTGCAGTCGTCGGTTGCCATCAAGGAATTGGAATACGAATTCGACCTTCTGGTTACACCTGTGGCCCCGGTTTCTCCCTCGAATACCGTCGGATTCAACATTTCCCTCATTCAAGATTTGGCGGAGTTTGCGGTGACACCAAACCAGGAAGAAATCGCGGGCGCGCTCAACGATTTCATCACTTCTCTCGAGGGGGATCGTCCGGTGGTTTTGACCGAGTTGGTGAATCTGAACCTGGCCGAAATTCCCAACGCCTTTGAGCAGATGATGCCTGCCATGTATGCGAGTTTGCCGACGTTGGCGTTCAATCAGGCCAACGCGCTCAACAACGCGATGTTCCAGCGGATGTGGATGCAACGCATCGACGGAACCGGTTTCAGCGCGATGGGGATCGATCCGGTGCCGCTCGGCGATGGCAAGCAGATCATGCCGCGAGACGGTAAAAGCACCATCGGCCGCGGAACATTGGCTGCGGATATCCTAGCCGACCCGCAATCGGCACCACGCTGGGGCGTTTTTACCGACGGCAACGGGATTTTTTCAAAGATGGACAACATCAGCAACCTCGGGACTTACAATTCGCAGGGCGGTGGGGTGAACGTCGGAGCGTCGTATCGTTGGAACGAGAATCTCTCCACCGGCGTTTATGCCGGCTATCAAGGACTGCAGGCGCAGTATGATGACGGCAGCCGGTTGATCGACAACGCGGTGCGCTTCGGGGGGTTTTCGTCCTGGGGTGACGTCTGGGGTCCCGGTGAAATTTACGTCAACGCCCTCGTGGGTGGGGCCTACCATGGATATGACGTGGATCGGAAAATCCAGTTCGGCACGATTGACCGCATGGCGCAGGGCCGGCCGGGTGCATGGGAATTCGATGCGGCTTTGGCCACGGGCTATGATTTTCAGGCGGGAGGGTTTGTCTTCGGTCCGATGACAAGCCTGCAATACACGTATCTCGGGGTGCAGGGGTTCACCGAGACGGGCGCAGGATCACTCAATCTCGATGTCGATCCCTACAATTCCAGCAGCCTGCTTTACTCGCTTGGCGGACAAGCGGCGTATCCGATCCAAGCCACGCGCCAGCTGACCCTGACACCCATGCTTTTTGCCAGTTGGCAGCATGAATTTTTGCAGAACGCCTACAATATCAACTCTTCTTTGGTGGGTGGGGGAAACGCGGTCCCGTTCAGCTATGAGACAGCCCCGCCCATGAGGGATTTTCTGTACGCCGGAGCGGGACTGGGGGCGCGCTTGGGGGATCGCTGGGAAGCTTTCTTTTCCTACAGCGCCGCCGCCGCCAACCCTCAAGTGCTCAGCCACAACTTCTTCCTCGGCTTGGGTGTGAAGTTTTGAGCCGGCGTGGGTCCATTTGACAGTCTTACCTGCGCGCGTAACTTGCCGCATGATTCAAACTCTCGAAGCGGAAGTCGACGAGCAGGGGACGGTCCGGTTGGCCCGTCCGGTTAACTTTGATCGCAAGCATCGCGTTTTGGTCATGGTCATGCCTTCCGATGAACCCGCGCCCGACGACGAGCCCCGCGGGTGGAATCAGCCCTATATCGAGCAACCTTACCGATATCTTCCATCGGCCTCGTGAGATGGGTGGAGGAGAAGTGGCCGGATTCCTGATGATTGCCGGCTCGGCAGCACCTTGGCGGCGGTGCTAAGTTGTTAGATTCATGGAAATAGCCGCACAGTTGACCGGTCACGCGCCGATTCGCGCTTTCCATGTGATGACCAAGCCCATCGGGCCGATCTGCAACCTCGACTGCAAATACTGCTTCTATCTCGAAAAAGAGAAACTCTTCCCCACGAACGAAAATTTCAAAATGTCCGACGAGGTCCTCGAGACCTACGTGCGGCAATACATCGGGAGCCAGAATGTGCCGGAGGTTTCTTTTGCCTGGCAGGGAGGGGAGCCGACGTTGCTGGGGGTGAAGTTTTTCCGCAAGGTCGTCGAGTTGCAGCGCCAATACGCTGATGGCAAAAAGATCCACAACGCCATCCAGACCAATGGCACCATGCTCGACGACGAATGGTGCGAATTCCTGCGCGCGGAGAATTTTCTCGTCGGCCTCAGCATCGACGGTCCGGCGCGGCTGCATAATGCCTACCGCGTGGACAAGCAGGGACGCGACACCTATGACAACGTCATCCGCGGGTTGCGGTTGCTCAAAAAGCACCGGGTCGAATTCAACACGCTGACGGTGGTCAACCGCGCCAATGCGCGGCATGCGTTGGAGGTTTACCGGTTTTTGCGAGATATCGGTTCCGGCTTCCTGCAATTCATTCCGCTGGTCGAGCGCTTGGCCGATGCGGAGGCCACCAAGCTCGGACTCGACCTTGCCCTGCCGCCTCGTTCCGACGAGGAAGATCATCGCCGCTTGCCGGTTACGGATTGGAGTGTGGAGCCGAAGCAATACGGGGAATTTCTCTGCACGATCTTCGACGAGTGGGTCCGCCGCGATGTGGGGAAAACCTTCGTGCAAATCTTCGATGTCACGCTGGGCAACTGGATGGGTGGACAGCACCGTGGCGGGCTTTGCGTCTTCAGCGAGAAGTGCGGCACGGCCTTGGCGATGGAGCACAATGGCGATGTCTACTCGTGCGACCACTACGTGTATCCGCACTACAAGCTCGGCAACATTCTCAACCACTCGCTCGGGGAGATGGTTTCCTCGGAATTCCAGCGCGAGTTCGGCTGGGCCAAGGCGGACACCCTTCCGCGTTACTGCCGCGCCTGCGAAGTTCGTCACCTTTGCCATGGCGAATGCCCGAAGCACCGGTTTCTCCGCACGCCGGATGGTGAAGGGGGATTGAACTACCTCTGCCGCGCCTACAAGCGCTTCTTCAACCACTCCGCGCCCGCCATGCAGCGCATGGTGCAATTGCTCAATGCCGGCCGCGCCCCGGCCGAGATCATGCGCACTCCACTCAGCCCGGCTGGCTGATAAAAGACCGCGGAAAAACTGCGCCCGGCGGGAGTCGAACCCACAACCTTCGGCTTCGGAGGCCGACACTCTATCCGGTTGAGCTACGGGCGCGTTGCGAAGGGCCAATAAAGCGCAGCGCGGGCGCGGGCTCAAGCGGCGATTGCCCCGGCCGGATCGGGACGCTTTAATGGCAGGCTATGTCGCATGACATTGTTTACTTCGATCTGGAAACGCAGCGCACGGCCAACGATGCGGGCGGTTGGGACAAAAAATCCGCCATGGGAATGACGGTGGGGGCGACTTACAGCACGCGGCTGGGTCAATACACCGTGTATGGCGAGGACCGGGTGCAGGATTTGATCAAGCAGCTCCAGCAGGCGGATCTGGTGGTCGGTTTCAATGTGATCAATTTCGACTACGAAGTGCTCATGGGCTACACGGTCATGGACTTGGCCCACAGCGTGCCGACGCTCGACCTGATGGTGTCGCTGGAGGAAAAAATCGGCCACCGTATCGGATTGGATGCGGTCGCCCAGTCCACGCTGGGCTGCGGCAAAACGGCGGACGGACTGGATGCGATCAAGTGGTGGCGGCAGGGACGCAAGCTCGAGGTGGCGCGCTATTGCTGCTTCGACGTGAAGGTGACGCGCCTCGTCCACGAATACGGGATGGCGCACAGCGAGGTGTTTTATCACGACCGCCTCGGTCGCAAGCAGCGTATCGCGGTGGGTTGGGGCGAGATCGCGCGGGAGCGCGCGGCGGCATGATCCGACCGCTCAAAAAAGATCCCGCGGTCTGGTCGCTGTGCTGGGTGGATTTGCGGGAGCCGCTGCCGGTGGAGGAAGATTTCTTCCTGCCGACGATCCTGCTTTTGGTCGGACCGGAGTTCGATCCGCTGGCTCCGCCGGAAATCGTGCACGAGCTGGACCAGATGCAGGCGGAGGAATGGTTGGCGCGGGTTTTCGACGATTTGGGCGCGCCGGATCAGCTGCTGGTGTGGCGGG
>Ga0207937_1000146_pt1 | contig 23711 bp, 12 predicted proteins | sample LakMenEpi04Sep11_FD_150668 | JGI IMG/M metagenome (GOLD analysis project Ga0207937, IMG submission 150668) | Freshwater microbial communities from Lake Mendota, WI - 04SEP2011 deep hole epilimnion (SPAdes) | ecosystem: Environmental > Aquatic > Freshwater > Lentic | place: Lake Mendota, Madison...
TTGGCTTGCCGCTGCCAATACTGAATCGCTACCCGATACTGCTCACCGATTGGCTGATCCTTGAGGAAGAAGCTTCTGCCATAGAGATACAATGCGATTGTCGAGCTAAGGTGATTGGCCTCCGGATCTTTCGAGTTTGCCATGATCTTGCCATATTGATCATGCATCCACGCATCGAGCCTTTCTAGGGCACGCATAGCGGCGGACATGTCCACTTGCACACCGAGATGCCGCATTCTCCCGAAACCGGTTGCGATATACAGCGACAAATACTCGTTGTCAGGACCGCCGGGGAACCAGGGCCACATGCCATTCTCTCGCTGCATTTCCATCAGTCTTTGCATGGCTTTCGCCGACTCGCTCGCCAACCGATTCTGATCGAAAAGCAAGGCAATGTTCTTTCGCGATTGCGACTCGGATTGAGAGTTGATCAACCAAGGTGTCTCCTCAATCATCACGGACTTCAAGTCTTGATTTTTCTCCAACGGCGATTTCAGCGCATCTGGCTGGAAGCTTCTCCAACTGTCAAATACCCGTTTGATCTTGGGATCGCTCTGCGCGATGTGCTGCGCTAACGAGTTCGCGTAAAGTCGATTAAAGGTTTGCTCACTGCAATCGTGTGGGTACTCCATCAAGTAAGGCAACGCTAGAACGGCATACCACGCGGGTTGGGATACCATCTGCACTGTCAGCGACTCATGCTTCAACGAATCAGACTTGGCAGAATCGAGCAGCTTCTTGAACTCAAACTCCTTCGTCGTTTTGCCTCGTATCGGAAGTGGTAGCGACTCGGTGACAAGCACTCGCTTCGAAAGGACTGGGAGCATCCCTTCCTCGCCATCGGTGACTCGTTCGGTTCCTCCGATCGCTCGGTAAATGATCGGGTACGAACCGTCGGGAACTGTCAGCTTCCATGCAAAGCTCTTCGATTCGTTCGGGCCCAACTGGAACGTTTGTTCGACGTTCGAGTTGCCGAACTCTTTGTCTTTCGAACTCTCGTTGATCGCGTCGAAGAGCTTCAACGCAACTTTGCCCGTCTGCGACTGAGCCGAAGTATTACTGACCTTCACGCTGAACTCCAATATGTCCCCTTCTCGCAAGAATCGAGGTGGGTTCGGCTGTACCATCAGCTCTTTCGACGTGACTACTTTGTCTTCGATGTAGCCGCTCCGTAACTCTTTATCGTGCGAAAAAGCCATGACACGCCAAGAGGTCAATGCTTCCGGAATGACAAACTCCATTTCGTACGAACCCTCTTTATTCGCCACCACGTGAGGGAAGAAGAACGCGGTTTCGTTCAAATTCTTTCGAGGGGATACGCTTCCTAAGTTCACCTTGTTGGTGCCTCCCTGAGGAGGCGCACTACCCATAGAGTCGCCTGGAGCAACTGCCTTGGCAAACGCCATAGAGCCACCATAGCCAGCGTCCCCGCCAGCAGAGCCCATACCTCCCATTCCTCCTGCCGCATCAGCCATCGCGGCCATTGGGGCAGATTCTGCAAGCGACATATTGCTTCGCATCATCATGCCACCCTCGCCACCCATTCCTCCATATCCGCCTGGTCCACCTGCACCAGGAGCGCCGCGCCCGAACATTCGCACGTTCATGCCGAAGCTAGGTGGAAAGTCGCGGTAGCTGAACGTAACAGGCCTCAGTTTCGAGTCAAAATTCCCGCTGACATGCATCAGATACTCGGGGAAGTTCTGAAAGGTCCAATTCGAGTAACCATAATTCGCTCGGAAGACAGAGAACCTCTGTAGCCACGGGTGCGGCAGATAAGCATCCAGCGAAGCGTCATACATCGCCGCAACCACTTCGGTGATTGCTTTGGTTGCTTTCGGTCCTTCTACAATCAACTTGAACTTCTCTTTGCTCCCAGGCTCAAGCTTTGATACGAATCGCTCCCATCGCAGCTTGAGTTCTTTGTTGGTCCATGGAACAGCGATCTGCCGGTTCTCAATGTAGCTGCGATTCTCTTTGACGAAGAGGATTCGCAATGTCAACCCTCCACGCATCTCTTCGGTAATCGGCTCCTCGATGATCAATTGGGTCACCTCTGATTTGGTCCAAAAGCTTTGTAGCATCTTGCCGTGGTGAGATAACTCTACAAAGGCACGACCACTATCGTACCCCGTTCCCCAAACCGCCTTAAGCTTTTCTCCTGGCTCAAGCGACCAGTCTTCTACATTAAGAAAATGCGGAATCTTGATGCCAAGCTTTGATTCTTTGGGATCGATCACTTTGAAGTTCACGACAGCCTTCACCGGCTTACCGAAACGATCTTGAGTCTCTACCACCGCTCGATAAACGCCTCGCTTGAGATCGATAGGTAGTTTTCTGTCGGCATCCGCGGCATAATCAAAGTCCGTCGTCGAAACATCACCGTCGCTTTCCCAACTCGCGATGTTGGAGGGATCGGGAGACTCCGATGGACGTATAGCACCTGGCCCCATCGAGCGTCCACGTCCGCCTCGTCGTGGCATCGGCTGCATGGATGATCCGAGGATATCGGGTCGGATCACTTTCTGTGGCTCTTTCAACCTCATGACCTTCAGCGTTCCTTTGGCCGGTAGCGGCTTGCCATTGAGGGTTGTGGTCGCAATTTTGAACTCAATAGGTTTCTCTGTCGTCAACCACTCTTGCGTTGCTACATCCGCTTGCATTGCAACGTATCCGGCGGAGATGGACGACTCCGCGCTGCGAGTTTCCCCTGTGGTATCCGTAACGTCGGCAGTAATCTGATAATCAAAGCTCGGTGTATCTTCCTCGGGAACAGAACGATCCGGTCTAGCGACAAACGTGATCGTAAATTTGCCTGCCGCATCCGTGGTGGCATTTCCATGCGTGATCTCCTGAGCACCGCCTGGGTTGATCGGCATGCGCCAAGGGAAGCAAGACGAAAACCAAATGGGCCAACGCACGGCACGGGTGACATGGTATCGCACTTTGGCATTGCCGATGGGTACACCGGTGTAACTTGTTGCCATGCCAGTCAACGTCACGGTATCGTTGAGTTTCGGAGACTCCGTGGGATTTTCGAGTTTGACTTCGAATTTGGGACGTTTGTATTCTTCTATTTGGACCGCTACCGAGCTCACGTTGTTGACGTTGATCGTCATATGCCCTGTTCCGCGATCGCGTGGCGCATTGAATGTTCCACTGAAGCTTCCAAAGTCGTTCGAGACCAACGTTTGGTTAGCGATTTCATTGCCATTGATATCTCGAAAAGCTATCGACACCTTGTGCTCGGCTACGGTGTTGTATTTGTTCGCTTCTGTGTCCGCAAACAAGCATATCCCTTTGTATTGAATCGTCTGACCGGGCCGATAAATGGACCTGTCAGAGAACAGTACATACTGCACTTGGACCGGTGGGGGTTGCTGTCGAGTATTGATGTACAAAGAATCGCGTACACCCAAAGCATTGCCATTGTGTTCAGCCAACAACAGCAGCGAACGATTCTGACCGCCGAATGAAAAGCGACCGTCTTTATTCGTCGTTGTCGATTGTTCCGATATGCTTCGATTGTTGTTGTCGGTAAAGAAGCCAGTCACCTTCGCGCCGGAAACAGGCGATCCTGATTGATTGTCCAGGATGAACCCTTCTAACCTCTCTGCATTCCAAGATTGATCCAATATCATCGCGAGGTTACTCACCCAAACCATCGCCACTTGGTTGATGTTATCCTTGTCCGCAAAGTCCTCACGTGCACTCGCTTGAAGGAAATAGAACCCTGGCTTCAGACCTGCAGGAACGGAGACATCTTCCGTGGCTGTATTGAAATCCTCCGTCGCTGGAAGCTCGGCAGACCACGTTGCTTCAGGCTTTTGACTACGAAACCGATCGCGATCCGCCGGTTGTGGATAGGAGGGAGCATTGCCATTCTGCTGCTTGATCCGCTCTCTCCAATTGACCGAATGAAGCCGGAAGTGGACTCGATTGATGTTTCGGTACGAGACACGAATACTCGCGAGCTTGTCACTCCAAACTCGCTCCGTGACAATCCCAACGGACTTGGCTTCGATCTCTGCGATGAGATTAAAGCACAGTTTACCACCAACGCTTTCAGGGAACGCATTGGCCCCTTGCTTAGCGATTTCGCGAGCTTCCACACGTTGCTCTTTCTCCATGAGCAATGTGGCCCATCGATGCCGAGCAATCGCCGATAACTCATGTCGCGATTCTCGTTCTGCAAATGCTTTGAGCGCTGCAACATATCGATCTCGCTTCTCTTCGCCGACCGCTTCCGCATGACAGTATTGCAAACGTCGAAGCTCGGCATCCAGCAACGCACTCCGGTCTTGATCGTCCGCATGCATTCGTAAAAGCTTTTGAAGGAGCGTGATCGTCTTCAACTTCACCGATTCTTCATCCGTCGACTGAGGATTCCATGCCAGAAAATCTTGAGTCGTCCCCAAAGCGGCCGAGGAAGCCTCTATCTCGAACGCATCTTGGGATTTCGCACCTGCCTGTTCACCCGACGAATAGAAGTCTAAAGCCTCATGAGCCACAAAATCGAACAACGTCGGACGATAAGTGTCTGGTAATGACCCCTTGCTAAGCAAAGCACTATACGTATCGATTGGTATAGCACGAAGCAGTGCTTCACTGGCGAGCGCCTTCGAATAGAAGGAGTCTATTTCCTGGAACAGACGCTTCAGATCCCACGTGGTGAAGTCGTTGCTGGGTGGAGCGGAGGTTGCGGTTCGCTGGCCAAAGCGCCAACGGTTTTGTTGAAAATAGTTCCAATAAAAATGTGCTTGCAACGTGTTCAAGACTGGTAACATTTCCGGCGGGGCCTTGTCGATTTCCGCTTGCAGTCGACGTATGTGCTCTTCGGGGAGTCGGCCTTCGATCTGAGATTCCAGAATGACACGCTGCCCAATCCCTTTGATCGCTTCCGCGTATTGCTTCTCCGACAAGGCGGAGGCGATGATCGGCCCTAGCTCTTCGATTGCGGTCTTCGGAAGTCCCTTTTTCATCGCATCTTCCACTTTTTTCCATCCTTGTGCTCGAGTTTGTTCGGCGGCTTGAAAACCAAGCCCCTTGCGGACGATTCCTGCCAAAACCAGGATGCTGAGCGAAACCAAAACAATTGTTTTTGCCTGCATTTTCATTGCGATTCTCCTACGCGACAGTTCCAGCACCGAGGCTTGAAACAATGAGGTTTATCCCCACTAAGGGTAACAGAAAAACGAACGAACGTCTCGTTTATTAAGAAACGCCCCCGATTTAGGAAGCGTATTTTTAAAGTGTATTTTGGTCGCACGAAAAAAGAAGGACCACGCCTCATGAAGCCAGTACTTGTCGAGCCAACAAAAGTCAAAGTGTTAGACACATTCCATGTCCCGTCCACCTAGTAGAATCCCAGCCAGTATCCTTGAGCGGACGGCACGACGGAGCATGCCACTTTTGTCGCCTGTGTACATATCGACGCGACAGGCATCAACGACATTAACTACAGGTATTGACTACAGATACTGTTGATGTCCGAGTTCAGCTAGTTGCTTCACCACCTCGCGCACCCTTTCCTCTTCTTCCTTCGGTGCCACTAATGTGGCATCGGGCGTGTGAACAACGATCGTATCTTTCATGCCTATTGTCACGATCAAGTGATCCGATTCGCTGCGAATGATCATGTTCTCCGAATCGATGGCCAGATAAGGTCCATCGACGGCGTTCCCTTTTTCATCTGGCTTGATCAATCGAGCGATCGCTTGCCAGCTTCCCACATCGTCCCACGAGTAAGGAGCTTCGATTACAGCCACATTTTTGAATCGTTCCATCACCGCAAAGTCGATCGATTTGCCTTTGATCTTTTCAAAGTGCTCAATAAATGTTTTTTGGAAGTCGGCGGTTCCAATACCTTTGGCAATGTTCTGAATATGAACGCTCATTTCAGGTTCGAATTGCTCCAAAGCCTCAAGAATCGTGGATGCTTTCCATAGAAAGATGCCGCTATTCCAATAGAACGTTCCCGCCTCGACGTACTCTTCTGCTGTTTTACGGTCTGGCTTCTCGCGAAATCGCTCCACGCCGAATGCCGCAATGCCGGGTTCGCCTGCGATGGCTTCCCCGCGTTGGATATAACCAAAGGATTCAGCAGCGTAACTGGGGCGAATTCCGAATGTAACGATGCGTGTGGGATCCTCTTCGATCAACTTCACACCGGCTCGAACGGCCCGATGAAACTCCGATCGAGGTTCGATCACATGGTCCGAAGGCATGACAATCATGATGCCATCTTTGTCAGCCGCTTGGACCAACGATGCCGCCACACCAATACACGGTGCCGTATCTCGCTTGTACGGCTCGCCCACGATGTGCTCCAACGGCAGGTCCGGCAATTGTGCGACCACAGCATCGGTCAATTGTTGGTTCGTCAAAACCAGAACACGTTCACTCGAAACGAGACCATTCAATCGATCGAATGTTGTTTGCAACATCGTCCGAGGGCTACCCATCTTGAGCAATTGCTTGGGTTTGATCTGTCGGCTCGCAGGCCAAAACCTAGTACCTGACCCACCCGCCATGATCACTGCATGCAACATGTAGCTAGCCTCGTTTCTATTGATAAATACTCGTCGTAGTTGGAGACTACGCCCGTCTAAGCAAAGTAAGTATTCGATTGAATCTTGCTCGGCGACTGGATTTTCGTTTTTACATCTTCGGCGTCCAGTGCCCATAACGGATTTATTTCGACAAAGCATGCATCATCTGATTCAACTCCAGCAGCAGCCAACCACCGCTTGAACCGATTGCTGATCGCCAATCGAGAGAAAGAAGGTGTATCTGTCGCAGCCCCCTCCGCATTCTTCACGGGAGCAAAGACTTCCGCTGCATCCCCCTCAACGACCAACGCTCGCGCTGCACGAGGCAATAGATCAAAAACGAATCGCTCAAACTTGATGGCGTTCGGAGAAGCTGGCTTAATAGTCGAGCCCGAAGTGTCGACGAAAGATACCGCTTTGCTAGCTCGATGAAATGGCAACGCGTTGTCGTCCAAGCAACAATTTTCTAAAAATTGTCGATCCAAAACATGGACCGCGATGTTGCCCGCCCAGAGTTGCAAGCTTCCATCTGGGTTCTTCAGATCAGCAACTTCATCCGGCAGATCGCTATATTCTATGATCTGCGTTTTGCCATCGATCGAGACGACATTGCCAACCTTTTCCTTCGCAAATCGTTTTTGAACCACTTGGGTTGTCATCTGCGAACCGCGATGGAGATGATGTCCGATCAACGTAGGGTCGCATGCGGTCACCAATGGGTTGTCCACTTGCGCATAAAAGAAATGTTCGATGCCGCGTTCCGAACAGGTGTGAAGCAGACCATGCTGTGAAAGCGCCTTGACAATGCCTCCATGGCCGTCCGGGCTCATGGCTATCCGATGAGTCGATTCCAAGAGCACCGCGCCATTGCTTGCATCGATCGCCGGCATGGTCCCTTGTTGAAAGATCGTAATCTGATCGTTGCGAAGACCAAGATTGTTGTGGGCTGTGAAAAACTCTTTGGTCTGCTGGTCCGTGGCTGGACTGGTCATGATCAAGAGTGGAATCTCCACTTCATACTTCTTCATCGCTCCACGCAGCGAATCGACATGCATGGCAAAGAGCGTTCGATTCGATACCGGGCCGATGCGAAACATCCCCTTGGGAAGATCGAACCCAAGTCGCGTTCCTTGTCCTCCCGCCACCAAGATCATGGCGACTTTGCCAGCTCGGAGCGCATCTTCTCCGATCGTTTTGGCGTGCCGATGCGCAGCGACTTCTTCCAATCGAACAGCATCCGGTGGCTTGGAATGCGAAGCCAATTGCTTCCAGTCCGTCCCTTTGTCGTTGCCGAGAAACAGTCTTCGAAGTTCATCGAAGTCGATCGACTGAATATCCTTGACCAACAGCTCTCGCTCGACTGGATTGAGCGAATTCCAATGGCCAATCAAATGCGATTGGCCATATTTTTCCAGTAATGGTCTCAGGGAGTCGAAAGCATCCTGCATCATTGGCTCCTGTTTCGAGCGATACTTTTCTATTACTTCGAAACGTCCAACAGTTCCAATTGGAAAATGAGTGCTTCGTTCGGACCAATTGCGGGTGGTGAGCCTCGTTCGCCATAGCCGAGTCCCGGTGGAATCGTAACGACCCACTTATCACCGACCTTCATGCGTTGAAGCGCTTCGGCAAATCCAGGAACAACTCCTTGCACTGGAAACTTTGCAGGTTCATTGCGTTGGATCGACGAATCGAAGATCTCTCCTTGGATGGTCTTTCCTTCGTAGTGAACAGTCACGGTGTCGGTTAGAGTCGGTTGCTTGCCTGTGCCAGCCGCGACCACTTGGTATTGCAGCCCCGAACGTGTGGTTTGAACGCCGTCTTTCTTCTTGTTCTCTTCTAGGTATTTGTTGGCGCTATCGAGATTTGCTTTTGCCAGCTCAAGCATTTTCTTTTGGATCATCGTGTTCAATGTGTTCACGACCGAATCCATTTCTGCATCGGAAAGCTTCGCCTTTTTCTTAGAAAGAGCGTCGACCAGACCGGCGACGAATTCCTTGGTGTCGATATCTTGCTCAGTAAACCGTCGGCCAGCCAATCCGCTGCCGAAATCGAAACCAAAGAAGTAGCTAATATTTTGTTTCGAAGCACTTGCTCCCGGACCGGTACCCGGAATGATCGGAGCGGGTGCTTGCGTTTGCCCCTTCACTGGCTCTTGCGAGTGAACTAGCATCCCCATCGACGCGATGGCAAGGAATAGGGCCTTGGATTTCCAACACATAACAATACTTTCCTAATAAAATTCTGTTTCAAAACGAACTAGGGGACGCGGCCAGAACCGGTACAATCTATCCTGTCACCGGAGACTACCGAACATCCTAGCCGGATCAAAGGCCATTTTCTGCCCCGAAACCTCCATTCCCCTATTTTTATCTCCCAGCCAATAGGATCATCCACAGTGAAAGCTCTGCTGCTCCAGGAATACAAGAAACTCATCGTTGCCGATCTGCCCGAACCCGAATGTGGCCCTGAAGATCTCAAAGTCCAAGTGAAAGCGTGCGGAATCTGCGGCAGCGACGTTCATGGATTCGATGGCAGCTCCGGACGCCGCATTCCCCCATTGGTCATGGGACACGAAGCCGCAGGCATTGTAACGGCGATTGGTCCGCAAGTGACACATTTCGCGGTCGGCGATCGCGTGACCTTTGACTCCACCGTTTCCTGTGGCAAATGCCACTATTGCAAAGCCGGCTCGATCAATCTCTGCGAAAATCGCCAAGTCCTCGGGGTATCCTGCAATGAGTTCCGTCGCCAAGGTGCCTTTGCACAGTACGTCACCGTTCCTCAGCGAATCGCTTACAAAATCCCCGACAACCTTTCCTTCGAACATGCCGCCATGATCGAGGCCGTCTCGATCGCGGTCCACGCTACCAATCGTACTCCGAAACACTTAGGCGGTTCCGTCGTCGTCGTCGGGGCTGGGATGATCGGATTGCTATGCATTCAAACATTGAAATACGCGGGCTTCTCCAAAGTAATCGCTGTCGATCTGGAAGAAGAAAAGCTTGAGCTAGCAAAAAAACTCGGAGCGACTCACACGATTAACGCGCGAAGCAACGACGTCGTCGCCAAAGTCATGGAGCTCACCAACGGTCGCGGTGCGGATGCTAGCATGGAAGTCGTGGGAGCCAAGCCGACAGTGAACACTTGCTTTCAAGTGGTAAAACGAGGCGGATCCGTAACGCTGGTCGGAAATTTGGCACCGACCGTGGATTTGCCGTTGCAAACGGTCGTGACTCGCGAGCTTTCTGTCTATGGATCCTGTGCTTCCAATGGCGAAATACCCCAGTGCATCGAGTTGCTTTCTTCCGGAGCAATACAAGTTCACCCCCTAATCACCGCCACAGCGAAACTGGATGAGACAGCGAATTGGTTTGATCGACTCTACGCTGGCGAAAAGGGGGCGATGAAGGTTATCGTCCAGCCAAACGGATAAGCATCTGCATCGAACATGAAAGTATTTGTCCATCAGGTCAAGCTGGACTCGCCCTACTACATGGCGATTCAAAACGCAATGCATTGGTTTTGGGAACGGGGCTACGAAGTCGTTCCCTTCAGTGTCCAAGAAGTGCAGGAGGGTACTGTGGAAGCGATGGTCCGCAGTTCGCCCAATGATTCGATCGTTCGCGCCGTTCCCGAAGTGCTTCGATTGTTGCTCAAGAAGCTCGGCCGTCCCGAGCCACCACTCTTTGACCTGCCAGCCTCCTTAACGCCATGGATCGGTCGTTTCACCTGGGAAACGACATTGGGCCAAGTGCGTGAACAAGTCGACTCGGAAATTTCCTTCAATCCCTTTCATATTCGCCCCTTAGATCATCGTCGTTTGTTCAAAGGAACGGTCGTTTACGGTTTGCGAGATTTGATCCCTTCGGCATCGCTCGCAGATCAAACACCAGTTCTAGCGCAACAGAAAGTGGAGTTCAAATCGGAATGGCGGGCGTTCGTGCTGCGGGATAAGATTTTGCACGTCGCTCATGTGAAGGGGGATCCGCTTTTGTTTCCGGATCGAGATGCGATGATCGCGGCGTCGGAGGCATACACCGAACGGCCCATCGCGTTTGGAATGGACTGGGGGATCACTCCCGCTGGGCAAACGATGCTGATTGAGGTCAATGATGGCTATTCGCTCGGAAACTATGGAATGCATGGAATGATGCATACCGCGATGATCGAAGCACGCTGGCGTGAACTTATGGATTTACCCGACAATGGAATCGGCGAGTGCTTCACACGGTGAACAGGTTGCTTTTTCCACGCTAAGATACTGACTAGAGCGATGCATGACGCAACGCTCTTCCTCACAAGAAACGACTCCACGATGTCACAAGATTCCGCCGGCTCTACACCCGCCAAATCGTTCGCGGAAAGCAATTCGCGAAACAAAGAATCTCTGAAATCGACGATTCTTACCGATCGTTCGTTTTGGGGATTAGCTGTTACGCAGTTCCTCGGTGCCTTCAACGACAATCTCTACAAACAGCTCATGCTCTTGATGGCAATACCTGCCATCGGGGCAGACATCAGCGAAGATACCCAAGGTTGGGCGACTACACTCTTTAGCCTGCCGTTTGTTCTGTTCAGCAGCTTTGCAGGATACCTGTCGGACAAATATAGCAAGAGCGTTATCATCGTACTCTGCAAGTTCGCAGAAATTGTCATCACGCTTTTGGCCGTTACTGCCTTCTTGTCGTATGCTTCGCTAGAGGATTGGGGGACTTGGACAGTACTCTTCATGATGGGATTGCACAGTACGATGTTTGGGCCAGCCAAATACGGCATTCTCCCAGAGTTGTTTCGCAAGGACGAGCTTCCCCGAGCCAACGGGCTCATACTCATGTCGACGTTTCTCGCCATCATTCTGGGAGTGGTTACGGCCGGTGTATTAAAGGATCTGCTGGTGGTCAAAGACGAAGCGGGGAATCCAGACTTTGGACGATTGTGGATCGGATCCATCGTATGTACCGTGATCGCTATTGTTGGAACATGCACCTCGTTTCTCATTCGCAAGACCTCAGCAGCCCAGCCGACGGCGGTCATGTCGCTCGGTGATTTCGGCGTGAGCAAATCGATACGAAGCTTGTTATGGAATGACAAGCCACTGCTAGCATCGATTATTGTCTCTAGTATGTTTTATGTGATCGCCGGGGTGGTGATGCCCACCGTGAATGTGCTCGGCAAGAATCAGCTCAAGATAGAGCTGGACACCCATACAAGTCTGCTGACCGGCGGTTTAGCGATCGGCATCATCATCGGATCCGTGTTAGCAAACGTCGACTTGAAGGACTTGAAGAGATTGCGTTCAGGTACCCAAGTGCTACTCGGAACCATTGGGTTGCTATTAACTTTAGTATTATACTACTACACCAATTTGCAGACAGTTGGTTTAGCGATCGGCCTGATTATCGGAGCCGTGTTCGTAAACATTATCTTGAGGAAATTGCGTACTGGTAGCCATGTGTTGCTGGGGACCATTGGCATGTTTCTGACACTGGTATTGTTGGGCTTTTGGAAACCAGGTGGTGCCCATTTGCTAGGTTATTGGGGAGCGTTGATCGGGTTGATAACGACAGGGATGTTTGCTGCCGTGTTCATCGTTCCTATCCAAGTGTTCATGCAATCGAGGCCACCTGCGGAGACCAAGGGGCGAATGATTGGCACGATGAACTTTGCGAACTTTGTCGGTATCTTGATTGCAGGCCCGCTCTATCAATTGTTCCTCGTGATAGCGACGTCGATTGGTTGGCCGGTCTCGTCGATATTCTGGATGCTCGCCGTATTGCTCATCCCCATTGCGATTCGATTTCGTTTACCAACGGTCGCCTAAAGACACAGGTGAAACGATGATGTATAAGCGATTACTGGCGAGATTGTGGAACAATCTTCATCCGAAGCTCTTCTGAGCCTCTTCGGACAACAATGTCAGTCTCTTGCCCGGCCTTAATGGCTTCTATTGCATACGTATAGTCATAGATATTCTCCACTTTGCGACCTGCAAGTTCAATGATGATATCCTTTCCCTGAACGCCAGCTTTCGAAGCAGGGCCGTCTTTCGCGACGCCCGACAACATCACACCTTTGATATCCCCTTGGGCATAATCTGGGATCGTGCCGAGATATGCGGTCATCACAGCCCGTGAACCTTGGCCTTCAGGTGCTTTTTGTTCTTGGTATATCGGAGGCTCGACGGTGGTGGCAACGCTGCGGGCGATCAAGCCCATCAATTTTGCAGTTTGCGCCGCCCCTTCGTAATTCAACAATTCGGGAACGTCTCGCGGCGTGTGGTACTCACTATGCGATCCCGTGAATGCGGACAGAATCGGAACTCCATCCAAGAAGAATGTGCTGGCATCGGTTGGAAGATAACTATCGTTTTGAAGAGACAATGACATCCCGACTACGGCGTTGCGCCTCTCGATCTCCTTTGCCCACAGGGATGATGAGCCGATCCCTTGAAGCACAAGATTGTCTCGCAATCGACCGACCATATCCAAATTAAAGCAGGCGATGACCGCAGGATAGAGTTTGCCTGCCCCCGGATCTTTCATGTGTGGATAAAGCGAAAAAAAGTTGTCAGAGAAGTGAGCCGAACCGAGTAGCCCAAGCTCTTCACCAGACCAAGCAGCAAACAGAACATCATGTTCTAGCTTCAATTTGCCTTGTCGTTTTTGCATCGACATTGACTGTGCTATCTCCAGCATCGCTGCAACGCCAGAAGCGTTGTCGTCCGCTCCTCGGTGCGTACCGGACTTTTCTTCGTCCCGCGCAAGGCTCGAGCCGTTCGATCCTGCACCCAAGTGGTCGATGTGCGCGCCGATGATCACCATGTTATCGGTAGGTTTCGCTCCTGCTCGCAATATGCCGAGCACATTGCGACCGGATTGCTTGACCTGTTTGATCTCTACTTTGGCTGAGACGGAAACTTCTGGGAGTGGAAATCCCATCATCATCTCGCCTCGATCGAGTTCCTTCTGAAGATCCAGTAGTTTGTCTTCGCATTTTTCAAACCAAGCTTCTGCGACGGCATCGGTGATGCTGATCGCTGCGATGCTGGTTCCGGAAAGGCTGCCGTCTACTTGGAGTGGAACCAATTGTTGTCGGACGCCGCTATTCGGTCCGCTCACGATGATGATCCCTTTGGCGCCGCGCTCCCTTGCTGCCATCGCTTTATATCGGAGCGAACTATACCGAGCAAAATGTTGACGGCGTTCGGGGGAAATGTCGCTAGGCATTTGGCGAAACATCATGACCCATTTGTTCTCCACATCGAGGTGAACATAAGAATCGTACTCGTTGTGTTCACCTTCCTTTGGGGCGACGATGCCATATCCAGCGAACACCACTTCGGTCGGCTCGATTTCTGTGGACTGAGAGAAGACGAGCGGTCGCCAGTCTTCGTTTAGTTTCCAAGTTTTGTTGCCGGATCGAAGTTGATTGGAATCTAACAGTTCGACTCCAGCGGTGAAGGGAAAGTCATAGAAGTAATCTTCCTTGGTGCCAGCGGGTTCGAGTTGAAGCGATACCATATAGCTTGCGACGTAAGCAGTCGCCAGCTTCTCACCTTGCGTTCCGGTCATTCGTCCACCGAGTTCAGGGCGGCAAAGGAAATCGACGTGTCTCGCGACATCTTGGGCGCGATAATCGGTATCGGTTGCGTTCGCGACTTCGGAAGCTACAGATCGGACGGTATCAAGCTGTGCGGTGGTCGGAGGCAGAGTCGAATTGGCGATACTCGAATCAGGGGCGAGGTCCAGTGCTTTCCGCGCTGCTGCATCATTCCAATCGGCAATGAAGATTTGCGACTTCTTGTCAGGTGTTCGACCGGCTGTCCAGGAAAGTTGTTTGCCATCTGGTGTGAAGACCGGGAGTCCATCGAAGCCATCGGTTGTCGTCACGCGAACGGGAGTATGGATACCCGCCGCATCGACAATGTAGAGTTCAAAGTTGGCAAATCCATTGATGTTCGTTGTGAAGATCAGATAGTCACCAGATGGATGGTAAAAAGGTGCCCAACTCATCGCGCCGATCGTTGTTAGGCGTTTCGCATCGGAACCATCAAGGTTGGCGGTGAAGATCTCTGCGGTCGCGCCATCTTCGGAAAAGCGTCGCCAACAGATACGTTTGCCATCCGGGGAGAAAAATGGACCACCGTCATATCCGAAGATATCGGTAATCTGTCGTACTTCGGTACCGTCGCTTCGCATCACGTACAAATCGAGCGCTGCTGCTGGATCTTTTTCGAAAATCGCTTTCTCTCGTTCGGTGAGTTTGTCCTCGTAAGCGCGGCGGTTCGAAGAAAAAGCGACGTATTGTCCGTCGGGTGAATAGGACGCTTCGGCATCATAGCCGACTGCCTCCGTCAGTTTCTTATAAGATCCGGTGGTGCGATCCCATTCCACCAAATCGTAGGTTGGATCGTAATCCCAGCTATACCGACGGGTTTGGCCGGAAGCTCGAAATTCCAGTTCGTCTTTTTGTTTTTGTTTGGCTGCCGGATCAAATTGTGTGGAAGCGAAAAGAACTTTGTCGCCGGAGGGGTGAATCCACGCGCATGTTGTTTTCCCGAAGCCCGGCGAGACTCGCTCGATGTCACCTGATTCACGGTCCATCATGTAGATTTGGTAGAAAGGGTTCTCCTTTTCACGTTCGCTCTGGAAAACCATTCGCTTGCCATCTTGACTGAAGTAGCCTTCGCCCGACCGCAAACCGTCCAGGGTAAGTTGCCGAATCTTAGTAAGGTAGGTCGACTCCGTGGGCTCGTCGAAAGCGAACCCAAAGGCTGCTGTCAGCACAAGGGACGCGAAGGCACCGATCCGAGTAGAATTAGACGAATGCATGGTAGGGATACTTTGGGGGGGAGCGAGAATAACGTGTCACATTGTAGCTTTCGGTGAATTGGCATCTACGCCAACGGCATAATCGGACCCGTGGGATGCAATGTTTCTGGGGCCAAGCAGTTCAGGTGAACTTCACGGAATGGCAAAAAAGCTGATAATGTCGACTTGAGGCAGTGGATTGCGAGGTCGGTCCATTGCGAAGAGAAAACAATCAGCAAGACTTGTCGATGGCAACAACTTACAAAGATAGCGGCGTTGACTTAGAGCTTTACGAGCAGGCGATGAAAAAGTTGCCAGCTCTGATGCATCGTACCTTCACGCCCAGAGTGGTTCGCAACGATGGAGGGTTTGCTGGTCTTTATGCATTAGACTTTACCAAATCGCTGTTTGCCAGGAACTACGAAGAGCCGATCCTCGTGTCGGGTACCGATGGTGTAGGCACGAAGCTTCAAGTGGCACAACGAGCAGGCAAGCACCATACGGTCGGTATCGATTTGGTCGCCATGTGCGTGAACGACGTGTTGTGTACGGGGGCTGAACCATTGTTCTTTCTCGATTATGTCGCGATGGGAAAGGATAACCCGCCACTTTTGGAATCGATCGTGCGTGGGATCTCCGACGGTTGCATCGATGCCGAGTGCAGTTTGCTTGGTGGTGAGACGGCGATTATGCCGAGCCATTATCACGACGACATGTATGACTTGGCCGGATTCTGTGTGGGCGTGGTAGAAAAGCGGAAGCTAGTCTCGGGCCAAGCGATCACGGCAGGGGATGTGTTGCTTGGGATCGAGTCGTCGGGATTGCATAGCAATGGTTACAGTTTGGTGCGAAAGATTGTCTTCGATAAAGCGAAACTCGACATCGATAGTCATGTGGCGGACTTGGGCACGACGGTTGGAGATGCACTTCTGACGCCGACGCTGATTTATAGTCGTGTCGTGCGTTCCGTATTGAGTCGATACAAAGTCAAGAGTGTGGTTCATGGGATCGGGCATATCACAGGTGGCGGGTTGTTGGAGAATACCGAGCGGATTTTGCCGCAGAACGTCGATCTAATGTTTGAACGCGGGACCTGGGAGGTGTTACCTGTTTTTCAATGGTTGCAACGACTTGGCGAAGTGGAGCAGAACGAAATGGACCATGTGTTCAACATGGGAATCGGTTTGGTATTGGTTGTCAGTCCGTATTATGCAGAGAGTGTTCAAACGCTGGTTCAGTCGCTGGGAATGCGATGCTCAGTGATCGGTCAAGCAGTCGTGGGTTCAGGCAAGAGTCGATATGTGGGATAGGCTTCCAGCCTGTCGTGCTGAATTAGATGTTTTTCATGCTGCAGGGCTCGTTCCTATTGTTCTGTTGTGTAGGTGTTACGTTTTGATTGGATTGAAGTTTGGTTTTACAGGTTGTAAGGCAACCCCGCATGGGATGCGGAAAGCTCGACAGGCTGGAAGCCTATCCCACTTTTTAATGGCGAGTTCAATATGCAGGTCAGGCTTTTTGCTGGTGCTCGAGAAGCCGTTCAATCGGACACGGTCGAGTTGGAACTTGAACTTCCATGCACGATTGGAACGATGAAACGTTCGATGATTTCCAAGTGGCCAGGCCTGGAGTCTTATGTAAATTACGGTCGATTTGCTGTCGGTAATGATTTCGTCGACGATCACTTCGTTGTCGAATCGAATGCGGGTGAATTGGCGCTCATTCCTCCTGTGAGTGGTGGTTAAACAATCGATGACAACGTTGAAGCAATCCCTTTTCGAACAGCTCGATCAAATTGTGCTGATCGATTCTCATTCGCATATCAATCCTTACATCGCAGCATCGAAAGATCTCGGCGACTTGCTCGGTTATCATTATTACACCGAGCTAGCTCATTCGTCCGGCATGCCTCGCGAGCGCATCGAAGAGCCGAGCTTGTCGCCTCGGGAGAAAGTAGGACGGCTTTTCGGGTTTCTCGAAAATATTGACAACACGATCCAATGGTCTTGGTTCCTAGAGTTGTCCAACGAGCTATTCGGCTTTGAGGGGGACACCATCGATGCAGGGAATTGGGAATCGGTTTACGAGTTAGCAAGTCAAAAAATGGCTCAGCCCGATTGGGAGTCTCAAGTGCTCACGATGAGCGGTGTTGAGAAAGTGTTCTTGACCAATGATTTTGACGATACGCTTTCGGGCTTTGATACCAATCGCTACGTTCCCTGTTTGCGAACGGATGATCTCGTCTTTCATTTGGCAAATCCAGTAGTTCGCGAGCGGCTTCAAAAGTGCACTGGCGTTGTACCATCCAGTTTGAACCAAATCAAAGATGGGATTGAGAAACTCTTTCAGCATTTTTGTCGAAACCAGGCTCGCGCGTGTGCGATTTCCCTTCCGCCTTGGTTCTCACCGACATCGCAATCCGATGATTCGACAGTTGCGAAAGTTGCGTTAGACGATTTACTGAAGCATGGTCTGGAAGCACAGGAGTCATCGAAACGAGCGATGGCCAATTGGGTTTTCTGGAAGATTGCCGAATTTGCGGACGCGTTCAAACTGCCGTTCGATTTGATGATCGGAGTGAATCGTAAAGTTTACCCAACCGGTGTTTTTCAAGGCCAAGATCTATACGATTCGCGATTATCATTGATTCAGTATGGTGACTTGTTCAATGCGTTCCCGAACCTGCCATTTCCGATATCCGTCTTGGCATCGGTCACCAATCAAGAGTTGGTCGACTACGCTTGGATTTTTCCGAACGTCGTAACGCATGGGCATTGGTGGTATAGCAATACTCCGAATTACATCCGGCACGATTTGCGAGGACGCATCGAAGCGATACCGCGAAACAAGCAAATCGGTTACTACAGCGATGCTTACAAATTAGAGTTCATCCTCCCCAAGTTCCGCATGTTCAAGCGAATATTGGCGGAGGTTCTCGCCGATGAGTATTGTTCCGGGCGTGGATGGTCCGAAACAAAAGCCTTGGAGTTGGGGCGTCAGATTCTGCGTGGCAACGTGGAAAGCATTTTCAAAATCTAGAAAGAGCAGCGATCAAAGTGAAAAAGGTTGGATTGGTCGGATGGCGTGGAATGGTCGGTTCGGTTTTGATGCAACGCATGACCGAAGAGAAAGACTTTGGGTTATTCGAGCCTGTCTTTTTCTCAACCTCGAACTCTGGTGGGGCGGGCCCATCGATTGGCGGAGCAACTACAGGACCATTGCAATCCGCGTCGAGCATTGAAACACTCGCCAAGATGGACGTCATTATCTCGTGCCAAGGTGGTGATTACACATCGGAAGTTTATCCAAAGCTTCGCGGCGCAGGTTGGAGTGGCTATTGGATCGATGCTGCTTCGACGTTGCGTATGAACGACGACACCATCATCATCTTGGACCCAGTCAACGATAGTGTGATCCGCGATGGTTTGGCTCACGGTATCAAAGCTTATGTCGGTGGCAATTGTACCGTATCGTTGATGCTGATGGCTTTGCACGGATTGTTCAAGAATGATCTCGTCCAATGGTTGACAAGCATGACGTACCAAGCTGCTTCGGGTGCAGGTGCGCAGAACATGCGAGAGTTGCTTTTGCAAATGGGGGTGGCACATCAATGTGTTCACGGTTTGCTCGCCGATCCAGCATCTGCCATCTTGGATATTGATAAACAAGTGGCGGAAACCATTCGCTCACCAGAGAATCCAACTGCTCAGTTTGGTGCTCCACTGGCAGGCAGTTTGATTCCTTGGATTGATAAGGATCTGAACAATGGCCAGAGCAAAGAAGAATGGAAGGGGAGAGTCGAGACCAACAAGATCTTGGGGCTTTCACCAGATACAATCCCAGTGGATGGAATTTGCGTTCGGATCGGAGCGATGCGTTGCCACAGCCAAGCTTTGACGATCAAGTTGAGAAAAAATGTCCCGTTGGACGAGATCACCGACATGTTGGCAATCGCCAATCCTTGGGCCAAAGTGATTCCGAACGAACGTGTTGCTTCGATGAAAGATCTGTCACCAGCGACGGTAACGGGTGGGATGGTTTGCCCGGTGGGACGGTTGCGCAAATTGGATTTGGAGCCAAGTTCCAACGGGACTTATTTGTCAGCCTTTACAGTCGGAGATCAACTGCTTTGGGGGGCAGCGGAGCCATTGCGACGGATGCTGCGAATCCTTCTCGAAGGCTAGGGCTTCCTGCGTCTTTGGGGCGTAGAACTGTTTTTGCGTATCCATCCGACAATGATGGCTAATCCCGCGGCGATTCCGATAAAAGGACCTGTCAGATAGATAGTCCTCGGGCGATAAACGAACAGCAGCATCGTCGCCATTACGCCGGCCAAAACCAGCATACCCCCGGGAGCTTTGCGTAGTGCGATCACGGCTGGCCATGCTAACCATGCGGCAAGGAAGACTAGCCCAACTTTGCCAAACAGGTCCGCGATCAGGCTAGTGTCTTTTGGCAGCAAAGACGGCTGAGCCCTCAGAACGAGCGACGTTGTCAGCATTGTCAGTCCAACGGCCAACATTCCCCACCGGAGGATGATTGCGGAAAGCTCCTCGTCGGTCAGTTTTCGGGTCGAACGCTTGGGATTGGGTTGCGGCATCTGCTTATGAATTTTCGAGAAAGGGGCCATGGCTCGGTTACCCTTCTTCGAGAGAGCTGACAAAAATCAAGGCGGGATGACGGATCGTGCCTGCTGTTTTTGTCGGCTCCGTCAATGGTCCCAGGCTACGGTCGTCCGTGCTTTCGGATTGTACCTCCGCACACCCATTCTACCGTCCCAAACCGATTTCGAGCGCTATCCAAGTTTCCAATTTTGCGATCAAGCGGAACCTTTTTTGCATGGTTGGGTTTGTAGTGAGGTCTGGCAAAGGGCCTACAAACCTCCCAGGTTGTCCTGGATCCAAGAAAATCGACTTCTTTACGAACTAATCGTTCCAGGGCGGACTATCGATCTAGCCAACCATTGCCGGGTGACTAGAGTCAGACAGACTCCCTTTTTCGTCTTCAAACCCAGCGTCTTCCATGAAAATTTATCGAAGCCTTCGCAGTACTTTTTTGGCGACATTGCTAGCAACTACCTCGATCGGTAGTGCATGGGCGGAGGGGAATCCCGATTTCGTGGGAATTCTGGCGTCCATTACGGACCCAGCCAACGCGGCGGACCTCGGTTTGAGTCAGAATCAAGTCGAAAGATTAGTTTCTCTGATCAAGCAGCACGAAAGTAAGGCGCTCGATTTTGCGAGCCAACTTCGAAATCTGCCATCTGCGGAGAGAAGAAAGAAAGAGCGGGAAAGCGTTCGAGAGGTAGAGACCAAGGGGTATGAATTGCTGAGCGAACAGCAGCGAGCAACTGCCGAAAAGTGGCGATTGCAAAAGTTGGGGCCTATGGCGTTGCTGGATAGTGAAACAGCGACTCAGTTGGGTGTATCGCCAGAGCAGATTTCGAAGTTTGACAACATCTTGGAGGGGCGATCGGCTCTTGCGCGATCCATGGGCAGCCGCGAAAAGGCAGCCGAAGAGATTCAAAAGCGACTTGTCGAAGTATTGACGGACGAGCAGAAGAGCAAATGGGTAGCATTGGTTGGGGCACCGATTGCCAAAGAACAATCGAGTACGAATGTTGCGGCGAGCCCGTCTGATGCCAAGGCAGCGGCCTCAGGCTCAGAAGCTACGGGTACTGCTGTTCCGTCCGTTGCTGAGTTGCGGATGCGTGCTCGGACGCAGCCTTCGGGTTCCCAAGACAGGGCTTCGGGCTCCCAAGAGGGTTTGCTATTGAATTTCAATGCCGCACCGTGGCCAGAAGTTTTGAAGTGGTTAGCTCGAGAAGCTGACTTGAGTCTGCAGATGGATTACTTGCCAACGGGCACGTTTACCTATTCCGATTCGAAAAGGTATACGGTTGCTGAAGCGATGGACATCATGAATGGCATTTTGTTGACCAAGGGATACACCTTGATCAAGAAGCAACGCATCCTCACAACGCTAGATTTGGAGAGTGGTGAATCGCCGGAAGTCATGCGGCGACGAATCGCAGACATGGCTGAGCTTGTTTCGTTTAGCGAATTAGACCGTCGTGGTGAGTATGAATTGGTGAAGTGCTTGTTCGCGTTAGAGCGAACCAGCATCGAAGACATGGAGAAAGAGGTAAAGCTTTTGCTCGGTCCTCAGGGGTCGGTGATTCCGATGACGAGTGCGCAGCAACTGTTGGTCACAGAGACAGGTGGCAAGCTGCGAATCATTCGCGATACTATTGAACGCTCCGAGAATCCTCAAGGGAGTCGTTCAGCGAAGATCGTTCGGTTGTCGCTGCAATATGTCAGCGCGGAAGAAGTGATGGGAGTCGCGAGGAATCTGCTCAAGATCAAAGAGAATGAGTTTGTCGCGGATGATATCAGCATTTCGACTGACACATTTGGGTCGACGTTATTTGCAACGGGTACGGTCGACAAATTGCAAAAGCTGCAAGACATTGTGGTCGAGTTAGATAAGAAGCCAGGCGAATCTGGTACCAAGGCGAGTACGGAGCAGCCATTCATCAAGAGTCATTCGATCTTGGGGTCTGACCCGACGACAACAGAAGCCGTTTTGCAATCTGCGTTCGCAGGTCAGCCCAATATCAATATGGCGGTGGATCCCAAGACGAACAACATCATCTTCCGCGGAACAAAAGCGGATCATGATTTGTTGGAGAAGATCATTTCTGAACTGGCTGGCAAAGCGAGTGACGTCGAGTTCATTCCCTTAGGGAATTCCGATCCGCAGTTGGTATTGCAAACGCTGGAGAGACTTTACGGAAAAATTGCAAAGGACAAAGATCCTGCGACGATCAAGGGACCAATCTACTCTTTGGATCCTACCTCCAATCGAATGATGGTTAAAGGCACGACGCAAGAAGTCGAACAGATCAAGATCCTGATTGGCAAGCTCGAAGAATCCAGTCCAATTGCAGACAGCTTTGGTGACGGAATGCGGATGCTTCCGATGAAGGGCAAGGCTGCAGAGCGAATGCTCGAGCAAGTGCAGATGATGATTGAAGCGAGAAAGTCGCGAATCAAAGTTGTCATGCCCAAGAAAGCCGATGAGCCAGCTCCTAAAGACGCCGGTAGTAAGGAAGAAAGTAAAGCAACCACTTCGCCACAGGTACCAGTCAAGGAGAACAATCCCATTAGTGCGGTATCGAGACCGTCGGAAGTCCTAACCGCAGCGTATTTTCAAGAGTCCCAGCCGGAATCGGCGGATGGAGAGGTACGGATTTTTCAGGGACCAACGGGACTTGTGATTGCTAGTGATGATCCAGAAGCGATGCGCGAGTTCGATATGATGCTTCGCGAAGCTCAAAAGCAAATGGCGCAGGCTCCTTCGGAACCAACCATCCGATATCTTGAACACATTTCAGCCGCAGCGGCAAAAGAGTTAGTCGAGAAAGTGATTGCTGGTGAGCAAGCAACAGGTGGAGGAGGTGGCGGTTTGTTGGGTGATGTTGCATCCAGCGTTCTAGGCGGAGGCGGAATGTTCGGTAGTTTGTTCGGAGGTGGTGGAGGATCGAGCGGCGGTGCAAGTGCCGGAGTCTCTGGTGCTTCGACTGTCGGTACTGTTGTTCTGACAGCTGATGCTCGTTTGAACGCCGTCTGGGTTCAAGCGAACCCGATCGATGCTATGTTCGTTGAAGATCTTTTGGCGGCGGTCGATATTCCAGAGAGTCCTTCCGAGATTCGTACTCGAGGTGGTACCAATTTGATCTTCGTGGAGAACAATCCAGTCGCTGATATTGAAACAGTCGTCAAAGCAACGTTTGCTGCCTACATAGGCGGAGGCGCAGCAGGGGGAGCCGGAGGTGCTCCTGGGGCGCAGCGTCAACCTTCGCCGGAAGAATTCATCAATGCCATGCGAGGAGCGATTGGTGGTGGTCGACGTGGCGGTGGTGGCGGTGGAGCTCAATCCGAATTGAAAGAGCAAACGATGACGATTAGCTCTGACAAGAAAAACAATGTTCTAATCGTGGTTGGTCCCGAGCGACTTTACAATGACGTAAAGGACCTTGTAGAAAAACTCGACATGGCAGCCGCGCAAGACGAACAAACAATTTCGACGATTCAACTCGACGGAAGTGTCAATCCAACCTTGATTCAAAACACGATTGCAAATGTTTTCGGCCCAAGCGTGAAGACCAGTTCTGCATCGACTCCTCAAACGAACACGAGTCAAACGAATCGAACAACCAATACCAATTCCCCATTTGATCCGAATGCGTTCCGCAATCGAACCGGTGGTGCGAATCCCTTCGGTGGATTCGGCGGCGGAGCGAATCCGTTTGGCGGCGGTGGATTCAATCCATTCGGCGGCGGCGGCA
>Ga0207937_1000151_pt1 | contig 23466 bp, 21 predicted proteins | sample LakMenEpi04Sep11_FD_150668 | JGI IMG/M metagenome (GOLD analysis project Ga0207937, IMG submission 150668) | Freshwater microbial communities from Lake Mendota, WI - 04SEP2011 deep hole epilimnion (SPAdes) | ecosystem: Environmental > Aquatic > Freshwater > Lentic | place: Lake Mendota, Madison...
CTGCGGCTGTCGGTGAATCGCTCCATGAATTGAACACGGACACTTCCGTGCAAACACCTCCTGAGATCTTGGACGCACGAGCGTACTCGGAGAAAGTTGGACCCAAGACAAGTACGTTCATACCTGGCTTGATCCAAGACATCGCAGCTAAATGAATCAGCTCGCTGCAGCCGTTGCCAAGCATGATTCGCGAGATACCTATAGCGTGATGCTGTGCCAAAGCGCATCGGAGTTCATAGCCATCTCGATCGGGATAACGATCGATGACAAGCTCATGAAGCGAGCGCACTACCTCGGGGCTTGGCCCAAAGGGCATGATGTTCGAGCTGAAGTCGATCACATCTTTTGGGTGCAGTCCCAGTTCCCGAAACTCCTGATAGTCTACGCCTCCGTGGATCTCTTCTGCGTGAGGATTCATGCGGATCTCCAAGCAGCAACGCCAAAAAACATGCACAGAAGGAAAACCCATATCGAACTTACCATCCACATGACTCGCACCGCCGCATGGATGGAATCAACATTGGGAGAAGCGAGTTCTTTGCCCAATATGTAGCAATCTACTTTCTCTAATGAGACACCTAGCACTCCGGATGCGGCGCTCATCGGGTGTCCTGCGTTTGGGCTACTCGTTTGATAACGATCACGCCACCAAATGCGGAACCCTTGCGACCAAGGCATTCCCAGGACTGCGCCACCTAGGAGAATGAGCATAGCTGTGATTCGAGCGGGAGCCAAGTTTAGCAAATCGTCTAGTCGAGCGGCGGTTTTCCCAAGCCATTCAAACTCCGTATTCCGATATCCCCACATAGCATCGCACGTATTGGCAAACCGATAGATAGCCGCTCCCGGCAGTCCCCCGATGGCAAAGAAGAACAACGGTGCAACAATCGAATCGCTCGTATTCTCTGCCACCGATTCGATGGTAGCTGCTGCAACCTGCGACTCGGATAAGCTTTCCGTGTTTCGACTTACTAAATGGTAGGACAATTGTCGTCGAGCTTCCGGCAAATCGTTTGCACGAAGTGCGTGGGATACGCAACCTGCGGCTTTCGATAATGATCGCGTGCTAAACATACACTTCAAAAAAAAGGCCTGCAAACCAATCATTGCGATCCATGGTAACAACGTCGTTACGGTTTGAATGCAAAAGGCTATCCCGCCGATCAGAACGACACTGGAGAGAACCCAACCGCAACCGAAAAGAAATCGTGCCGCGTTACCACGTTTGGGTGCAAGTCTTCTTCCCGCGGAAATCCAGTTTCCCATCCACGCTACGGGATGCAATCGATTCGGAGGATCCCCTCCCAAAACATCCATGCCATAAGCGGTCACCAGTATCGCAATCGTATCCAATCAAACCTCCGGGGAAGCAAGAATAGGCACGACCATTGGGATCGACTCCGTCGGGTGAGAAACCACCATGACATCGATACCAAATGCTTTGCGAATCAAATCGGGACGCATCACTTCCTGCGGTGGGCCGATCGACAACAACTCCTTGTTCGCCAGGATCGCAATTCTATCTGCGAACATGGACGCTTGGTTCAGGTCGTGGAGTGTAATGACGGCGATCAATTGCCGTTCCTTGACCATACGTCGAACGTGTCCGAGGCATTCGAATTGGTACTTCATGTCGAGACCAGCTGTGGGTTCGTCGAGCAGCAAAATACTTGCGTTTTGGGCAAGCGATCGAGCCAGAATCATCCGTCGCCACTCACCACCTGAAAGCTGATCGATCGTTCTTTCTTGAAGCTCTGTCATGGCAGTGGCTTCGAGTGATTGCCGCACGATGGCTTCATCTTCTGCACGCAAAGGCATCCACCACCCCACGTGCGGGGCGCGTCCCAAGGCGACGACATCATACACCCGTAACGACGCTTCTCGTTGTTCATGCTGCGGCATCAAGGATAGATGCTTTGCGATCTCACGTCGCGTGAATTTTTGCGTGCTTTGCGAATCCAGAAGAACCGTTCCCGATTGTTGCTTTAATTGTTTGGCCATCGTTCTCAAAAGAGTCGTTTTGCCGGCACCGTTAGCACCAATCAACGCCACAATTTCGCCAGCTCGCAAATCCATACTGAGGCTATGAAAAACCACCCGATTCTCATAGGCAAAGGATAAATTCTCGGTGGTGAAATGGGTCATGTTGCAACACTCCCTCGCATGGAGCGACTCAAGAGTAAGGCAACAAAGAACGGACAACCGAGAAGCGCGGTCACGATGCCGATAGGCAATTCTGTGGGCGCGACGATCGTTCTGGCCACCGCATCGGCAACCAGCATGGTGATTGCCCCTGCGCACGCACTCATCGGCAGCAGTAGTGCATGCCGAGGTCCGACCATGAGTCTTGCGATTTGTGGAGCGATCAAACCAACGAATCCGATGATTCCTGCGCTCGAAACCGCAGCTGCTGTTGCCACGCTCGCTCCCGTAATGACCCAGCATCGAAAACGCAACGGGTCCAACCCGAGGGACTGCGATGCTGCATCACCCAGCAAGAATGCATCCAGTTGTCGGGATCGACTCCATAGAATCCCAACTCCCAAACAGCTGCCAAGACTCGCGACCAGAACCGTTTGCCAATCGCTACCTGCAAGCGAGCCCATCAACCAGGAAAGTATGACGATCGCTTTTTGATCATTGAGAAACATCAATAAACTGACCAAGGCATTGGTCATGCTACTGATGGCAACACCAGCCAGCAGAAGTGTGATGGTCGATGATTGGCGGCTGATGGCACCTAAAGCGAACACTAGCATCACGATCCCGACGGAACCCGCCATCGCCATCAGGGAGGTGGCACCTAAACCAAAGTACGTGACCTGCAATCCAGTCACCACAGCAATCGATACTCCGAGCGCGGCACCGCTAGACGCGCCGATGACATAAGGGTCTGCCAACACGTTGCGGAATAACCCTTGGAAGCCTACGCCAGCGGTTGCCAAGGAAACGCCAGTAATCACGGCCAACAAAATGCGTGGCAATCGAAGCTCCCAAAGGATGGTACGTTCGGTGGCAGTAACGCCTTCCGTGGAATGAGAGATCCATGCACCGATGTGGGCTAGCGGAATGGAGGCTGCTCCCACCGCGAGACTTGCAATCGAAACGAAGAGGACCATGCACACAGCAAGGCCGATAAGTAGCCAAGATCGGTTTGTTGCATTGCCTCGTCGTTCTCCCATCGTTCTATCTATTCTTTCTGCGCTAAGGCTTCAGGATAGACTTGTTGGATCATCGATTCCAATGCATCGAGCAGACGTGGTCCACAACGGGACACTTGATCGCCATCAATCAAGAACACCTGTCGATTCTTGATAGCAGCTACGTTTTCCCAGCCCGCTCGGTTCGCGAGCGTTTCAAAACGGACTTTCTCGCCATGTGTCGTCGGAGCCAAAATGACGTCAGGGTTTCGTTCGACAACACTCTCACTGCTGACGCGGGGATATCGATTCACGGTATCGTGAAAAATATTGTCCATGTTGCCGAGCACGAGTAACTCACCGATGAACGATTGTGGACCAGCCGTCATCAATGGAGTGTCCCAAACCTCATAGAACACTTTCTTTCGTTGCGATGGTGCGATGGAGTGCGCTGCTTTCTTTAGTTTCTCCAGTCGCGCTCGCATCGATTCAATCAACGAAGTAGCTTGCGCCTCGCACCTCGCGACTTTGCCGATTAGTAGTGCTTCCTCAAAAAGTTGATCAACATTTTCTGGCCCCAATCCTACGATCGGAATGTTCACCCGTTCAAAGGTTTCTACTAGAGGCCTATGATTGTCCCACTTGCAAAGAATAAGATCAGGCTTCGCGTTCAAGATGGCTTCGCGACTGATTCCTTCCAACGTTCCACTGCCGACTTTGGTTATCGCTTTCGCTTCCTCAGGATAATTGCAATGTTCGGTAACGCCGACGATCGAGTCTCCGAGCCCTAAAGCGAACAGAAGTTCCGTGGTCGACGGTGATAACGAGACGATACGTTTGGGAACACCGACGATGGTAATCTCGCGATCCATCTTGTCGACAATTGTCGTTCCGTACTCACTATCGCTCTTCATGCTAGAACGATCCTCAGTCACTACGCGATCTTCATGAGCTGGCTTGACGTTGACGTTATCGCAACCCACCCAACAAAGAGGCAGCAAAAGGATTGCAGCGATTTTCCGGAGAGACAAAGAGCATTCTCTCGACAAAACTCCAAGAGTGAATTGCGATTTCATGATACGTTCTCGAAAGGGGCGATAGACCGTCTTAACTTGTCCGACACTTGGTCCATAGACATAGCGATCTCCTGCAACGGAACAACGAATCCACTGATCATCATGTAGGTCGCGTTGGCATGCTTCGCGAGCGATTGATTTGCCCAACCGAGCAAATCTCGAAATGCACGCCCGAGCGGATGCTCTGGGACGATTCCCAAACCAACCTCTCCAGAGACAACAATCACGTGCGATCTTTTGACCCGTGCAACCTCAATGATCTGGTCTATCTCGTTCATCAATTGATGGTGTATCTGATCGATCGATTTTGGAGAGAGAACCAAGTCGGGGTCTTGGCATAGCACATTGCTCACGAGGATCGTTAAGCAGTCGATCAAGATGATGCGTGACGATTCCTCTCGTTCCAGGATTGCATGCCCCACACCCAGAGGCTGTTCGAGAGTAACCCAGCTATCTGGTCGTGACTCTTTATGTTTCTGGATGCGATGATCCATCTCGCCGTCGCGGTTTTCAGCAGTTGCCACGAACAGGACATCGTCCCCACCAAGCTTGTGCGCCAGCTCTTCGGCGAATCGACTCTTGCCACTTCGGACTCCACCGAGCACTAATGTTAGCGTCCCCTTCATGGTCAGTATTCGACTCCACGCTGAGGCTTCACTCCATGCGCATAGGGATGCTTGATGACTTTCATTTCAGAAGCCAGATCAGCAATCTCCAACAGTTCGAGACTTGCATTCCTCCCTGTAATGACAACATGCAGCATCGGGCGTTTCTTCTTCAAGGCTTCAACGACGGTCGCCGGAGCGACGTATTCGTACTTCGTCGCGATGTTGAGTTCATCCAAGATGATCATGTCAAACGAGGGGTCTTCCATCAACTCGATCGCCTTGGCCCAACCCTTTGCCGCTGTCGCAATATCGCGGTCTCGATCTTGTGTTTTCCAAGTGAACCCTTCGCCCAACGTATGCATTTCAATCGGGAACCCCATCGAAGCGATCTTGGCAATGAACGCGGCTTCCCCGGTGGGTATGGCACCTTTAATGAATTGAACAATGCCGACCTTCATCCCTTGTCCCAGCGAGCGGATGGCCATACCAAAGGCTGCGGTCGATTTACCTTTGCCGGCACCGGTATGGACGATGATCAGTCCTTTCTCGATGTTTGCTTCGGCCAATTGGCGGTCCTTGATTTCATTCAAGCGGACCATTCGTTCTTTGTGCTGTTCGCTCGTTTCGTCTGACATTAGGTTGCTTTGTTTTCGTGTTGAAGAGAAACTGGGTCGGATTGAAGCATCGCTTCGATTTGGTCGAAATCGATGTAATTCTCGAAATGGAAAGCAAGTTTTTCGAGCGACTGCTCCAAAACGTCTTGAGTGGATTGTTCCTGCGAGGCGTGGGCCATGTTGTTTGCACCGAGACTCTCAAGCCATCCATTGCGAAACGAATCGTTAGCGAAAAGTCCGTGCAGATAACATCCCCAAAATCGACCGTCACGCGAGTGCGAACCATCCATTTGGGATTGCGACTGTTCAATGCCTGATACATGGAGACGCTTTAACCAAGGCGATGAGGTCGTCGTTTGCCCCGAGTGGATTTCATAACCTGCGAGTGTCACGTTTCGCAATTGGGGCAAGAAATCAGACTCGAGTATGGTTGCCTCCACTTGACATGTTTGCTTCCCGGGATGAAAGGTGGTTTCCACATCAAGGAGTTTGAGCCCATCCGAATAGGTATTGTTGGATTCCATTTCGTGTGGGTTATGAATGGCTTGTCCCATCAACTGGTAACCGCCACATATTCCAACAATCCGTGATTTCTGACTCTGAGCAAACTCCAAGATTTTGGCTTCAAATCCAGACTCGCGCAGCCATGCCAAATCGCCGAGGGTATTCTTCGTTCCGGGAAGAATCAAAACATCAGGACATCCGAGATCCTTGGCATGTCGAACGTATCGTAATCGAACGCGAGAATCGTTTGCTAATGGATCAAAATCATCGAAGTTTGCGATATGAGGCAAATGGATCACCGCGATATCCAACCGCTTATCATTCTCATTGTTTGCGAAACAGAAGTCTTCTTCACCGTGACTATTCATCAATGCAACCGCATCTTCTTCGGGAAGTCGAAGTGCATCGATCCAGGGGAGTACCCCGAGAACAGGAACGTTCCCTCGCTCTTCGAGTATCTCTACGCCTCGATCGAACAAACGGAGATCACCCCGAAACTTGTTGACAATCAGGCCGCGAACGAGTGCACGATCTTCTGGAGGTAGGAGCCAAAGAGTTCCCAACAGTTGAGCGAATACACCTCCCCGTTCAATATCGCCCACCAGCAAAACAGGTGACTGGCAATAACGAGCCACCGACATATTGACCATCTCCACGTCGGCTAAGTTCAACTCGGCAGGGCTCCCGGCACCTTCGATGATAACGAGATCGTATTGCTCGCGAAGTCGATCAAGTGCACTCGTAACCATCGGCCAAAGTTGTTGTCGTCGTTCAAAGTAATCGGCCGCTTCGATCGGTTTCCCATTCGCGGAGGCGAGGGGTTTACCGTTGACGATCACTTGGGAACGGGTGTTCCCTTCGGGCTTGAGAAGGATCGGATTCATATCGGAGTGCGGCGTAGCGCGGGCTGCGATGGCTTGCAACGCTTGGGATCGCCCAATCTCACCACCATCTTTGCACACGGCTGCGTTGTTTGACATGTTTTGTGCCTTGAAGGGAGCGACCCGAACACCTCTGTTTGCAAAGCATCGACATAACGCAGCAGTCAACAAGCTCTTGCCAGCCGAAGAGCTTGTTCCCATCACCATGAGTGTACGACCGCGTGGTTCCGGCAACCGTTACTCCTCCATCGAAGCGACTTCAGCGCCGTTTCGAGTGATCAGTGCTGCAAGCTGCTGAATCGAGATAGAGGAAGATAACAATCGAACGGACCCGTCTGCGGTAAGGGCTTGAGCGCCACCGGAATGAAAAGAATAGAGCTCGTTGTCGTTACTGCAATTGATAGAGCAAGCGCCAGGGCGAACCGCAGTGTTTCCATCTGGCAACGCTCCGTCGATAAGGAACCCTTTCAAGTGACTTGCCCACACGCCGCCTGTTGGGAACGGACGCGTTACGCTGGCTGTGCCACTCCATGTCTTGGGTGTCGTTCCATCCGGTATCCTTTTACCGTTCTGGTAGAGATCGGGTCTGCCCGCACACTCGACTGCCAGGATCGTGTTCGAAAGCCCATCGGTGACTTCCGACAGCCGAACGGGTAGTCCTTTGAGAATGCCGCTGTTGACTGGATCTGGATGTTGTGCGTTGATGGGCAATGTAGCGTTGAGCTGAGTTCCAATGCCACCGACGTTGGTGTAGTCCGTGACAGCCCCATCCAAGAAGACTCGTGGGGACAATGAAGCGGTCGTTGTTGTCGCGTTCGCATAGTCGACAAGGACGGTCCACTCGAATCCCCTGCGCTCGGGAGCGGATGGGCAGCGATAGGTTGGTAAGCTCGCTGATACAGCCGATGTGTTCTGCGTAGCGTGCCAATGAAAATTCTTGTCGTAGCTTTTGTAGAGCCCATCTTGTTCGACGAATGGCAGGATCGCAACGAACCAACTGGTTCGCTTTGAGATAAAGTTCGGACCTGGGGTTGGTCCCAAGGATTGCGAAGGCCAAACTCGGTGGGCCGATTCATAGTTGTGAAGGGCCAATCCGATTTGCTTCATGTTGTTGCTGCATTGCATGCGTCGTGCAGCTTCGCGAGCCGCTTGAACCGCTGGCAATAAGAGCCCCACAAGAATCCCGATGATTGCAATAACAACGAGCAATTCTACAAGCGTAAAGCCAGCGGGGCGACGAAAGTGTTTCATCAATAAATTGGTCGATGCAAAATTGGAAAGTGCACAACCCAGGTACAATCGGCGCGAATTTACAGCCAAATACATCAAACGCAAACACAGCACGACAAGAGCGCAGGACTTCACAAGTCCAGAACTTCTCCCCGTGGGATGCGACGGAATGATGGCAGGATGAAAACCCGCGATAGATCCCAAAACCCGAGGAGGCTACCGCAAACTAGACGATTGGGCAGGTCTTCTGACTTTCGGAATGACCGTCCTCCACGCCTTCCCTCTCGCTCCAAACCGAGCAACTAGAAGTGGCCAATGTGGATTTCGTATCCGATTACAGCGGCGGGACCGCAACGGATTTGCACCGTTTTCCCTATTCTCCCAAGTCAGCAACAAGCTACCCGGGAACCCAAGTCCGATGACGAGAATATAGCCCCCTGCGTCGATTGTCAATCCTTTTGCGAGGTTGCGATGAGGGATCATAAGTGGGAGTATGTACGGAAAAAACCGAGCCACGGATTTTCACCGATCTCCACGGATTCGATCCAACAGCTAAGAGTGTCGTTGACCGCTCCGTCGGTCATTCCTGAAGATACGAGATTGGATAACCGAAAAGAACGAAAGAAAACGAAAAAGTGAGGATGCACGAATCTCAAGACACGAGACTCCTATTTTTTCTCCTCTTTCCGTTTCTTTCGGCTAACGGCTTTTCAGTTAAATACATACAGCGACAATTGCAATCGCCGTTATTTCATACGCAGGTTGCTGCAACAGACTCGGCATGTGCAGGTAATTCGCTCGCGTCTCGAATGGGCAATCGCACTAAGTCGGGCATGGAACGGAACCACATCTCTTGTCGACGCACGAACTGGCGCGTGTGTGCCTTCACTTGGTCGATCATCATGGCTTCTCCGATACTGCCATTCATGAACTCCAACGGCTCTTTATAACCAACAGCTTGAGACGCAGTTCGCCCGAGTTTCCCAAACTTGTCGACCAAGCTTTGTACTTCGTCGAGAAGACCAAGTCGAAACATGTCTTCTACTCTTTCATTCACACGAGCATGTAACGCCGAGCGTTCCCAAGCCAGCACGAAAGCCTTGCAACTCGAGGGCATCTTCAGACGTTCGAATTGCGTTTGCAAATGACTTAATGGAATTCCAGTCGCACGAACTACTTCCAACGCACGTGTCATTCGTCGTACATCGTTCGGTAGTATCTTGTGAGCAGATAATGGGTCGGCTTGTTCCAAGCGTCGACGCAGGCTCTCAACGCCGAAAATTTGGACATCTTCTTCGACCTGTTGACGAAACTCCCAATCGGCTGGCGGGCCCAAAAACATGCCACAGAACAGGCTCTTCAAATAAAGAGGCGTTCCTCCCACGAGAAGAACGCGTTTGCCTCGGCCTCGGATCTCAGCTGCCTTCGCGTGTGCATCCAGCACGAATTGAGAAACGCTGTAGTCTTCAATAGGGTCGACCAAGTCGATGAGATGGTGCGGAACCGCTTCCCGCTGGGCAGAGGAAGGCTTGGCCGTACCGATATCCATGCCCCGATAAACGGCCATAGAATCGACGGACAAAATCTCCGCGTTGGTCCGCGTGGCAAGCTCAATTGCCATTGAACTCTTGCCAGAAGCCGTTGGGCCAGTGAGGTAAATCGCGTCTTCCAAAGGAGGGCGGATCCACTCAAGTTGCTGTTGGTTTGTAAATCCAGGGATCATTTGGCGTCTAGGAATCGACAAAAAGAAGGTGTGGATTTAGGATTGAGCTATTCGTTGGGAAACCCGTATCTCCCGACTCCATGGTACTTTATCTCCATGGGAAGGGGCCAGACCTGCCTCCGCTTTTTACTCTCCGAACGATTTTTCCAACGTATGGCTGACGATATCCTGGACCGACTGATGTCACAATTGCATCAGCGAGTCTCTGATCTACCCGAAGGATCTTACACGACCAAACTTGTTCGAGGTGGAATTCCCAAAATAGCGGAAAAAATCCTCGAAGAAGCGCACGAGGTGATCGAGGCGGCTGGAGAGCCCGAAGAAGCTGGAAAACTCCACACCATACGAGAATCAGCCGACGTTTTGTACCATCTTTGGGTTTTGCTAGCCACTCGCGGAATCACCGTAGACGACATCCGGAACGAACTGCTCCGCCGCGAAGGTGTCTCTGGCTTGGAAGAAAAACGGAATCGACGGGAGGTATCATCGTGACATTCGCTAACAATCAACTTCGTATCGGCGTCCCCAGCAAAGGGAGACTCAGCGAATTAGCAACAGAATTACTTCTACAGGCTGGGCTCAATTTTCGCCGCCAAGACCGTTCGTTATTCGCGAGGGTCAGTAGTATTCCTGCGGACATCACGTTCCTCAGGACAGATGATATTCCGACACTTTGCGCCGAGGGAGCGATCGACCTTGGCATTACGGGTAGCGACTTGGTCGAAGAGGCTGGAGCGGAAGTCATTCGACGAATGAACCTGGGAGTTGGCCGTTGCCGGCTTTCGATGTGCGTTCCGATCGACTCACCTATTCATTCCCCCGCCGATCTGAAAGGCAAACGGATTGCCACGAGCTTTCCCAACGTGACGGAACGATTTCTCCAACAGCACCAAACGTCCGTTCATCTAGTTCGCTTGAATGGTTCGGTAGAGATTATGGTTTCGCTCGGCATTGCCGATGCCATTGTCGATTTGGTCGAAACGGGCAGCACTCTGGCGGCAAACAATCTTCGAATACTCACCGACATCGGAACGTATGAAACCATCTTGATTCAAAGCTCGTCTTGTAGGGATTTGCAAACGGCGGATCGGATTGTTCGTCGCTTAGAAGGGGTGGTCATTGCGAGAGACTATTCTTTGTTGGAATACAATGTTCCGCACGATAAGCTCGCAGATGCAGAAGCGGTAACACCAGGCTTCACATCGCCCACCGTTACAAGCCTTGAAGATGCCGCATGGTATGCGGTGCGTGCTATGGTGAAGAGTAAAGATGTCATCAGCATCATGGAGAAACTGGAATGTCTCGGTGCGAAAGCGATCTTGGAAACATCCATCAACAACTGCAGACTCTAGACTATTCGACGGCGAATATCGACGAACAAGGCTACTGTATTCGAACTATGCCAAGCTGTGCTTGGCGAAAAGCTCGGTGTTGACGATCCGCGTTCATCTCGACGCCATGGGACCGGAGAATGGACCGCTCTACGTCCGACCCGGCAGTCATCGATTCGGGAAACTGCGAGAAGAATCGAGTGCGATCGCGGCAAGCGAAGGCAAACCAATTTACTGCGACCAAGGTAGTGTGTTATGTTGATGCGACCATTGTTGAGTCACTCGTCTATCGGCTGCATGACCCGACCATCGACCGTCTATAAATAAAAACAGCCCTGAACAAGTCAGGGCTGTTTTTTCTGATCCTATTCCTAAATCGATCGGCTTAGCTACATCCGAGGCTGTTACCGCAGTTGTGACAGAGGTAACAATTCCCGTTTCGCACCGTGATGGAACCGCAGTTGTCGCAGCTCGGTGCGTCACCTTGAAAGCTTGCGAACTGAGAATCACGAGACTCTGTCTTTCCAGCAATACTCATTGGAGCAGACGATGTCGTCTTGCGCGGCGGCGTCTCTCGCGGTGCTGTTGTATCGGTCAACCGAGATTGTATCGATTCGAATCCAACATACTTCGCTTGGGTGTACGAGTTGGTGGATGGAGCGACGGTTGCCTCGGCTCCGTTACCATTGACCTGCGTAGGAGGAACAGGGGATGATTTCGATACTGCCGAGGAAGCTTCTTGCTTTGCCTTGTGCTCGTCGCGGTAGCTATCCAGGAACGTAAGTCCCAACCAACGGAAGATATAGTCGACCAAGCTCTTGGCGATACGAATATCTGGGTTGGTGGTGTGGCCCATCGGCTCGAACCGTGTATGGCTAAACTTGTTGACTAGCACCTCCAATGGCACGCCGTACTGAAGTGCGATCGATGTCGAGGTACCAAAACTGTCCATCAAGCCGCCAACTGTGCTACCTTCTTTGGCCATGGTAATAAACACTTCGCCTGGGCGACCGTCCGGATACAGACCGACGCTGATGTAGCCTTCATGCCCAGCAATGCTGAACTTGTGAGTTACCGAGTTGCGAGTGTCTGGCAATCGTTCGCGGCGAGGCTTGTAAACGACTTTCTCAACAATCTTGGCTGCGGCAGCTTCTTCAGCCTTCTTGCCTTCGGACTTTGTTGATAGCGGTTGGCTTTGCTTGGAACCGTCTCGATAGATAGCGATCGCTTTCAGTCCGAGTTCCCAGCCCCAGTAGTATGCGCTGGCAATATCTTCAACGGTACTATCCTTGGGCATGTTCACCGTCTTGCTGATAGCACCCGACAAGAATGGTTGTGCAGCAGCCATCATTTCTACGTGAGCTTGCCAGCGAATGCTTCGAGTACCATTCGCAGGGGTAAACGCGCAATCGAATACTGGAAGATGTTCCGTCTTGAGATAAGGAGCCCCTTCGATCGTATCTTTCTCGCTGATGTGTTTTTCGATCGCAACAATTTGATCTTCGGTGTAACCGAGAGTCCGAAGACCGAGGTCAACAGATTTGTTGAGAATCTTCAGCATACCGCCGCCAGCGAGTTGCTTGTACTTGACCAATGCAATGTCAGGCTCGATACCTGTCGTGTCGCAATCCATCATGAAACTGATGGTACCGGTCGGAGCCAAAACGGTCGCTTGGGCGTTTCGGAATCCGTTGCGATGGCCCGCTTCCAGAACGCGATCCCAGAGGTTTCTCGCTGCCTCTTTCAAGTAGCCTGGTCCTCGATCATCGATTTGCTCTACCGCGTTGCGATGCATTTGCATGACTCGCATCATCGGTTCCGCATTGTCGTCGAATTCGGCAAACGGACCAACGACTCCAGCAATTTCCGCACTCGTTAGATTGGCTGCACCATGCAAAAGAGCAGTGATAGCTCCGCAAAGTCCATGTGCCTCAGGGGAGTCGTAAGGAGCCGCAGTGGTCATCGCCAACGAACCCAAATTCGAATACCCCAATCCGAGCGGACGGAACAAATGGCTATTGTGAGCGATTCGATCCGTAGGATAGCTCGCATGATCCACCAAAATTTCTTGGGCGATCAAAAAGATTCTGCAAGCGGCTGTAAAACCATCCGCATCGAATGTTCCGTCTTCTTTTCGGAATTTCATGAGGTTGATGGAAGCCAGATTGCAAGCTGTGTTATCTAGGAACATGTATTCCGAGCAAGGGTTGCTCGCGTTGATGCGGCCGCTGTTCGGACACGTGTGCCACTTGTTGATGGTCGTGTCGTACTGAACGCCAGGATCTCCGCAGTGCCATGCGCAATCTGCCATTCGATTCAATACATCGCGCGCTTGATAGGTCGGCGGTTCGGTGTCGCTCTTCTCGCTTACCCATCGTGTCTTCCAGGACTTGTTCTCGGCGACGGCAGACATGAACTCGTCCGTTACTCGGACGGAAAGGTTGGCGTTTTGGAACATGACTGACGAGTAGGCTTCGCCATTGAAGTTCGACTCGTAGCCTTCGCGAATCAACGCATGCGCTTTTTGCTCTTCTTTCCATTTGCACTCGATGAATTCCATCACATCTGGGTGCCAAACTTTGATCGATTGCATTTTTGCAGCGCGGCGGGTTTTGCCACCAGACTTCACGACGGCAGCGATTTGATCGTAGACACGCATGAAGGAAAGAGGACCACTCGGTTTGCCGCCACCCGACAATTTTTCTCGGCTGCTGCGAATCGTCGAGAGATCCGTACCTGTACCGGATCCGAACTTGAACAGCATGGCCTCGCTCGTTGCAAGACGCATGATGTCTTCCATGTTGTCGCCAACGCTTTGGATAAAGCAGGCCGAGCCTTGTGGGTACTCGTAAGGGTTTTCAGGTTGCTCCACTTGCCCAGTCGCCACATTGTAGTGCCAGTTGCACTTGGCGCCGGAAACATCGTATTGTTGGTGGAGACCTACATTGAACCAAACGGGTGAGTTGAAGGAGCCCACTTGGTGAAGGCACAGCCAAGTTAGTTCGCGATAAAAACGCTCGCCGTCCTCTGGAGTGTCGAAATAACCGTCCGCGATTCCCCAATCGGCCATCGTCCGTGTTACACGATGGATCAATTGCCGAACGGAGTTTTCTCTTTCCTTGGGGTTGGTAGGGTCACCGTAAAAGTACTTGCTGACCACGACATTGGTTGCCAATTGGCTCCAGTCCGCCGGGATTTCGCAATTGGTTTGTTCGAACAGTGCTTTTCCACTTTCGTCTTTGATGGCGGCGCTGCGAAACTCCCATTGAACCGTGTCAAATGGGTCTGCAACTTCCGTCGGGCAAAAACGAGACTCGATTTTCAGTCCACTTCGATCGCCCCTAGCTTCATGCGTCGTTTGTGATTTGCTACGACGTTCCCGACCCATTTCTACAACTGCCATACTCGTGCGACTCCTTCGAGATTCCAAAAAATGAGGCTGTTCAGGAGGCAAGCTATACCGACCAAATAGAATCGTTGAGCTGCCCTGCTACACCAATGAGAAAACTTCCGATGCGACCTCGGGTTTCGTACCCTAACCAAAGCTTCCGACGCCGATTTCGGTCCACTTTCCACGGTCGAAAAGGAAAGATTTCCGAACACCCAATCTTGCAGCTAACCACTATAGGTAGTATCCAAAGTGATTGCATGCACAACATGTTGCGTCATTTCCGAATCAGTGTAGCGATTCGTGAAGCGATGTCAAACTTTTCAATACGCTCTTCCTAAAGGCTTTGAGGGCTTTGGTTTGGGAGCGATCTAGGAATGTGTCGTCGAGTTGATTTGCCCGACGTTCATTCTCCTTAAACCTTTCCCAACATTAGGTTTACAAGAATGTGCACGACTTCGGTGACACGTCTGGTCACTGTGAAGAAAAAGAGAAAATTCTTTTCTACCTATTTAGGGGGGATCGTCCCATGGGTGACTACTAAGATTCCGCGGGAGGGTGGCTACCAAGATTCCTTTTCCACGGCGTCTACCAATTTCCGAGGCGCCTATCAATACTGTTCGGTTAGCCTCTGGTTTAGTCTAATCCGGTTCTTCTCTTTGCTACCAGTCTCATCAACTTCTATTTCCCATGCCAGCTACGAAGATTCTATGGATTGATGGTGTCGGCAGTTTTGCATTGTGCGATTCCCAGGAGATCACGATTGGGCAAGCTTTCCCTGGCAATTCTGTGGATCTAGCCATTCGCGGAGACATCAGCCGAAACGCGGCTGTCATTCAGCGGGTCGGGGAGGACCATGTGCTGCAACCAACTCAGACCGTCGAATTCGCAGGTACGCCGACATATCGCCCCGTACTTCTGTCGGACGGCATGAAATTCAGCCTTGGTCGGGTTGAGCTGAAGTATACTCGGCCATCGAAACTGAGCGCTACAGCACGCTTAGAATTGATAGGAAACAATCGCTGGCAACCGCTGCTGACAGCAGCCATTTTGTTGGGTGAATCTTGCATTCTCGGAGCTGGGTCGGGTTGCCATATCCGATGTCCAGAATGGTCTGAGCAGGTCATGCTATTTCGGAACGGGGAGCAATGGTTTTGCCGGATTCCTGTAACGGCCAACGTAAAAATGAATGGCGAGATCATCCGCGCCCCAGTACCGCTCCAAGTTGGCCAAAGGATACGTGGCGATGAAATATCGATGATCTTGGAATAATCCCCAAGGTTTTGAACCCTACAACGAAAATGCACTCATAGTGTAAATCCATGTAAGTTCGAATTAGCTCCATCGTTGAGCTAAAATGTAGGAAGTGCCATGTTCGCCATCCTCAATCGCTCCCAATCAGTTGAAAAACCTCTCCACCCCGAGTCACGTTCCCAAGCCGCCCAGCCAGAAAAACAAAGAAATGTCGGTGCTTCGATGAAGTTCCAATATGGAAATGGAGATAAACCCCTCGATGGCTTCGTCATCAAACGTGGCGTTGGATCGGGGGGTTTTGGCGAAGTTTATTTCGCCGAAAGCGAATCGGGCAAAGAAGTTGCCCTGAAGCGAATTCAAAAGAACCTCGAAGTCGAAGTGCGTGGCGTTCGCCATTGCTTGAATCTGCGGCACCCCAATTTGGTTGGCATCTACGACATCCGCTTCGACAAGGAGGAGCAAGGTTGGATCGTCATGGAGTTCATCGCGGGGGAATCGCTGCGAGAACAGATCGACCGACACAGCAACACCATCAACACCCAAGAAACGATTACGTTCTTTGCGCAGTTGGTTGCCGGTGTTGCTTACCTTCACGACCAAGGAATCGTGCACCGAGATTTGAAGCCTGCGAACGTCTTCATCGACAATAGCTTGGTGAAGATCGGCGACTATGGATTGAGCAAGTACATCAGCGCATCGCGTCGAGGTGGCCAAACCGAGAGCGTCGGTACGTTTCATTACATGGCACCGGAGATCGGTCGCGGCGAGTACGGCAAAGAGATCGACATCTATTCTCTAGGAATCATCCTTTATGAGATGCTCACGGGTGTCGTTCCTTTTGACGGCGAAAGCAGCCAAGAGATCATACTTAAGCATTTGACTGCAGACCCCGACGTCAGCATGATTCCTCAACCTTACGCTAGCGCGATAGATCGATGCTTGGCAAAGAACTCCTCCTCGCGTTATCGCGACTGCCGGGAATTGCTGCAAGCGATTGGTTGGGAACTGGATCGAAGTGGGTTGGCCGTTCGAAGCTCCAACATGCTTCCTATCGCCAACATACCTCCCGTGCTTCAACCGCTCGCATCGAGTCCTTCGATTCCGTTAGGAAAGCCCATCGGAAATGATCACTCGACAGTCGCGGGTTCTCCAGTCGTCACACCAATCCTGGGAAATGGTACCTTTGGGGCGAATGCAGCCTTCGCAGGTGAGCTCTACCAAGAGCCCGTCGCTCGAGCGATCCAGCAAACGATTTGGGATGTGCAGACTTGGTTCAGAAATTTGCCGAAAGGCATGCAGGGACTTGGTATTGGGGGACTTATCATCCTTTTGGTTACTAACGGCGGTTGGATTGCACCGCTCGCATTTTTAGCTTTGTGCGCTTACATGGTGTACTACTTCATTTGGTATATCAGTGGCGGGCCGAGCAAAGTGCAGCCAACTTCCAAGCCTGCTCCGTTTGGTTCACCGCGACAGCCTTCGCCGGCAACCCCGAAACCGAGAAGCGCCCCTAGTCCTAACTTCGTCGCAGCGCCAGCGGCACCGAAGCCTGCATCTATCCCATATCGCGTCGCTCTCAAGAATTGGCAGCGCGACCAACGAACGGCCTTAAAGGATCGGGGCCTTTGGACACAAGTTCATTCACGAACTCGAGCATGGACATTCTCGGGAATGGTCATTGCAGTGCTCGCCCTTGCGGGATCGTTGCTAACGCAAGCTCGTATTGAAGGTGACACCAGCGGTTGGATTGGTGGGATCGCTTGGACGGCGATCATGGCTATGCTTACTAGCTGGACCGTGATTTATTTTGCGAGACGCTGGGAAGCACAACCGGAAGACTCGATTGTTTATCGATTTGTTTTGATGTCCGCGGGCGTTGGCTTAGGGTTGGTTAGCTATGGAATAAGCGATCATCTCATGGTTCCCTGGAGCGAGATCACGAAGACATCGTGGGCTCAGTTTGAAATCAAGACACCTAGCTTCTCGGTGAATGATTGGAACAAATCTTGGAAAGGATTTTATGGAGAAGGCAGCTCTCCACTCTTGGCGGCTCACATCGCTTACTTTGCGTCGCTGATGTGGATCGTGCGGTGGTGGAGGCAATCGGATATCCTTCGCAAGCATCGATTTAGTTTCTGGGCGATCGCCTGGAGCGTTGCGATGGCAGCGTTGGTCCAAGGGCTATTTTACTTTCCAACTCCCTGGTGCTTGATTGTTGCAGGTGTTACCTCGTTTGCAGTACAAATGGCGTCTCCGTGGCTTAGCTACAAGGATAGCGATCAGGTCGCTTAAGGAATCATGAAGAGTATGATCGTTATTCAAATTGTTTTTGGCGTGATAGGTTTCACTGTGCAAATCGGTCCATCGGATGAAGGTAAACTTCAAAGTGCGATCGTAGTCGCAAGTGAATCGATTGAAAAATCACTACGTCCCCCAGCTCTTTCGTCGGTGGATGCAGATCAAGAGCTCCCGGTGAAAGCGGAGATCGATGCTTCTCTTCCGACCGCAGCGTTTGAAGATCTCGAGAGATCAGACGCCTCCAGTTCAAAATCTGCAGAAAAAAAATCAACAGAAATCAAACCAGCGGACAGCGAATCGCCAACACTCGCAGCAGACGCACTCGCGGAGTCCTCGAATCCACTGCTGAACGAGAATGCTCCAGCATGGATTCGAGACGGTCTCAGCAAAGAGGGAGACGAACTACGTTTTCCAATTGCCACGTCGCTCTACTCGGATGTCGAGGAATGTCGTAATGAGCTCGACAGTTTACTGATCAGCGAAGTACGGGATTACCTCGAACAGAATGTCTTGCTCGATGGCGTTTCAGCAACCGATCTGACCGGACTAACGACCGAATACATCAAGAAGAAACTGCTCGTCCCAGAACGAGAATACGTGAATATCGTCGATCGGCCATCGGGGTCCTACTATCAACTTTGGCGTCAAATTTTTATCTCGAAAAGCGAGCTGGCGGTGATTCGGGGTTGGGAGAGAAACCGAGAAGTCCTCGAAAGAACCAAGCAAGTGGGAGTGATGGGCGGTTCGGCGTTGCTAGGGATGACGCTTCTGTCTGGTATGGTAGGGCTATTGGCCCGGCGAGAAAAAGCTAAACTCAAGGGATGAATAATCCGGCGAACCCACTGAACCCAGAACGAATGCTAATCGATAGCATTCGTTCTGGTAGTACCGACGCTTGGCAGCAGCTTATCGATCGTTTCGAAGGGCGCCTTCTCGCCTTTGTCAGCGCTCGTCTTGTTGATCGTTCGCATGCAGAAGATATCGTTCAAGATACCTTTGTTGGCTTCTTGAATAGTCTGCCGAATTACGATTGCGAACGCCCACTTGAGGGTTATCTTTTTTCGATTGCGGCTTACAAACTTACCGACCATCTTCGTCGTCAGGGTAGACGCCACACGACCTCGTTCGCATCACCGGACGGTTCGAGCGATGGTGCACAGCAGGCGCCTGCTCCCTATCGAGCCGTAAGCAGTATTGCTCGATCGGTGGAGCGACGTGACTCCGAGGAATTGGCCCTCGTCGAAGCGTTGAAGGAACAGATCGGTAAATGGAAGTCCAAAGAGGACTGGCAGAAACTCAAGTGCATCGAGTTGCTCTTTGTTGCCGGTGTGGGAAATAAGGAGATAGCCGAAAAGCTTGGGATGACGGAACAGCAAGTCGCCAATTACAAGTCGGATTTTGTCTTGCGGACGAAAACACTTCTGAGTCGATTAGCCAACCGCGAGTCCTTTCCTGAGCTCGGATGATTCCTACTTAGTGAACTTACCTTTCGCCACCCGCTACGCCAGGGACTGATTCTTGTGGAACTCTTTGCTCATGCAGAAAAACAGAATCGAGATAAATCGCTCCCGTTAGCAGCGAGGATGCGACCGAAGACCATCGAAGAATTTGCCGGACAATCGCACCTATTGGCACCTGGGAAACTTTTGCGTCGGCTCATTTCAACGAAACGACTGCAATCGATATTACTCTATGGTCCACCAGGGACGGGCAAAACCACGTTGGCTCACTTGCTAGCCAGCGAGACAAAGGGTGCATTTCGGCAATTGAACGCAGTCACCAGCGGTATCAAAGAGTTGCGCGAAGCATTGGAGTGGGCTCGCGATGAGCTTTCGGCAACAGGTAACCGCCCCATCTTGTTTATCGACGAGATTCATCGATTCAATCGATCGCAACAAGACGCCTTGCTCCCCGATGTCGAACAAGGAACAATCACCTTGGTAGGTGCGACCACAAGCAATCCATACTTTTCCGTAAATGGTGCGTTGCTAAGCCGATCGCAGGTCTTTGAATTGTATCTGTTGGACGAAAAGGAAATTGTGCAACTGTTGCAACGTGCGTTGAAAGATTGGTCCCGCGGTTTAGGGATGTACGAAGCAACGGTGACCACCGAAGCGTTCGAGTATTGCGCGCGGATGGCCGAGGGAGACGCACGCCGAGCGCTCGGGGCATTGGAGTTGTCCGTCCTTTCGTCCACGACACAACCTATCGTTGTAGACATCGATGCGATGCGCGAGAGCATGCAGAAGAAAGTACTCCAATTCGACCCGACAGGCGATCAGCATTACGACCAAGCGAGCGCGTTGATCAAAAGCATTCGCGGTTGCGATGTGAACGCGGCGTTATACTGGTTGGCACGGAGTTTGGAATCGGGTGAAGAGGTTCGTTTCTTGTGTCGCCGTATGGTCATCTTGGCCAGCGAAGATATCGGTAACGCCGACCCGCAAGCTCTTTCGATCGCCGTCTCCGCCATGCAAGCGTGCGAGTTTATCGGTTTGCCAGAGTGCCAACTGACGTTATCCCAATTGGTCATCTACCTTGCCCTGGCACCGAAATCCAATTCGGCGACCACGGCGATATCAGCAGCTCGGAAAGATGTGCGCGAAGGAAGCGTCATTCCCGTTCCAAAACATCTTCGCGATGGACACTATGCCGGTGCTAAATCGTTGGGCAATGCCACTGGCTATCAATATTCGCACAATTCTCCGAATGGAATTGTCGCTCAAGATTACTTGGGAGTGGATCGCAATTATTATGAACCGGTCGAATCCGGCCAGGAAATCGAACTAGCAAAGCGATGGCGATGGATTCAATCCATACTCTATGATCAGAGCACGGATCCGTCCATACCGACAGAACAGACTGGCGTGCATAGCAACCATGATCGACATTAGAGGATTGACCAAACAGTATGGTCGACGATCCGCACTGCAGAATGTCGATTTCGTGGTCCGGCCAGGTATCACAGGTTTGTTAGGCCCGAACGGCTCGGGAAAGAGCACGCTCATCAAAGCGATACTTGGACTGGTACGCGTCAACTCCGGTAGTGGAACTGTTTTGGGAATGCAGTGGCCCAAAGACGTACGCATCCTTCGCGATCGCATTGGGTATCTGCCGGAAGACGATTGTTATATCCTGGGTCTTCAAGGGATCGAATCGGTTCGATTGATGGCTCAGCTTTCAGGGTTGCCTGGATCCGAAGCATTGCGGCGAGCGCACGAAGTTATGGACTTTTGCGACATTGAACAAGAACGATATCGCAACGTCGAAACCTACTCCACCGGTATGCGCCAAAAGTTAAAGTTTGCTCAAGCACTGGTTCACGATCCAGATCTTGTCATTCTCGACGAACCCACCACAGGTCTCGATCCGAACCAGCGTGAAGAGTTTCTCGGGCGAATTAAAACACTCGCCACCGAGTTCGGAAAAACCGTCTTACTCTCAACACATATCCTGCACGATGTTCACCAAATCTGTGACGATGTCACGGTGCTGGTGAACGGTACGGTTCGTTTGCATGAGTCACTACAAACATTAGAGAAGCCTAACCAAAACGGTATGCACGTGGTGGTTGTCTCGGATGTCGAGAAACTTCAAGTCGAATTGCAACAACAACGCTTTGTCGTCGAGCAGACCGATGACAATAGTTTGTTCGTACATGGACTCCTCTCGGCGGACGCATCCATCGTTTGGCGAGCCGCGACCCACTGTGGAGTCATCATTCAAAAAGTGGATCAAGCTCGTAACTCGCTCGACAAAATCTTCATGCAGATTGCAGGAGCCGATTGATGCCAGTCCTGGATGTTGGTTACAGAACATGGTCAGGAGATCGCACCAGTAGCCTCTTCCGTTGGTGGGTAGTCGCTTGGTCTGGCATTCGACTGCTCCTCGCTGGAACTGCATTGAGGCGGGTGATGATAGTCGCGACAATACCAACGCTATTATCGGGAGCCGCCATCGGAGTCTTTGAGCAAGCAACGGTCGATGATTCGCTTCGCCAAAGCGTGACCAGGGAAATGTTTGGACGACGAATGGACCGAGCACCGAGAGATTCGATATGGCAAGTGCTGCGACCTGCAGCAGAAAACCCGAAGGAAAATCGACATCTAGTTTGGACGTTTATTTTGCATTGGTACTTTCGGTACCCGCAAGCGATCTGTACCGTCGTGATGCTCGGGTTGGTGGCACCACGGCTCATTAGTTACGATCTTCGAAGCCGAGGATATTTGCTGTATCTGTCGAGGCCACTGACTCCTTGGTCTTATCTGATCGGCAAAGCCAGTGTGCTCTATTTTCTTCTAGCGATGATTACCACGCTCCCTGCATTGCTGATTTATTTGGCAGGCATTCTGATGAGCACTAGCAGCGGTGCGATTCTCGAAACATGGGATATCCCGCTTCGGATTCTATTGTCGACATGCGTGTTAGTTCTTCCTACAACCGCAGTCGCGCTAGCACTATCGTCGATGACCGAGGAAAGTCGCTTCGCTGGGTTTGGTTGGTTTGCGATCTGGATCGTTGGCTGGGTCACTTACATCGTGATGAACGCAACGCTCATGCGACGCTTTGATCGATTCGAACGGAGAATGGTGCAGGAGGAAGAATACTATTACTACTTGTCTCCCTATCATTTGCTGGGTCAACTTCAAAGGGAGATTTTTGGCTTGCTACCGAGTGATAAAGGGATAGATTTCCTGGCCTGGATTTTGTGTGCAGGGATTACAATCCTAGGGTACGGAATTGCCTACCGACGTATCTCTCGTACGTTGAAGGTTTAATCGCATTCACGCTCGGAGGGCTTTTGTTGGATGATCGTTGGCATCGACCTGGGAACAACCAATTCATTGTGCGCCGTCTTTCAGGATGGCAAACCACAACTCATTCCCAATGCACACGGAGGATTCTTAACACCCTCTGTCGTTGCGATCTTGCAAGATGGATCCGTTCTGATTGGGGATGCAGCGAAGGAAATGCGAGTCACCCAACCCGATCGCTGCGCGTCGAGGTTCAAACGCTTGATGGGAAGCGAAGAGAAAATCGAGATCGCAGGCAAACAGTTCACTGCGCCACAACTTTCGAGCCTCGTTCTACGTTCTTTAAAGACAGATGCTGAGCATTTTCTTGGGGAAACCGTGGACGAAGCGGTCATTACTGTTCCGGCATATTTCAATGATAACCAGCGTCGTGCAACCAAACTGGCAGGCGAGATGGCGGGCTTCCAAGTGCGAAGGATCGTCAATGAGCCCACTGCGGCTGCGTTGACCTATGGCTTTCATGATCGCAATGCCGAAAAGCATTTGATGGTAATCGATCTCGGCGGGGGAACGTTCGACGTGACCATCATGGAGGTCTTTGATGGTTCGCTGGAGATCGTTGCAACGAGCGGCGAAAGCATGTTGGGGGGAGAGGACTTCACGGA
>Ga0207937_1000152_pt1 | contig 23393 bp, 22 predicted proteins | sample LakMenEpi04Sep11_FD_150668 | JGI IMG/M metagenome (GOLD analysis project Ga0207937, IMG submission 150668) | Freshwater microbial communities from Lake Mendota, WI - 04SEP2011 deep hole epilimnion (SPAdes) | ecosystem: Environmental > Aquatic > Freshwater > Lentic | place: Lake Mendota, Madison...
CCGGGCCGCCGCTGGTATGGCGGGTGCGAGCATGTGGATGTGGTGGAAACCCTCGCCATCGAACGCGCCAAGGAGCTCTTCGGTGCCGAGCACGCCAACGTCCAACCGCACAGCGGCAGCCAGGCCAACACCGCTGTTTACTTCGCCGCGATCAATGTCGGTGACCGCATTCTCACGATGGATCTGGCCCATGGCGGCCACCTCACCCACGGCCACAAGGCGAACTTTTCGGGCAAACTTTACGATGTCGTCCACTATGGGGTGAGCCCGGAGACCATGACGATCGATTACGACGCGCTGGCCAAGCTCGCGCAGGAATGCCGGCCGAAAATGATCACCGCCGGAGCGTCCGCCTACCCGCGCATCATCGACTTCGAGCGCATGCGCAAGATCGCGGATTCCGTGGGTGCACTGCTCTTCGTCGATATGGCGCACATCGCCGGTCTGGTCGCGGGCGGGGCGCATCCGAGTCCCGTGCCGTATGCCGATTTCGTGACGAGCACCACACACAAGAGCCTGCGCGGCCCGCGCTCGGGTGTCATCCTGTGCAAAGCGCCATACGCGAAGGCCGTTGATGCGCAGGTTTTCCCCGGCGTGCAGGGCGGACCGCTCATGCACGTCATCGCCGCCAAAGCCGTGTGCTTCCACGAGGCGCTGCAGCCGACGTTCAAAGAATACGCCGCGCAAGTCGTGTCCAACGCCAAAGCCCTGGCCGCCCGCCTCGCCATGCTCGGTTACCGCATTGTCTCCGGCGGCACGGACAACCATGTGCTCCTCGTCGATCTGCGACCGAAAGGCCTCAACGGCAAACAGGCGCAAGAGGCGCTCGACCATGCCGGCATCACGGTGAACAAAAACGCCATTCCTTTCGACACGGAGTCGATCCTGAAGACCGGAGGTATCCGCATCGGCACGCCCGCCATGACCACCCGCGGCATGAAGGAGGAAGAAATGATGGAAATCGCCGACATGATCCACGCCGCGTTGGAGAAGGTGGAAGATCCGGCCGCGTTGGCCAAAGTGCAGGCGCGCGTCCATGCCTTCACGTCACGCTATCCGCTGCCGTAAAGGCGGCCGATGCCTGATTCCAACTTGCGCCGGACTATGATTGAGACTAAGTCTCAATAAGACATGGCTATGCCGATTCTCAAAACTATCAGTTTGGAGAGCAGCCCGCGATGCGTGAGCAGCCGCGTGGTGTCGTTGGACGACACAAGCGAGTGGGCGGTGCATTTGCGGCGGATCGGCTTCCATGAGGGGGTTGAGGTCGAGGTTTTGTCGGGCCGTGATCCGGTGATGGTTCGCTGCCAGAACGGCTGTGTGGCCCTGCGCCGCTGCATGCTGGGCTGCGTGCAAGTGTGCGCGTTGCACGAGGCGCAGCAACGCGTGGCGCGATGAGCTGCGGGCCCTGCGCCTTGTCCGAACTTCGCCCGGGCGAACGCGGCCGGGTGCAGCCCGAGCGGAGCGATCATCCGGCCTTCCAGCATTTGCTGGCGATGGGGCTGCTGCCCGGCACGGAGGTGAAAGTGCTGCAGGTCGCGCCGCTGGGCGATCCGGTCGAGATCGAGTTCAACCACATGCGTTTGAGCCTGCGCAAGGCGGACGCTGCTATTGTGACGGTGGTGCGTTCGGCACCCATGGCATGAGTGACCCCGAGACACCGAGTCGCACCCTGCGGGTGGCATTGGTCGGCAATCCCAACACCGGCAAGACGACGCTGTTCAATCGGCTGACCGGTTCGCGGCAGAAGATCGGCAATTACCCCGGGGTGACGGTGGAGAAAAAATACGGCACGTGGGAATACGCCGGGCAGGCGGTGACGATGGTCGATTTGCCCGGGGCTTACAGTCTGGCGGCATCATCGCCCGATGAGCGGGTGGCATTGGATTTTCTGACCGGGCATCTGGCGGGAGAGCCGCAGCCTGACGCGGTCATCTGCGTGGTTGATGCATCGAATGTCGTGCGCAACCTTTTCCTCGCCTCGCAGGTGGCGGATCTCGGCTTGCCGATGGTGATCGCCCTCAACATGGCCGATGCGGCGGAGAAAGCGGGGATTCATGTCGATGAGGCCTTGCTGTCGCGCCGTCTCGGTGTGCCGGTCGTGCGCACCGTGGCCACGAAAGGCACGGGGATCGAGGCTTTGGAAAAAGCGGTGCTGCAGGTCGTGGGTGATCGTTCACTCATGGCACCGGTGCCGTGGCCCGAAGCGGTCGGTCGCGCGGTGAAATATCTCGGAGCGGGCCTGGAAAAAGAAGGCGCGGCGGCGCTGGCACCCGGCGAGTTGCGGCGTATTTTGTTCGACCGCCACAGCGCCGTGCTGGCGCGGGCCGGCTGTCCGGCGGGAAGCGATCCGGAGCCGTTGCTGTCTGCCTCGCGCGACATTCTCACGGCGGCGGGTATTCAGCCGGTCTCCGCCGAGGCCCTGCTGCGCTACGAGCATCTCGGCCATCTCACGGCCGATGCGGTGAAATTTCCGGAAACGCGCCGGCGCACGTGGACCGAGCGGATCGATACCGTGCTCACGCACCGCGTGTGGGGCCTGGTGATTTTTGTCGCGATGATGTTCCTCGTTTTTCAGTCGATCTATTCGTGGGCGGGGCCGTTCATGATGGCGATCGAGGACGGGGTGGCATGGATGCAGGAACTGGTGTCGCCCGTGCTGGCCGGTTGGCCGACGCTGCAAAGTCTCGTCGTGGCCGGCGTGTTGGGCGGCGCGGGCGGCGTCCTCGTCTTTCTGCCGCAGATTCTCATTCTCTTCTTCTTTATCGCGCTGCTCGAGGACACGGGCTACATGGCGCGCGGGGCGTTCCTCATGGACAAAATGTTCGGCTGGTGCGGTCTGAACGGGAAAAGCTTCGTGCCGATGCTTTCGAGTTATGCGTGCGCCATCCCCGGCATTCTGGCCACGCGGACGATCGAGGATCCGAAGGCCCGGCTGACCACGATCCTGGTTTCGCCTTTGATGAGCTGCTCGGCGCGCTTGCCTGTTTACACGCTACTGATCGGGGCGTTCATCGCGCCGTCGTATGGCGCGACGGTCGCCGGATGCACACTCTTCGCCATGCACTTTGTCGGGCTGGCAGTCGCGGTGCCCGTGGCGTGGGCGATGAACAAGTTCGTCCTGCGCACGCGTCCGCTCCCGTTCCTGCTGGAAATGCCTCCCTACCGTCGGCCGCGTCTGCGGGATATTTTCTGGCGCATGTGGGAGCGTGCCCGCGAGTTCTTGGTGCGCGCGGGCACGGTCATCGTGGCCATGACGATAGTGATCTGGGCGCTGGTGTATTTTCCGCGACCCGAGTCGGTGCGGGAGCACGTGGAGGCGCAGGTGGTGGCGTCGGCTGCGGGCGACGACGCGCTCGATCGCCGGGTCGAGGCGGCCTACATCGAGCAGAGCTATCTCGCGCGGGCGGGACGCGCGGTGCAACCGATTTTTGCCCCGGCAGGATTCGACTGGAAGATCACCGTCGGTGTGCTCGCCAGCTTCCCGGCGCGCGAGGTCATCATCGCCACGCTCGGCACGATTTACGGGATCGGGTCCGAGGTGGACGAGGCCTCGGGCGATCTGCGCACGGCGTTGAAGAGCGACTTGTGGGCGTCGGGTGATCGCGCGGGGCAACCCGTATTCACCGTGCCGGTGGCACTGGCCATCATGGTCTTTTTCGCGCTGTGCCTGCAGTGCGGGGCCACGATCGCGGTGATGGCCAAGGAGTCGAACTGGGGCTGGGCCGTCTTCGCGTTTGCTTACATGACAGCGTTGGCCTGGGTGGGTGCCGTCTTGACGTATCAGTTGGGCAGGCTTTGGTTGGGGTGATGCCAGCGATGGAAACACTCCTTGTCACATTGGCCGTGGTCGGTGCTCTGCTTTATCTGGTGCGGCGGCTGGCGTGGCACTTGACGGGACGCGGCGGGAGCTCTTGCGCCCGTTGTCCCGTGGCGGGCAGCAGCAAGATCCGGCTCGCCGAGGGCCGTCCACAAGTTTCTATTAGACACTGATGAATCGCGCAGCGGCACTTACGGCATGGATGCTCTGTGGCACAGTCATGGCCCAAGCCAAGCTGTCCGGGGACCAAATGGCCGCCGCCGAGCGGATCACGGGGATCACGGTGCCGTCGCCGGCGGAGTTTTTTGCGGCCATCGACAAAGCCGGCAAGCCGGATTGGGTTTCTTTCTACCGCCAGCCCGTGCCGACCACTTATCCGTCGCGTCCGCAAACGGCGGTCAACCTGGGCGCGTTGGTCACCGACGGCTACGTCGCGGTCGAGGCGCAGGACGGCCAGCAGGTGAAGAATATCGGCAAGGATATCATCACGCTTTCGCGCGCCCTCGGCGTGGGTGAGGACGTGTTCAACCGCGGCAAGAGCATCAGCGACTTCGCCGACAAGAATGATTGGACCGCGCTGCGGGAGGAACTCGAGGCGACGACGAACGAGGTGCGTCGCGCCATGTCGGACCAGCGCGACGATGCGCTCTCCGCCCTCATCACGGCGGGAGCATGGCTGCGGGCCTTGCAGGTCGGCAGCCGCGCGGCCGAGTTGAGCGGCGAGGAAAATTCCGCGGCCTTGCTGCGCCAACCGGCGCTCGTGGCCTATCTGCAGTCATGCCTGGAAAAACTGCCGGAAAAGGCGCGCGGCGGTCCCGTGGTCATTCAAGTGGACGCCACGCTGGAAGCCGTCGGCCAAACCATGTCGTCAACGAATGGCGAGCCGTTCGGCGCGGAGCAGGTGCTCGCCGTCCAACAAGGCAGCGGACAACTCATCAGCGAAATGGAAGCCAAACAGCCATGAGGGCGTTCGTGCTGATTTTCGGCCTCTTTCTGCACGCATTGTGTGCCGCGCAGACGCCCGCACCCGAGCCTTCGCCGGCCGAGGGTAACCCGGCCGCGACCGATCGTGCGCCGGCACTGCGTGTGCGACTGCACGATTTGGCCGGGGCGCTGGCCAACGACGGCTTCAAGTTGCGGGACCGCGTGTGGAGCGGCCGGCTCGAGGGTGGCAAGCCGGCTCGTCTGGCCGTGAATCTTTTTGCCGGCAACCACTATTGGTTCTGCGCCGCGGCCACGCCCGAGGTCAAAGAAGTGAAAGTTTCCCTGTTCGACGCCAAGGGCCAACCGGTCGAAACTCTCGAGCACACGGAACCGGGTCTGGCGGCGGCCGGACTGATCGCACCCGTGACGGGTGAGTATTTCGTCCAAATCGGGTCGGCCGACGGAGCCGCAGGCGAGTTTTGCCTCCTGTATCTTTTCAAGTAAGTTTGTCCCATGACCACCGAGACCACTGAAAAACTCCACGGCCGGGCCGTGCGCCAATACTCCGTGTTCCTGGCCAACCGCGTCGGGGCGCTCATGGAGGTGGTGAAAATGCTCAACGAGGCGCGGGTCATCGTGCTGGCGCTGAGTATCCAGGACTCCTCCGAAACATCGATCGCCCGCATGATCGTGAGCGACCCGGAGTTGCTGGAGGAATTGTTCGACCGCAATGACATTGCCTTCGGTGCTTGCGAGGTCGCGGTGGCGGAATTGGAGGAGGGCGCAGCCGATTTGCCGCGCCTGCTCGCCGCGTTGCTCGAGGCCGAGGTGAATATTTTGTTCAGCTACACCCTGCTGGTGCGCCCGCGCGGACGTCCGCTCGTCGCGATCCACACGGACGACCTCGAATGCGCCAGCGCGGTGCTCGAAGGCCGCAAGTTCCGCCTGCTGCGGCAGAGCGACCTGTCGCGGTAAATCAGGTCGAGGATTCGTCTGTCTCGTTCTCGTCCCCGGCCCCGGCGAGGAGGGCCGGCGGTTGGGCCGTCGTCTTGGCGCCGAGGGCGCGCAGTTTTTCGGTCTGGCGGAGGAGGTTGCCCCGCCCTTCGCGCAGCTTGTTCATCGCGTCGTCGTAGCTTTCCTGCGTCTGACGGATACGCAGGCCGATCGCCTCGAGGTCGCGGCAAAAGGCGACAAATTTGTCATAAAGCTTTCCGCCCTGCTCTGCGATTTCGCGGGCGAAGCGGTTCTGGCTGTCTTGTTGCCAGAGCTGCGCGACAAGGCGGGCGGTGGCGACCACGCTCGGAGCGGTGATGAGGACGATGTTTTTTTTGAGCGCGAGATCGACGAGGTCCGGCGCGGTTTCCAGAGCCGCGTGGAGAGCCGGTTCAACCGGAACGAACAAAAACACGAAGTCCGGAGAGTTAAAGCCCGGCAGGGCCGCGTAGTCTTTGGCCGAGAGTTGGTCGATGTGGCGGCGCAGTGACTCGGCGTGTTCCTTGGCCGCGGCCGCGTGTTCGGTGTCGTTCGGGGCGTTGCACTGGCGCTCGTAGGCGTTGAGAGAAACTTTGGCGTCGATGATGATTTGGCGTCCGCCCGGGAGATCGAGCACGACATCGGGCTGCAGACGACGGCCTTCGGCCGATGTCTCGGAGACTTGCGTGTGGAAGTGCTGGCCGCGGACGAGTCCGGCTTTTTCCAGCACCGACTCGAGGATCATCTCGCCCCAGTTACCCCGGGTCTTGGCCTGGCCTTTGAGCGCTTGGGCGAGGTTGCCGGCCTCGCGGGAAACTGTCTGGTTGAGATCCCGCAGGAGCCGCACCTCTTCTTTGAGGGCATGGCGGGCTTTGCTTTCCTCGCCGTAAACCTCGTCCACCCGCGTGCGGAACTCTTTGAGTCGCTCGGAAAGCGGCCCGAGCAGTTGCTCGATCTGGCTGCGGTTCTGCTCGGTGAAACGGCGGGATTTGTCCTCGAGAATGGACGCAGCGAGATTTTCGATTTCCGATTTGAGGGCGGCGCGCGTTTCTTCCATTCCGGCCGTGCGTTGGCGTTCGGTGGCCAGCTCAGCCGTGAAGGCATGGGCTTGTTCGATGAGTTTCCGCCGCTCGTCATCAAGGTAGCGGACTTGTCGTTCGTATTCATCGGCCCGCGTGCGGGCAGCGGCGGTTTCGGCGGCGGCGGTGACGGCGCGGCGGTGGCCGAGCACAAAGCCTGCAAGGCCACCAAGCAGCAGGGCGAGAATCCACCAAAGATGTTCAGGCATGGAGTTTTTCTATCATGCGGCGTCAGTTCTGTCGAAGCGCAGAACCCGCCGTGGTTGTTGCTTCCGCGCGGGTTGTCCGCTATAAGCGCGGGATGAGTATTGCCACTGCCGCCGCCCGCGGACCCGCTTCAGCCCAGCAGAACGCCAAACTGATGAACGGCGCGGAACTTCTTGTGAAGTGCCTCGAGCTGGAAGGCGTGGATGTCATTTTCGCGTATCCGGGCGGGGCCAGCATGCCGATCCACCAGGCGCTCACCCGTTCGAAACAGATTCGCACGATCCTGCCGCGCCACGAACAGGGCGGCGTCTTCGCGGCCGAAGGTTATGCCCGCGCCACCGGCAAAGCCGGTCTTTGCATGGCGACTTCCGGCCCCGGCGCAACCAATTTGGTGACCGGATTGGCCGATGCGTTCATGGATTCCGTGCCGGTGATCGCGGTGACGGGTCAGGTGCCGCAGGAAATGATCGGACGCGGCGCTTTCCAAGAGACGGACTTTTTCGGGATGACCTTGCCGATCGTGAAGCACAGCTACCTCGTGTGGGACATCCATGAGATTCCGCGCATCGTGAAGGAAGCTTTCCATATCGCCACCAGCGGACGCCCCGGCCCGGTGCTCATCGACATTCCGAAAAACATCCAGAACCAGAAAATCGAGCCGGTTTTCCCCGAGACGATCACGTTGCGCGGATACAGCACCGACCAACGCGCGACCGACGAGCAGTTGCTGGAAATGATCCGGCTGATCAAGCAGTCGAGCGATCCGATGATTTATTGCGGCGGCGGGATCATCACGTCCGACGCCGCACCCGACCTCTTCGAGTTTGTCGAGCGCACCCAGATTCCCGTGGCCACGACGCTCATGGGCATAGGTTCTTTCCCCGAGACCCATCCGCTTTCGCTCAAATGGCTCGGCATGCACGGCACGGTCTACGCCAACAACGCGGTGAACGAGGCCGACCTGCTTCTCGCCATCGGCGTGCGCTTCGATGACCGCGTGACCGGCAAGGTCGAAAAATTCGCCGAGCACGGCACGATTGTCCACATCGACATCGACGATTCGGAGCTGAACAAAAACAAAGTCGTCGCCCTGCCGATTCTCAGCGACGTGAAATACGCGCTCAAGCGCGCCAACGAACTCCTCGCCAAGGAAGGGTTCGAGCGTGTGAAGGGGGAAAAATTCGACCGCCTCAAGCCGTGGTATGACAAAATTCAGGCGTGGAAAAAAGCGTATCCGCTGCGCTACAATGACACCGAGGACGCCATCCAGCCGCAATACGTCATCGAGCAGCTTTACAAGCTGACCAAAGGCAAGGCGATCCTCACCACCGGCGTGGGGCAGCACCAGATGTGGGCCGGGCAGTTTTACGATTTCGACAAACCGCGCACCTTCATCACTTCGGCCGGTCTCGGTGCGATGGGCTTCGGCTATCCCGCGGCGATGGGCGCCAAAGTCGGCCGTCCCGACGTCGAAGTGATCGATATCGACGGCGACGGCTCCTTCCTCATGAACGTGCAGGAGCTGGCCACCGCGCACATCGAAAAGATCGCCGCCAAGGCCATCATTCTGAACAACCAGCACCTCGGCATGGTGGTGCAATGGGAAGACCGTTTTTACGAGAGCAACCGCGGGCACACTTTCCTCGGTGATCCGGAGGACACGTCGCGGATTTATCCCGATTACGTTGCATTGTGCCAAGGTTTCGGCGTTCCGTGCGAACGCGTCATCCACAAAAAGGATCTCCTGCCCGCTCTGCAACGTCTCATCGATGCGAAGGGCGTTTATGTGCTCGACGTCATGACACCTTACACGGAGCACGTGCTCCCCATGATCCCAGCGGGGATGACTTACAAGGATATCATCACGGAGTAAGGTTTCCCCGCCCGGCTGCCAGCACACCACCCCCGCGCATCATGTCAGAAGAAGCTCCGTCGCTGGATCTCAGCGCCTTCGATTTCGGTCCGGCTTGGGCCAAAGCGAAGTCGCCGTCGGCTCCCGCTGCCGGCGAACCCGCGCCCCACAAAGGGTGGACCGAGCCGCGTCCCCCGCGCCGCGACGACCGACGTCAGCGGCCGAACGGGCCCATGCGCGGCAAAGTGGCCGGCCGTGAGCGCGGACCTTTGCGCGGGGGCAAGCCCCGTCCCGAATTTCACGGTCCGCGCCGGGAAGAGAAGCCCGCGCCGCCTCCGAACCCCTTCCCGTGGTTGCGGATCGCCTTCACTGCGACGGAGCCGGCGGTGGAGACGGTCGTCAAGCAAGTGCGCCAGACCGGCAAAACATTCAGCCTTTTCGACATCGCGCGCATCCTCTTGCGCAACCCGGCCTCCTACAATTTGGATCTGACCTCGGCACCCAAGCAGCCCGAGGGGCCGTTTTATGTGGTTACGGCCGACCGCAGCGTGTGGATGACGATGGAGAACGCGGTGCGTCATATCCTCCGCAAAGACCTTGAGAATTTTTACCGCGTCGAAAATGTCGAAGTGGAGCCGCCCAAGGGCAACTTCAGTGTCATCGCGGTCTGCGGCATGTCCGGCACGTTGCTCGGACCGCCGAACCTTCACGATTACGAACGCCGCTTGCGCGAACTCCACCGTGAAAAATTCGGCCGTATGGACTTTGAGCAATACCGCTCCCGTCTGAAAATGGAACGCGATCCCGAGGTCATCGAGAAGTGGCGCGCGGCTGCTTCCAAAGCCGTTGAGTATTATCCGAAAGATGGCGAGAATCCCGAGCGGTTGGACGGTATCGCGGCGGTGGAAAAGCATTTTATCGCGCATCAAGCGTCAGCGCTGGTGGAATTTGTCGGCACCTGCAGTGTGCCCGGCGACCCGCGCACGGCCAAAGTGGACCCGGCCTTGGCGCCGCTGCTCAATTATGCGCGCGACGAGGAATTCCGCTTCCCTTTACGCTTGGCCCAAGGTCTGAGCCGAGCCCTTTCCGCCGCCGGACTCCGGTTTCACAAAAGCGCCAACCGCACGACTTTCGTTTCCGCCTCGCGTCCTCGTCACCTCGATCTGGCCGAGGTGGCCGTGAGCGATTCCATCCGTAAAATCATCGAAACGATCCGCGCGAAGAAAAATATCCGGCGTCATCAGTTGCTCGATCTGCTCGCGCCCTTGCCGAAGAAAACCCCACCGCTGGCCGAACCAGCGGAATCAACTGCTTCGCCCGTGACCCCGGAGACTTCGCAGACTCCCGAGACTCTCATGGTCGCGGAAACGGCCGGGCCTGTCGCCAAGTCGCCCGAGGAGATAGCGCGCGAGGCTGTCGTGCAGGATCTCCTCTGGCTGACGCACGAGGGATATGTCATCGAATACGGCGACAGCCGTTTGGAATCCGTTCCTCCTCCGAAAAATCCCCCGAAAAAAGCGGAGGAACAGACGCCTACCGTGACCGAAGCTGCGGCACTTGCTCCCGACGTGACGCCGGAAGCAGTGGCGGTGGCGGAAGTTCAGGGCGTGGAGAGCGAGTCGCCGCGCGACTTGTAGTAATCGTAGCGCAGCCGCACAGCGGCGACGTAAGCGCGCGTGCTGGCGATATCCATCGCGGTGTTCAATTCATCCGCGGTCATTCGGGCGCCGCCCGACCAGCGTTTGACCCGGCTGCGGCCCGCATTGTATTCGCCCAAGGCAAACGGGAGCGGATCTTCCTGCGGCGACCAATGCTTGAGCGCCTGCGCGAGATACCATGTGCCCACCTCGATGTTGGTTTTCGGGTCGAGCAGGTCTTCGGGAACAAAGGTTTCGACACCGTTGGCTTTCACCCAATCCTGCGCGGCCGGCTCGGTCACCTGCATGAGCCCGCGTTCACCGTGACCGCCGAGTTTGTGCGGGTGAAAACGGCTCTCCTGCCAGATGACGGCTTTGACCAGCAAGGGGTCAACGCCAAGACGTGTGGCCACGGAGCTGATGGTGTCGTCGTATCGGCTGTAGCGGCCGACCCCGGCAATTTCCGAGGCACGATAGACCGGGTCTTTTTCGACGAGCCAAAAAACCGCACTGACGACCAACACAAGCAAAACGGCAACGACGAGGCCGATGAGGGCAGTTTTACGCATGACTCAGCAAGATAGCGCATCTTCTGCCGACGCTCCGATACAATTTCACCGCCAGAGGGTCGCGCTGCATTCGGCCAAGCGTTTCGTGGCGGCGGCGTCGGGGATCACTTCGATCAATCGCGGAGTCCCCGGCGGCCACGGATCGTGGGCCGAGCGCACCACTCCGTAATGCCAACCGAACATCTCCGCCCAACCGCGCAGTTGCAGAGCATGCGGGTTGAGAAAAGCGGGGTGCTTGAACATGCGGTCGAAAATCATGCCGCCGCCATTGTTGATCACCGCCAGGGTGAAGTCCCCTCCGGGCAGTTGCGTCGCCGGCCAGAGACCGGCCAGATCATACATCGCGGAAAGATCACCCAGAACAGCCGCCGCCGGACGATCCGTGCCGGCGAGACCCAACGCGCTCGAGACCAACCCGTCGATCCCGTTGACCCCGCGGTTGGCGTGGTAGATCCGGTCATCCGCGTGCCGCGGCGCCACCTGATCCCACTCGCGAATGGGCAGGCTGTTGCCCAGAAATACTCGGGCATCGGGAGGCAGCTGGTCTGCCAGCAGTTTCACCAAAGCGGCCTCGCTCTGCGGTTCCGCGTGAAGCATGCCGGCCCAGGCGGCGGCAGCTTTCCGGTCGCGGTCGAAAAGCGGTTCGTTCTTTCCACCGGGGATCGCATAGCGATCGGCCAACGCCAGAAAATGAGGGATCGGCACGACGGGTGATACGCGTCCCATGCCGGGGAAAGGGAGCCGCGAAATGTGGAGGACCGGACGCTCACCGGCCTCCGCCCCGCGCCAAAAACCGGGCGTCGGCACGCCCCCGATGCGCAAGATGCCGTCGATCGCGCGCCCGCATTCCGGCGTGAGCAAAATCCGCTCGCCGGAATGCAGGCTGAATTCCTGGAGATTTTTGTGACCGCGCAGTTGCGAAATTGCCTCGAGATAGAGCGGACACACCAAGGAAGCGAGCCATGGAGCCAAAGCCCCGGCGTCGTCGTGGTCGAGCGAGGAGACCAAGACCAACGGATTCCGCACGCTTCCGAAAAAGTCATCGCAAGCCGCGCGCGCTGTCGCCTCGTCCATCCACAGTTCGGGTGCGCGCCGGGCCGGCGGTTGTCCGAGATCCGGCAGCTCAAACGCCCCATCAAGCAACGGTTCGCCGAAGCAAAGATTGAGATGCACCGGGCCGTTGATCGCGGGCAGAACACCGATTTGCCCGGGCGCATCGGCATCGGTCAACGCAGGGCGGCAGCTGGCAAAGAGCGGTGGTTGCTCGATTGTTTGCGGTGCGCCCGTGCCGCGCAAATGCTTGGGGCGATCGGCCGTGACGGCGATGAGGGGCAAGCCGCTGTAATGTGCTTCGAGCATGGCGGGCAACAACTCGGCAGCCGCCGTGCCGGAGGTTGTGATGACCGCGACCGGTGCACGATCACGGCGGATGCGCCCCACCGCGAAAAATCCCGCGCTGCGTTCTTCGAAAAACGAAATGATGTCGAACGATGCCCGGGCCGCGTCGCAGGCCATGACCAGCGGGGCATTGCGTCCGCCCGGGCAAACGCAAATCGTGCGGACTCCGGCCGCGTGCAGGGCGAGCAGGGTCTCCGTCGTGAGGGCACGGTTGATGTCGGTCGCGTTCAAAGCCCGAGGTTGCCACGGGTGGCGGCAAGTTTCAGGCGCAATTCCGCGGTCTCACGGATAAGGTCGCTGCCGGTGACCAGACCGCAGCCCGCGCCGCATCGCGTATCTTTGTCATTCCATTGCACATGCCGGATGGCCACCAGACATCGCGCCTGCCCTCCCGGCAGCAGCAGACCGAAGGGCGCGGCAAAATGTCCGCGCGGCTCGCTGTCCAGTTGCGGGATCCATGACCGCCAAAGTTCGCGCGGGGCGGTGCCGACAGCCGGTGTCGGGTGGAGGCGGCCGACCAAGTCGTCGAATTCCAAGGCCGAGGAGTGGGCCACCCGCAGATCGGTGCGCAGATGCGAAAGAATGCCGATGCGCCAGAGCCGGGTGGCGCCGCGGATGATGCGGCCCAACGGGGTAAGCTGGGTGGCGAGATCATCAAGCACCACGCGATGCTCGGAGAGTTCCTTGGGGTTTTCCAAAATCGCATCCGGCGCCGTGTCGGCCCCGGCCGTGCCGGCCACGGCCATCGTGTGAACCTCCACGCCATCGTCTTCAAAGAGCAACTCCGGCGAAGCGCCGAGGAGACCACCGTGTTGATTCCAGCAACCGTAGGGCACGAGACCGGACGGCAAGTTGGCCAGCGCCCGCAAGGCCCGCTCCCGCTCCGGGATGGTGAGAGGGCCGGCGCTGTGCTCGAACACGGCCGGGACGGCTTTGCGCAGCTCACCATGCTGCAAGGCGGACTGCACTATGGAAAACGCCGAGGCGAAGGAGGCTTCGTCGAATTTTTCCCACACACGCGCTGTTTCTTCCTCCGCGAGGTGATGGGCGAGCCCGTCGGGCGACACCGCGGCACCCTGCGGATAAACGCGCCACGGCGCTGGGTCGGTCAGGAAAAAGTCAGGCGCGTAGAAAGACGGGCGACCGGGGCAGGGACGGGTCCGCTTTTCGGGCGTTCCCCACGCGATGATCCAGCGGTCCTCGGACCAAGCAAAGAGGGCTCCGCTTTGAAGGAATTCGCGGATCTGAGCTTGCGACGGCATCGACCGGTGCAGCCAGTCGGCCTGGAGGGCTGGATCGGGATCGGCCGCGGCGGTGCTCATCATGAAAAATTACGCTTTGGGCGTGTGGAGAGTTTCAGCTTGGCGGTTGCGGGCTGCCGAGCAGTTTTTTGGGCTTTCGTCGGGAGGCGACCGGTTTAGGGTGAATGCGTGGGTATTTCTCTGGCCGAATTTGTCATCCGCTGGTTCGTCACAGCCGTAGCCGTGTTTGCCGCGGCTTGGATTGTTCCGGGGATCAATTACACCAGCTTCACGGCGCTGGCTTTTGCCTCACTGCTGCTCGGCATCATCAACGCGCTCGTGCGTCCGGTGTTGCTGATCCTCTGCCTGCCGCTGATCTTGGTGACGATGGGGTTGTTTATCCTCGTGCTCAATGCGTTGCTGCTGTGGTTCGTCGCCGGGATTTTGCCCTCGGGGCAATTCACCGTGGCCGGATTTTGGGCGGCTTTCTGGGGCGCCTTGGTCATCAGTATCGTGAGCTGGATTCTCAGCGCGTTTTTCCGGGGGAGCGACGGGCAGGTTTATCTGCTGACGCATCACACGGAGATCAAGCAGGCGCGCGGCCGCACGCTCAACTGAAATGATGATCCCCGCGGGCTTGCGACGGTGGCTCGAGGGTGGACGCACCGGCGTGAAAGTGTGCGGCATCACGCGCGAACAAGACGCGCTGGCGGCCATCGAGTCGGGCGTTGATGCGCTGGGCTTCAATTTTTACCCGAAATCCAAACGTGCGGTGAAGCTGTCGGAGGTCGCTCCGTGGATCGCGCGTTTGCCCGGCGGGGTGGGGCGTGTGGCAGTGTTGGTGCAGCCGGACGAGGCTTTGCTCGGCGAACTGGCCGCGTCGGGGCTTTTCCACGCGTTGCAATTCCACGGCGGTGAATCTCCGGATTTGTGCGCGAGGTGGGGCGGGGGATTTTATGTCAAAGCCTGCCCGATTGCCGACGAGGCCTCTGCCGAGTCGGCGCTGCGCGATCCGGCGCCTTGCCTCCTGCTCGACGCCCACGCCCCGGGCGACTTCGGCGGCACGGGACGTGTGATTGATTGGACCATCGCCGCGTCGGTCGCGGTGCGGGCGGGGCGTCCGGTCGTGCTGTCCGGCGGACTCCATCCGGGCAATGTGGCCGAGGCGGTGCGGCGGACGGAACCGGCCGCGGTGGATACTGCCAGCGGCGTGGAATCGTCACCGGGTATCAAAGATGCGGCACGCATGAGGGATTTCGTGCAAGCGGTGCGGGGAATCGCGTCTTAGACGATGGAAGGCAACGTCCTTGCATGAGAAAAGGAAAGTTCGCCCTGCTGTTGCACGCGCATCTGCCGTTTGTGCGGCATCCCGAGCACGGGGACTTTCTGGAGGAGGATTGGTTCTACGAAGCCATCGGGGAAACTTACGTCCCGCTGCTGCGGATTTTCGAGCGGCTGGCGGACGAGCAAGCGCCGGTGCGTTTGACCATGTCGCTCACGCCGACGTTGTGCACGATGATGGAGGATCCGTTGCTGCAAGAGCGGGCGGCACGGCATCTGGAACGATCATTGGCGTTGGCCGAGAGCGAAGTGCGGAGGACCGAGGGCGACGTTGCGCGCAACGAATTGGCTCACTTTTACCTCCAGCGCTTGCTCGGCGTGCGGAATTATTTCGAAAAGCGCAGCCGGCGCTTGGTGCCGGCTTTCCGCGAGCTGCAAGAACGGGGGCTGCTGGAGATCATCACCTGCGCCGCGACGCATGGTTACCTGCCGCTCATGGCGGAATATCCCGAAGCGGTGCGGGCGCAGATCATGGTGGCACGGGATTACCACCGTCAGCTTTTCGGGCGCGACCCGCGGGGGATCTGGCTGCCCGAGTGCGGGTATTTTCCGGGTGTCGAAAAATTTCTCGTCGAGGCCGGGATGCGCTGGTTCGTGTTGGACGCGCACGGACTGATGTTCGGCCGTCCGCAACCCCGCTTTGCCATTTACGCGCCCTGTCAGACCCCGGGCGGTCCGGCCGCGTTTGCCCGTGACCGGGAGTCGAGCCGCCAAGTATGGAGCCAAGAGGAAGGCTATCCGGGCGATCCGGCTTACCGTGATTTTTACCGCGATATCGGCTTCGAGTTGGGGCTGGATTATCTGCGGCCTTTTCTGGGGGCGGACGAACAACGCAAATTCACCGGGCTGAAATACCACCGCATCACCGGTCGAACGGAGCACAAGGAATTGTACCACCGTCCGTGGGCCGAGGCGGCGGCCGATGCGCATGCCGGGGATTTCCTGCGCAGCCGGGTCGCGCAGTTTCGTCCGTTGTGCGAAGAGATGCCGTTGGATCCCTTGGTGCTGAGTCCCTATGACGCAGAATTGTTCGGCCACTGGTGGTTCGAGGGGCCGGAGTTTCTGGATATGTTTTTGCGGAAGGCGGGGTATGACCAGACGGTCTTTGATTTGACGACGCCCACGGACTATCTGCAGGACAATCCGGTGCTGCAGGTCGTCCAACCCACGGCGTCAAGCTGGGGCAACAAAGGGTATTCCGAGGTGTGGCTCGATCCGTCGAACGCGTGGATTTACCCGCATCTGCACGAGGCCGCCCGCCGGATGACCCGGTCGGCGCGCACGCATGCGAGGACGCGCACGCGGTGGAAAAAGGACACCCTGCAGCAGATGGCGCGGGAGTTGTTGCTGGCGCAATCGAGCGACTGGGCCTTCCTCATGCGCACCGGCACGGCCGGAAATTATGCGGCGCGGCGGACGAAAGATCACCTCCTGCGCTTCAACCGGCTCTACGAACTTTTGCAGAATGGTCGGTCGGACGAGGATTTTCTGGCGGCTTGCCGTGAACGTGACAACATCTTCCCCGACCTCGAATGGCGCTACTACATTTAGCATTGGGCGCGGCGGCCGCGTGGTTCTTGAACGGCCCGCTGGCCGCACAGGAAGCACAGGAACATGAGCGACCCCGTGCGGTGGAAATCCGTTTCGTTCCGGCGAGCGGCAACGGCACGGTGAGCCTCGGGATTTATGATGCGGCGGGCCAACTTGTGCGTGTCCTTTGTGATGAATGGACGTTCAACCGCTTCCGGGTGGGGTTGAACGGCCTGGCCACGTCATGGGACGGCCTCGATGAGGCCGGGCAACCGGTGCCTGACGGGACTTATCGCGCCCGCGGCTATGTGGTGGAAGATGTTGGTATCGAAGGAGAAGCGTTTTATTTCAATGACTGGATCGAGGGCGTGGATTCTCCGCGAATCCTTTATGTGGCCGCTCAACAATTGCTGCCGGATGGCGATGTGTTGCTGGCGGCCCGCCTTGCGGGTGGCAGCGGGGCGCTCGTGCGCTACGCGCCGGATAGCGAGGCGCGCTGGAAGACGGTCGTGAGCGGGGCCCGGAGCGAACCGGCCTCGCAGGTGAGGTTGGCGGCGTCCGATGATTTGGCGCTGGTGCTGATCGACGGGAAATTGCACGCGGTGGGGTTGGCCAATGGCGCAGAAAAGCCGCTTCCGATGCCGCTCGACGGGGTCAAGTCGGTTGCGGCGCGCGGGGACCGCTTGGCCATTTTGGATGAAAAAGCCGTGAGGTTTTACCAACTGCCGAAGTTTGCTTCGCAGGGCGAAGCCGGAAATTTTCCGGCGGCACTCGTTTCCATCGCGTTGCTCGACCAAGGCGCGGTGGCGTGCGGGGAAGACGGATCGGTCTGGCGCTGGCAGGCCGGGTGGTCCCGGCTGGAAATGCCGCCCATGATCAAGGTGGTCAGCATTTCCGCCGGCCAAGCGGACACCTTTTGGGCGCTCGAGGAGCGCGCCGACGGCTCGACGGCGGTCGCCCATTACAGCGCGGAGGAGGGACGGCTGGCCGAATGGGTGCCGCGTGCCGAGGATGGCAAGTTGACGGCTGTTGCCGGGGCGGCGAACCGTGATTATTTCGCGGCCACACTCGTATTGCCTGACGGCCAGCGCGGGGTAGCCATCCGCCGCAAGGCCGACCAAGCGGGCTGGGAGTTTGTTTACGATAAAAAAATCACGGACAGTTCCGGGTTCGGTTGGCTCGAGGGAAAGTTGGTGCCGCAGAGCGAGGATCTGCCCCAGGAATTGAGCGTGACGCTGATGGAAAATCCGCTCGATCCCTCGGCTCCGCGCAAACTCAAACTGCGCGCGGTGGCCAACGAGTCTGGGGCAGGTCTCGAGACCTTGGAGGGTTTGCCTTTGCTGCGCGTCTCCGCCGAGCCGGGATACCATCGGGTGATGGCCGTGCCGGGGGCACAGCCCAATGCAGCCCGCTTCTTCTTGGGGGATGGTTCCTGCGTCGAGGAGTATTCGCTGACGAAACTTCAGCTCATGACCTCATTCGATGGGGGGACAATTCGCATGACGGGTCAGAAAGAAGCTACGCCGCTGCCCCCCGAAGAACCAGTCGAGAGCGGATTAAATTAAGTCTGATCAGATCAGACTATATTTTAATAATGATTTTGAAGGTTTTAAGCCAATGCCGCGGAGCCATGGAGTTTTATCTTTATGGGTTATTGAGACCTATGAGACATGGGCCCACCGACCTCACCCGTTCTTAGTTCAGTTTAAAAATTAATCTGACTTGATCAGACTAAATATTTATGCATTTTTAGGCGTATGACAGTTGTCAGCATTTATGAGGCGAAGGCGCATTTGTCGAAACTGATCGCCTCCTTGGAGGCCGGCGAGGAGCGCATTGTTTTGTGCCGCCATGGCGTTCCGGTTGCGGATTTGGTTCCGCACCGAAAAGAGGAGCGCTTGCTGGAGCCGGACCCAGCACTGACCGGCGCGCGCTTTATAGCGTTGTCGGCGGTGGCCATGAAAGCTCCCCTCGAGAAACACACCGAGGCCGAGGAAGAGTGGCCTGCGCATTTGTTATGATCCTGCTCGATACGCGTGTGTTTGTCTGGATGGTGTCGGATCCCGAGCGCTTGTCCGCTCCGGCCCGGAGAGCGATTGAAAAGTCGAGTGATTCGCTGGCTGTCTCGGCGGTCTGCGCGTGGGAGGTGGCCTCGTTGCACCGGGGAGGTGGCCTGATTTTGCCGTTGGCGCCGCATGAATTCATGCGGCGGGCCTTGGAGCGTCATGGAGTATTGGAAATACCGATCTCGGGAGTGGTGGCGATGGAAGCGGTCGCACTGACGGCAAGCGGCGTCTCGCCCTTGCAAAAAATTCTTCTGGCCGAAGCCATGCGACAGCAATGCGCCATCGTCTCGGACAGCGCGGAGATGGCGCAGCAGGAGAAAGTGTCCGTGATCTGGTGAAGACCGGATTCCGCGGACCGGGTCAGGATGGCGTGGCGAGGGCGGCGGCCCGCTCATCTGCCGGCATTTCGGAAAGCTGAAATTTCGGGACTGATTGACGGATGAAATCCTTGAGCATTTCGAGCGTTTGCTCGTCGGTCTTGGCACCGGGGCGGAAGCCTTCCAAGACGGGAGCACTGACGATGACATAGGCCCAGCGGTGCTGGAGTTTTTTCACAACCATGTCCCAGTTGGTTTTGGCCAAGCGGACCAGGTGGTGGGGTGTGGTGCTGTCCTTGCCGACGAACCAGTAAAGGAAATGGCTCTTGAGCGGGCGACGCTCGCCGGGGGCGACTTCGATGTCACGGACGAGGGTGAGTTTCATCACCTCGATTTCGCGACCATTGGCCAGAGTCACGGGAATGACTTCGCCGGCTTGGATCGACCAGCCTTGGGCGGGCAGGCAGATTTCGGGGCGATGGATGCTGCGCTTTTCTCCTCCGCTGAGGACGATCTGGGCGGTGAGCGAGTTGCCGGACAGGTCTTGGTAGATTTTTTTGGCGAACTCGGTGTCAGCCGGCAGCATGGCCAACTCGCTCGGGGAGATGGGTTCATCGGTGCCCCAGAACTCGCCGATGAGCGTGGGCAGATTCATGACGACGCCGGCCTCGGGGGCAATGTCGGGCGGGGCACTTAGCCGCGTGAGCCAGAGCGTGATCCCGGCCAAGGCGATCAAGGTTCCCGTGCGCCACCAAGCGATCTGGTTGCGACGATTCATGACTGCGGCGGTGGGGCCGAGGGGGGCGGGGAAAATCTTTGCAGCAGGGAACCGACCAGCAGCATGCCGCCGAGGGCGACGCCGAAGACCAGAAAGCCGGAGATCATGTGGAAAGTCGTCGGTTCCTCGATCGAGCCGATCGCTGTTTCGGGTCCGAGCACGATCGTGCCGATAGTCAGCATGATGATACGGGCGAAGTTGCCGGCCACGGCCAGGGGGAGGGAGGACAGGAAAATAACCCATTTCTGCCACGGACGATCCATGGTGAGATAGCCGTAGAGTGCGCTGACCATCATGAGGGCAAAAAGCGAGCGGATGCCGCTGCAGGGATCGGCCACATCGACGGCGAAACGCGCCCCGGCCGCCAGGCCGTTGGTGAAATCAGGGGCCGAAACGATGGCGGTGCCGCTTTGCAGGCAGGAAAGCCCGATCAAGTTGAGGAAGGTCACGCTGACCGTGGACATGAAGATCCGCAGCGGGAAAGCAAGGAAGTTGTCCATGAACGGCAGCGGGAACATGAAAACAAGGAAGGCGATCGGGAAGGCGAGCGCTTTGAGCCATGTCCAACCGAGCAGCCACAGGACCGAGGCCCCGACGAATCCCAGCAGCGAGGCGTAGCCGACGTAAATGTTATCAGCCACATAGCCGAACCAATAAAAGAGGAACACTCCGAGGAGGGCACCGAGACCGAGCCAAGAACCCTCGACCGGCAGTCCGGTGAATTTTTTCCTCTGATAAAACACGAGGCCAACGACCGCAAGTGGCACCAGCCAGCAGTGTTCCCATTCCGGGTCGCGCCAGACAAATGCCATGAACTCGAACATGTGCACCCGATGGGCTCCGTATCCCGAGGCGTAGGGGAAGAAAGCAAAAAGGACGTAAAACACCAAGGCTCCCGCGGCTGCGGCAAATAGATTGGCCGGGACCAGTGAGGCGCGCCAATCGCCGGACGCAAACTGTGGGGAGGAAAACATGACTCGGGTGACGGTGCAGGAATGTTCTCCAGTCAGCGCTTGGCGGCAACCGTTTTTTGGCTGTCTAAAAAGTCACCCAGAGCCCCGGTCCAACAACGGGGTCCCGGCGGGAAAGCTTGTGCCAGCTTGCCGATATCGAGGCAGGAAAAGCGCGGACGCTTCGACCAGTTGGGCCCCATTTCTTCGAATGGAACCTCGATGATCTCACGGCAGGCAGGCTCGGAGCCTTGGGCGCGCATGCGGTCGCGGCAAGAGCGCGCGAACTCTTCCCACGATGTGTCGCCGTCGTTGACGAGGTTGAAAACCCCGCTGTGTCCGCCCTCCACCAATCGGCGGATCCAGTCGGCTGCATCCGGAGCGTACAAGCAACGTCCGAGTTTTCCCGAGGCCACGCGCAAAGTCTTCTCCTTGGCCAAGAGCCCGGGCAGCAGGCTCATGAAGGTTTTGCCGTTTTCCCCGTAGAGCCAAGAGAGGCGGATGATCAGCGCTTGGGGACAGAGCCCGGGGATTTCACCTTCGAGATCGGCTTTTTGTTGCCCGTAAACCGAGATCGGATCGACCGGATCGGTCTCGGTCAGCGGTCGATCCACGTCTCCGCGAAAAACATAATCCGAGGTGAATTGGACAAACTTCGCCCCGACGTCATGGCAGCGCCGTGCGAGGTCCAGCGGGGCCGCGCGATTGATGCGGCCGGTGCCGACGGGATCGCGCTCGCAGGCGTCGAAATCACAGACGGCGGCCGCGTTGATGACCGCGTCCCACGGCTGAGCGAAAAGCTCATCGAGTTTTTTCCGGTCTGTAATATCCGCTTGGGCATGAGACAGAGCCGTCAACTCATGGCCGGCCCCAGCCTGGACAAGATGTCGTCCCAGCAGTCCGCTGGCGCCGAAGAGTAAAATTTTCATGGGTGGCGTCGGAGAGCGGCGAGTTGTGCTAGCACATCGGAAACCGGAATGCTGTCGAGGCAAAGGTAGCGATCCATTCCGCAGCGATCGATGCAAGGGTGCAGAGGGCAGACGCGACGCTGCACCACGCGTGCGCGGTTTTGCCAGGGAGCGAACCAATCCGGCTCGCCCGAACCGAAAATGGTCACGACCGGTTTGCCCAAGGCGGCGGCGAGATGCGCGGGCAAAGAGTCGTGACAGAGGACGGCATCGGCCCGCCGCAAGGCTTCCACCAGTGCCGGCAAATCGGGCGTGGGGAGGCTGCGGGCAAAGGCCGGAGCGACCGGTTCAATCCCGGGCGGAACAAGTTCGATCAATTCGAATTGCTCCCCGACTTCCTGACGGCCGAGAAGCTCGCGCCATTTTTCATCCGGCCATTGCTTGCTGGGCAAGCGGGCGAGGGCATGCACCGCCAGCAAGGGGCGCGCGGTTTGTCGCGTTGGTGCGGCGTCCGGCGTTTTGATCCACGGCACTGCGTAATCGCAGGTGACATCCAATGCTTCGGCGAGCTGTTCCCAGCAAACCAGATGGGGTTGGCGGTCGGATGTCCGGTGGAGCTTGTCTGTCAGCAAGGCTCTTCTCGGATGCCTGATGCTCCAGGCGCTTTCGAGGAGGCGTCCAAGCCAGCGCCGTCGCCGCCGCCACGGCACATCGGCGGCGTAGTAGTTACCGGGCGTCATGGGAAACCCGATCCGCCGCTTCGCCCCGGTTTCCTCCATGAGAATTTCCACACGCGCATCGGCCCACGCGCAAACGGCGGCGGCAAACTCCAAGGGCCGCAGCACGCGCCCTTCGTCGCGCGCGGAAGCGATGGCCGCGCGGGCGGAGCATGCTTGCTCGTCGGCCCACGGTGGATTCCAGGTGTGGATTTTCGGCGGGACGGCAAGCAATTCGTAAACTTGGCGTGAAGCCGGACGACAGAGCGCATGGACATCGTAGCGAGCGAGGGCGCCGCGCACGAACGGCAGACTCATCACGGCATCGCCGAGATGGTGGAGTTCGACAACGAGCAGACGCGGCTTCATCGGGAGAACCAAAGACGTTTGAGTCGGTAGTAGTGCCGTCCCCACGCGGCCATGGCGAAGGCGTTCCACCAAGGGCCGAATCGCCACCCGTCCCGCGTGAGCATTTCCGCCGTTTCGCGCCACATGGCGGGAAGTTGCCGACTCGTTTTGGCGTCGGCGTGGAGGCGTGAAACGGCCAGTGCTTCAGGCAGGTAAAGCCATTGCACTTTCTCTCCGAGCCTCAGCCAATACTCGTGATCCATGCAGTAATGCAGCGACTCGTCGAAGCCGCCGAATTTTTCATACACGCGCCGCCGCCACCACACGGCCGGTTGTCCGAGCGGGTTTTTCCGACTCAGGGCCCCCGGCGCGAAAGGCGCTGCCGACTTGCGGCGTTTGCGGCCCGAGCCGCCTTCGAGGAAATAAAAATCCGCATAGACGATATCGACGGAGTCGTTGGCCATGAGGGCCTCAAGGACTTTTTTGATCGCCGTCGGTTCATACAAATCGTCGGCGCAGAGATAGGCGAGAGCGTCGCCGGTCGCACGGGCGAGCCCTTTGTTGATCGCGTGCGACTGGCCGCGGTCGGGCGCGGATTCCCATAGGATACCCTCGCGCTCGTGCAGCAAATCCAAGGTGCCGTCGGTCGAGCCGCCATCAATGACGATATGTTCCACCTCATGCGGCGCGGCATGTGCGGCGGCACGGCGGACCGAATCGAGACACTCTCCGATGTATCG
>Ga0207937_1000154_pt1 | contig 23291 bp, 21 predicted proteins | sample LakMenEpi04Sep11_FD_150668 | JGI IMG/M metagenome (GOLD analysis project Ga0207937, IMG submission 150668) | Freshwater microbial communities from Lake Mendota, WI - 04SEP2011 deep hole epilimnion (SPAdes) | ecosystem: Environmental > Aquatic > Freshwater > Lentic | place: Lake Mendota, Madison...
GTCCGCCACGTTCGCCTACCTCGGCGCTTTCCATGCCGTGCCCTAGAAGATTGAGAACTTCTTCCCGCACGTCATCCAGCTTCATTCCGAGGTTCATCAAAACTTGAGCCGCAACACCTTCTTGTTCTCTGAGAAGGCCCAAGAGAATGTGTTCGGTTCCAACATAGTTGTGATTTAGATTGCGTGCCTCCTCCATCGAGTATTCGATGACTTTCTTGGCACGAGGGGTCTGAGGAAGCTTTCCAATGGTCACCATTTCAGGACCACTCTGGACCAATTTCTCGACTTCGAGTCGTATTTTTCGTAAGTCCACATCGAGGTTCTTGAGAACGTTGGCGGCAACGCCGCTCCCTTCTTTCACAAGCCCCAATAGAATATGCTCAGTGCCGATATACTCGTGATTGAAGCGTTGCGCTTCTTGATTCGCGAGTTGCATCACTTTGCGAGCACGGTCTGTAAATCTCTCGTACATTTTTCGAAGACCTTTCTAGGTTGGCTCAAACTCTGCGGAACGCCGCACAAACGAGCCCGAGGGCTTAAGGTATTTCCTAACTCACCGCCAAAAGGTCCTTACCGAAGACCAGTTGGCGTCGTAGCCCATTGTTACGGACAGCTACGCATTGTCCATGCTACCCAATGTTCATTGGGGGAGCAGAACGTCCAAAGGGAGAACTGATTCGCTCGAATACGATCCATCTGCAAACCTTGTTCCATACTTCTCCCTGTCAAATTGACGCATCTTGAAGCATGGCTCACGATCTGCCATTCACCGTCTCAACGTTTCCAAGGAAATGAAGAAGCAATCCGTTATCCGCCGGATTTTCCTCGAATTCCAAAAAAACGAATGGAGTACGAAGTCCCAGCGTTAGCGATCGTAACGCTTTTAAGCTGCTTTGGGAGGGGGGGCATCCAGTGATTGCCGTTTCCTTTTGAGACACTTTTCTTTTTCCACGGCCAATTCACTTTCCCAGCGAACAGAAAGTTCCCATTGGAGAAGCAGGTCTATATGCTCGAGCGCTTCGTCAAATCGACACGATCTTCTCAAAACAGAAATCAACAGCAAGCCGGATTCTATATCCGATTTTTCCAATGCTAAATTCGAGGCAAGAAGCCTCGCTGATTCGAAGTAATCGCCCTGTAAATAAGCAGCTTGGGCTTTTCGAAATCGTTCATCGCGAACAGGCTTCGTGTCCTCGGGGATCACATCGCCAAAAAGAATGGCTCGAGCGCCTGAAACACACGCGCAAGCGACGAGAGCAAAACATACCAAGGATCGTACCCATGCATGAATCCATTCTTCCCACATGCAGGTGGTCGCGATGGCCAAGCAAGTTGACCAGGAAAATCCGATCGCAATCCAAAGCGATGTGGAGTCCGTACGATCCCATGCTTTGCGGGCGCCGGGCCAAAAGGAAAACAGGCTTCGAGTCGCTAACTGAATCATTGTGTCGTCGCCAAAAGAAATGTGCTCTGATCTGCTAGGCGCACTCCGCGGGTGCACCTGAATGTTAGCAAATCAGCGGGACTGGCAGGGAGGGCATTTTGAGGTCACTTTTCCGCTTGGAGGCTAGTTTTTGCTTTAAAAAAAATATTCAGGATGTGAATCTTTCGCAAAAATAATGCTAATTCCTCCCAAGCTTCCCCCAAAAACGTAGATGCATGACCAACCGAAGATTCTTTCTAAAGTAATCACCCGGTTTGAATCGAAAGTAGGTTTGGAACGGCATTTTCTGCGCTGGACTGCTCGCAAGAGTCAAGACCAGTCACGAGAAGCTGCCGGGCTAAGTTAGGGGGGGAAAGTGCTTGCAATCCGAGATCTATGTTCGGATGCCGCTATGGATTTGATCGTGCGAACTTCGTGTGCGAATGAATCGATAGTATTGGCTACTCTTCTGCCTCGAACTAGCTCGAACAGTTCACAATCAGAGCTACTTTGTAAAACGAAGCGAACCGTCGTAGGGGTGCGGTCGCTCGCCAACGTTACAAGGGCGTTCTCATTGGCTCGGCAGAAAATACTTTGGACCGTAGCCGGTAGAAATGGAATTCTACTTGCCGCAAACCGAAGAAATCCGTTTCCAGTTGTTTAGCCCAACCCAGTTGTTGATCGGTACTGGCAATTGCTACGTAAGTACAATCGCTTTTGCAGGTCAGCGAGGGCAAATACTGTCAAGCACAGAACATAACCATGACTGTGCGGACTCACTCACTATTGGAAGGTAACGGAGACCATAAATATGAAGGTGTTCACCACAGGCCAGGTCGCGAAGATCTGCAAGGTGGCCCCGAGAACCGTTAGCAAGTGGTTCGACTCCGGCCGCCTCAAAGGATATCGCATCCCCGGCTCGCAAGACCGACGTATCCCGCGAGAATATCTCATCAAGTTTCTAAAGGAGCATGGTATGCCCCTCGGAGATTTGGAAGATGAGGCCATGGCGAAAGTCCTGATCGTAGCGCAAGATCAGGTCTTGATCGAAAACTTGAAGCGAGAACTCCCACTGGAGCGTAGCTTTAAAGTTTCGGTCGCTGCAAGCGGTTTCGAGGCAGGCATTCAAGCCGAAAGTTTTCATCCAGATTGCATGATTGTCGACTTCTCAGTCGGCAAGCTTGAAGCGTTGCAAATCTGTCAAAACCTTCGGAAGAACTCGGACTTTACCGAGATCGTTTTGATTGCTTTGCTTCCAGACGATGGCAATACAATGAGCTTCGATCGATCGAGCATCAACGAAACGTTCAAGAAACCATTTGACGCACGTCTTTTGGCTGAACGACTTCGAACGCTGATCGGCGCGAAAAAAGAACTCGTGTAAAGCTCGGGCATCTCCTATCAAGAGACACGAACAAAACCCTCGCAGCAATGTGAGGGTTTTTCGTTTCTATAGGACGCATAAACGGACTCTGCTCAGATTCCCATGCTGAGAGAACAAGCAGCCTACGCAATTTGAATCGGTTTTTCCAAACTTGCTGTCTCGCTGGTTAAGAACAGACGATATTCCCATCGGCAAGTTGTTGTTCGTCCATCCGAGTACTCTATGCAAGCAAATCGTTCCATGGGCTATGCTTTTAGCACGTCGTTGCTAACTCGCGTGATCCTGTGCGCCGTAAGCTTTGTCTGCTTGGGAAATCCGAAAGTGATGGCTCAAGAGAATCTACCGTTCTCGATTCCTGTTCAGCCACTTCCGCTTCTACCACCGATGGACCGAGGAACCGGTCTTCCGCAAGGAAGCCTACCGCAGACCAATTCGCATACCATCCCTCTGGCGCCATTGGCCGAGGATTCTGAAAATCGAGTTCAGCTTCAAAGCCATAAAGATCTAGTCACGTTAAGTACGCGTGATGCTCCATTGTCGACCGTGCTTGCGATGATCGCTCATCAACAAGAGCTCAATATTGTCACCGGTGAAGAAGTCAATCAGCGAGTGAATGTGACGCTCAACAATGTTCGGCTTACCGATGCGCTCGACGCGATCCTAGCTGTGCATGGATATACGTGGGTCCGTCAAAACAACATCATCACCATTTCCAGCATGGGTTCGGACCGAAAGACCTCCCCGTCAGTTCAAGGGAGGATGGTGCGTGTGTTTACACTCAATTACGTTCTCGCCAGCGATGTCGAAAAAGTTGTCAAAGGACTGATGTCTCCGCTAGGTCAATCCTTTTCCAATAAAGTAACTGTCGACGAGCAACGCAATGCGCACGAACAAATTGTCGTAGAGGATGTTCCCTCCTACCTCGACAGAATCGCTGAATACATATCGCAGGTTGATATCATGCCCCGCCAAGTGGTTGTGGAAGCGAACATCCTTCAAGTTTTGCTGAAGGACAACAACAAGCATGGTGTCAATTTTAACCAGCTAGCGAGGATCAACCGAGCCAATGTTACCTTCGGGACCATGGGACTCGCATCCGGCGTACCGCCAGCCACGATGATGCGGGTCGAGGGTTCGGACTTGACGGGACTCATCGATCTGCTGAAATCCACTAGCGATACCAAGACTTTGGCGTCCCCCAAGGTCTCTGTCGTGAACGGTCAAAAGGCAAAGATTTCTGTCGGAGGCGAGATTGGGTATCTGCTTACCACTGCTACCAATACTAGTACGCTGCAAAGTGTGGCATTTCTTGAGTTTGGTGTCGTGCTAACCGTGACTCCCATCATCACCGAAGATGGCCAAGTTCTGCTCACGGTCGCCCCGCAAGTCTCCACGGGACGCATTAACGCAACCACGAAACTGCCAGAAAAGGAATCCACGGAGGTTCAGACAACTGCCCTCTTGTGCGATGGCCAGGCGATCGTTATCGGTGGGCTTATCAAAGAATCAACCATCGACGGTCAAAATAAGATTCCATTCCTCGGCGATTTGTGGTTCATTGGGAGGCTCTTTCAAAGTCGAGAACGACTCCGAGAACGTAGCGAGATCATCCTAACCCTCCTTCCTCGAATTGCCCGTCCTGGCGAAAGCTGTCTGTTTGCCTCGGAAGAAGACTACGCACAGGCGAGCACTCCATTGATGGATCGCAATCTGAATCCAGTGGATCGAAGATCGTGGGAAGGGGAATTACCCGACGCTTCGAAGAAAACGAGATCATGGAACATTTTTTCGCGAAAGAAGAAAACTACTGACGTTCCTGTCACGGTTGTCCCTGCACCTATCTTCCGTGAGCCTGAGTTCAACTCGTCAGCCTACTCAACAACCGGTTCGACCAACGTTCCAAAGCCTCCCCTCGTCTTGCCAGCGGCCAACGAGAGCACGATTCCCACGAGCGGTCCGCCCATGCCCTACTAGTGCACTGTCCCCTTTAGATTTTTTGGTGGCACGCTCTGAGGCTTTGCGAAGGGCGTGTTGTTTTGGTAGTGATTCGCACGCCCAGCGCAGACTCTGGGACTTGCCACCCCAAGTAGCCAACCCCAATTTTTAAGGTGGACCGAGCATCAGCCATCCGCTAGGGGACCGACTGAAGGGAACTAAGGTTTAGTTGCATCGGGGGCGGATCTGCGAAGAATCCAGGCGGAGGATTGAGGATCATGTCCGATCGAAAGTTGATCTTCAGATCGGTCGATCTTACTTCGATTTCTCTGTCGCTCACGACGGGACCGCTTAACTCGGAAACCCCTCTTAGCAAAATGTCGCTCGTGCTGACCATCGCGCCAGAAATGAGACTCGGATACGAATCCGACGCGTCGTTATCGGACACGCCCCAGTAGGGGGAAGACACCGGATTCACATTGATTCCGATCGTATTCTCTTGCAATGAAGCAATAGAAGTCAATTCCTCGATCGGCGCATCGGCAATCAAGGCTGGAAAGTTACGGCCTGTCGGTTCCCACGAAAGAGCGTCTTCTAGCCGAACCTCGTCTGCTGACTGCACAACGATCGTTCCGTTGATGCGACAATTGCGAATGATTATCTTTTCTCCTGGGGCATAGATCGAGTAGATCCCGTTTGATGAAACGGTCCCGGGGCCATAGGGATTGCTCCCGCTCCCTAGCACTACATGTTCAATGTAACGTGTTCCAGCCTCCCTTTCGGCGTCTAGAATACTGACGTCATCAAAATGGTAGTTGCTGTTTTTCTCGCTGTTGATGTAAAATTCCGCTATCGAGAGTACTCCACTCCATGTGGCATCGATTTCCGCAGTCACTTGAGTCCATACATTTCCTTTTGCTTTAACGGCCGGCCCCGTTTTGACCACTGGAACTGGATTACCAGATACTGTCAGCAATATAACTGCTGAAATCTCCTGGTCTTCGGTCGTTCGTACCCAGAACGAGACATCGTACTCTCGTCCCTTGATGATGTGCTCCGTGATGTTTTGCAATGGGTACGAAACACCTGATTGGCCGCTTACTAGACATGATGCGACACCGCTACGTTTCTGACTGGTATCCCGCGTAATGGTACAGGATAATCCTGTCCAATTCGCAGTATTCACTTCGAACCCGCCATTCTTAATCATTTCAGCACCACCAGTTGGAATATCACTCGCCTGAATGACCACGCCATTGTCATGATAGTACTTGCCAACGTACGAAGCAGAGCTGGGATCCAAGTCGGGCGTTTGCATGGGCCACGTTCCACCGGTGATGGATCGTTGCGTAATCTTAGATTCATTTCCCGAAAATCTTTCGGACAGAACGTTCATGTTCACGGTGGGATTGGACCTAATTTTGGTCAGATTCTCGCAATAAGCCCATTGATTCGCCGTGACCGTGCAACCTTTGAATTCAATGCTGAAGGTTGCATACAGTGCACTTCTGCATGCGGCAAAAAGCTGATTCTGCGGATCCATGCGAGCACTTAGCTTTTGAGTAGATAGGCCGAATGTGCCAGTACTGGTCACAACTACTGGATCTGTCGTTTGGTTTGCGATACTACCATCCACAGGATCGGTCAGCGTTACGGAAAACTGACCACCGGTCGTTGTGCGAGTTACAGGAACTCCGTTTACAAAAAAACTCCTCCAATTTGTATCGGTACGCATTTGAAGTCGCACGAACTCGATACCAGCCTCCGCCAGATTTTTCGCATTTGCCGTCTGCGCAATCTGGTCGTTCATTCTTCGTTGAACACGAACGGATTGGAGTCCCGCAATGGCCAGGCAGGCAACTACGAGGCTGGTTCCCATCGCCATGATGTATATGGTACCAGATCTAGTCGGTGGACGTTTCGAACGACAGGAAACAACCTGTCGAAACATATTCGTCCATGAACACCAATGCTTCATTATTGATGTTATAGGATTGGGTGTTTTTGGTGGTTGCGTTAACATCGCGAGTTTCACTGAATAGTGCTGGCATTTACATCTAGACTAAGGCCTGCATAACCATCGGTTCGGTATCCGACAACCCGGCAAACCTCCAAGTTGTTTCGCAATACTCTTATCGTGATACGATAGACTCCCGTGTATGTGGATGTGAGATTACCCCAATTAGCTTGTGTTACTCTATCGACTTTGACGCTTCTGCTGAGATCGGTGTACCCGACACAGGCGGAGCCATTTTTTGACCTCGGTGGCGAATCAATGAGATCGTGGTAGTCGTCGACGTCATCGTAGTTCGATCTGGTATCACCCGACTCTCCGCTTCCTAATCCATATCCACAAACACATTCCGGATCTCGCATCGGCAATTGAGAAATCTCCGCTAGGAGTGCTTCGGCAATTGCAAGTCCACGTACCTTATTCGATTCAAATGTCTGGCTGCGTCTAGATGCCGCAATGGAAGAGAACGAGGAAACCATCAATACTCCGACTAGGATGGTTGAGACGACCACTTCCAATTGCCCAAAACCATGACGCAGACGCTTGTTCATTATGGTAACTCCGGTGCTGCATTGAGTCGGACGGAGGTTTCTATCTTTCGAGTTGCATTCAGCAGGCTTTGCAATCTGAGATCGACGCTGGTCAGAAAAGTGCGCTGCCCCACGTAGTCATCGTAGAATCCGTAGGCATAGAAACGCATTCCTGCCACTCCCGACGTAACCGTCCACGAAATACCACCGTTGTTGGAAGTAATTAGATTAGAATTAGATGGCATATTAGTACCCCCTTGTAGGAATTGAACTCTAGCGACATCGCCAGTCCCGCCACCATAACTGAGCGTGATGCAAAGCGGAGTTCCCTGTGTCTGCCAACTAATGGGAGCGATGGGGATATCGAGCCACTGATACGTGGATCCCAACCTGGACTCAGCGATATCAACTTCGGCCAGGACAGGTGCAATCGGTAACTTGGAAACATTGCTTCTCATGATGCGCACTTTCAATACACCGTTCAGCTCCGCATCCGCTGCACGCGCCATGATTCGTATCGAACCTAGATCCCATTTTGTCCCAACCCCTGAAACATCGGGAATAAAGTATTGGCCAATCGTGTCATTAGCATTGATCACATGTTCACGAAATTCCCCGCCTTCGAGCGCGTCAATTGACTTTAGGATGGCTGTTGCCGAGATCAAATGATTGGCAACTGGAGCCGATACTGAAGTAGAGTTCGTTTGAATTGAAAAGGCTCCGACATCCTCAAATAGTACCGAAGTGGGTTGATTGTTGTACGTCCAAAGCATTCGGTGCGCATCGTCACCTGTCGCACCACCCCATTCGTATCTCATTTGCTCGGGCAATCCATCCCCATCTCGGTCGGGAACCACGAATTCGATATGGGTTGCTGAAGATGTTACATGCGCCGTCGCTGATTCGAGATCCGACGCGATCTGGGTTGCGGCCGCCGCAAGATCGTAGGTTGTTCGAAAAAGAGAATCGTCTTGCGATTTGGCACGCATCGCGATCGTGATGCACATCGCCATAGCACCGATCAAAATGGTCGCCGTAGGCAACGAAACCATCAACTCCAAAAACGTGACCCCGGAGCGGCGTTTCATTCGATTCATTGGACACTCACTCGCCCGGATATTGGAGCGACATCGATCCGTTTCTCAACAGCCCCCGAACCAACTCGCAAGCACACGCCCTGATTCGGCATACCAAAACGATCAAAAACAATCGCGAGTGTAGGCTTCGAAACAGAAGGTTCTTCCGCTGTAGCCAAGAATAGCAATTGGCTATGGTATGGAGCGAGCCCTAGGGAGATATCATAGGTCTGCCCGACTCGATCGAGGGAACCGACCGAGTCAATCGTATAGCTATGGCTAATGGTTGAGAAAGTTATCGTCTGAGAGGAATTCGTTTGGCGTGCGACCCTTCGGGCCTGCTCAATATCTTGGATGATTCGTTGGGATGCGACTTCGGTTCGATAGTTTTGAAGGCTGCTGCTGTACTTGGGACTCGCAATCGCCGCGATGATTCCCAGAATCAACACTGTCACGGTCAGTTCCAGAATACTGACTCCGCCTCGCGCAGCGCGGTTTGCTTGTCGTATGGCTCGGCACATGTTGATTATTGAACGACAAGGCTATTGATGGTGCCAGACAGTCGCCGCGTCTGATTTTTGCTGGGAACCGCAGTGGGGCTATCTACGCCAAACTTTGGTATTGTCTCGTTAGGAACTGGTTGAAGTTCGTCATTTGCAAGACACTCCAGGAAGACAACAACAATATCGGTATCCCACATCTTTTCTGCCCCAGCCCGAAGAATAGATTCGGCTTTTTCGCTAGGCATGCCTGGACGGTATGGGCGATCGCTAGTCATTGCATCGTATGCATCCGCCACAGCAAGAATTCGACCATGCAATGGGATAGCTTCACCAACGAGTCCGTAGGGATAACCTTTGCCGCAGACTGCTTCGTGATGGTGCAAAACCCCTGGTAACACATAGTCCAATTGCTTGAGATGCTTAAGGATGTTAAAGCCGATTTCCGGATGTTTCTTCACGATCGCGAATTCTTCAGGGGTTAACGGTCCCGGCTTTCCTAAAATGGAATCTGGAACTCCAATCTTTCCGACATCATGAAGCAATCCTGCCATGTAGACACGGTCACATTCTTGTGAACTTAATCCCATGCGAGTCGCGATGCGTTTGGCGTACCGAGCAACTCGGTCGCTATGTCCGCAGGTATACGAATCCTTGGCGTCGATTGCATTGATGATCGCGCGAATAACTCCAGTCAGCAAACTCTGTTGTGATTGAAACAACTCCAAGTTGCGAGATTGAGAAGCCATGATATTTGCCGCAGCACTCAGCAATCCCGCCTCGAAAGATCTAAACTGAAGTGAATCCACCTCTTCGGTTTCCCCTCCCTCGCTATCCGATTTGCAGTCGGGAGAAGGCAGCTTGTTGATTGCCATGATCCATCCATAGACTTGCTCCCCCTTGGAGACGGACAATACGACGCAATTGCGGATTCCAGGGTAATTGGAAAGGTATTCCTCGTGCTTCTTGCAATTACGAACGAGCGGACCACGCGACAAACATTCAATCGAGTCGGCTAATAACTGTGGGCAAGAATCCTGCGCTCCTCGCATCTCTCCCACGGATACTAAACGACTCCAATCGGGAATGCCGGTTACCAACGGAGAGCTCTCCTTGGATCGGACGAGAAGGATCGCCTCTGCACGAATTACATTCACGAGGGTAGCGAAACATGACTTTGCGATCGATTCGATGGTATGCTGCGAATCACACAAATCAAAATAGTCATTGGTTGTCCTGAGCCAAGTCAGCTCCTCAAAATCCTGGGTGACTTGATCTATAAAGAACTCTGACTGCTTCTTTGCGGCGATTGCAATCTTGCTATTGAGCAACGCTTCGAGATGGGCCATCAATAGGGAACAAATTAGTCGGTCATCTTGATTAGGAAGGGAAACAACGACCACGACCGGTGCTAGGGCATCCCCCGAGGTTTTCACGGCAACAAATAGTGTCCCGCTAGCTCGCCATACAAAGGGTTGTTCTGATCGAAGATCGTAATGTTGCAGGGAGGCATTCATCTCCGAAGACTGATTTGCCAGTGAAGAGTCAACGTTTTCGGTGTTCGTTCCTTGATGGCATGCGGACGACCAACATCCCTTGGATCTCGTCCATACACTCGCACACGGCCCAAACACAGATTCTACCCGTGTTGCGAGTTCGTTCGCGAATTGAAGGTCTGGTGTGTTTGTAAGCATAGTGGAAAAAAGTTCTTGTAAATCAGATGAGCTGAGGAGACTTAAGTCTGGCAAAAGTCCGCAATGATATGTAGCACGCAAAGTGTGACGAATCCAGAAAGATTGCGGATTAAATAATTTGCTCTGTCCATTTTTGGGGCGTATGTTCTCTTGCCCGCTCATTTCACTTCCCACTACGGCAAAGACCTATGACCTCCTCAGCACTCCAAAAAACGAAACGCTCAGCATTCAGTCTAATTGAACTGGTTGTAGTTGTATTGATTATCGGAATTCTAGCGGCAGTCGCTGCTCCGCGAATGTTCAATACTGCCGGAGATGCTCGCGACGGTGCGACCAAAACATCTCTAGGCGTGATTCGTGACTCGATCGAGCTGTATCGATCTCAAAACGGCAGCTATCCACCTGCTGCTACTATTGCAACTGCACTAAAGCCATTCATGATTGGTCAGTTTCCGAAAGTTCAGACTACCTTGGTACCCTTAGCTAACCAAAACAATACTGTCGTGGCGAACACTGGTGATCCCATCACGACTCCCTCCGGAACTGCAGGTTGGGCCTACAACGATACAACGGGCGAATTTGTCATTAATCACGCCGCCTGTTTAAGTTGGTAGTCCTATGACATTAGTATCAAGAAAAGTATTGGTTGCCGAAGACAATCCTGTTTTAAGCGAAGTCATCCGATTCAATCTTCAACGTACTGGATTTGATGTCACAATAGCAAGAAACGGTAATGAAGCCATACGACTTCTCGAGTCGGAACCATTCAGTATCCTAATCACAGACTACGAAATGCCCGGGCTCGATGGTGAACAAATTTGCAATCGTGTTCGGAACGAGCTTTACCTCGATTCGCTCCGAATCGTCATGTGTTCCGCGAAAGGTTTAGAGCTGGATCGAGAGGCGCTCCAAGCAAAGTTTTCACTCGAAGCTATCCTTCTCAAGCCCTTTAGTTTGCGAGATCTAACGAGTCTATTGGAGAGTCTCGTGTCTGTTGATTGTGACAATGCTCCACAAAAAGTAACGTGCACCCAATAACCACGTCCACCCAAGAACCAAGTGACCTCAATAATTAAGTAACCTCAAGCAGTAACGAACTAAGCCATGCTTCTAGCCCAACGCAATTGTAGCCTCACGCGGCGTGTTAGCGAGCAATATTTGTTGTTTGGATTGTCGGGACTATTATTTTTTGTTACTGCAGCCATTTATCTGTCGTGGTATGGTCTATTTCTCCACTTTATTCCCGCATTGGTTGGTATCCCGCTCGGGCTCCTCTTGTTCGGCTCCTTCGCATTGCGGCGTACGTCGAGATGGAATGAAAGTATTGAACGGCAACTCGCGAAATTCGCAAACTCTTCGATTCGATCCGTTTCTGAACTAAAGCCCCTACCTGCTTCGGACCCGCTGGCGGTGGGCTGGAACGAGTTGGTCTCCCGTATTCATGAGCATTCTGCATGGAATGGGGTGGAAAGGCGACTGTCGGAAGCTGTGTATGCACAACAATCGAAACTTTGGGAATCCGTTTTTCAACATTTGAATGACGGAATAGCAATTTGCGATCCCGATGGTCGAGTTCTCCAACTCAATCGCTCTTTCGCAACGCTGCTGAAACGGGAAGATTCCAACCAGCTTTTGGGCATCAGTATTATGGAATTGCTTTCCGAGCTCGCGGCGGATGAGTCTCAATTGCGATTGCGAGATCTATGCGAGAGTCATGCTACGCAAGTAGTCGAAATCCAAAGGTCCAGGGATCCTGCCCAGGGAACCTGGCGATTGAGCCGTATCATGCTTTCCAGCGAAAACTCTACACCGCCCGAGTCGATATGGACTATACGAGATGTAACGCAACAAAAACTTGCCGAGAAAGCGCGAGAACAGTTCGTCTTCACTGCGACACACGAGCTTCGTACGCCGCTCGCAAACATTCGAGCATACTCAGAGACGCTAGCATTAGCGACCGATATATCCGTTGAACAACAGCAATCGTTCTACAACACGATCAATAATGAAGCGATACGACTCGCGCGATTCGTTGATGAGCTCCTGAATATCAGTCAGATGGAAGCCGGGGCGATCACCATCCAGAAACACGAAGTCGAACTGGAACGAATGCTTGATGAAATCTTCGAAAGTCAACGCCCATTGGCCATCGAAAAAAATCAAACATTCAGTTTTTCGCTCGCTCCCAAACTCCCCAAAGTTGTTGCTGATAAGGATAAACTTGCTGCAGCCATTACCAATTTGGTAAGCAACGCTATTAAGTATACACCCGATGGCGGCAAGGTCACTGTAGCGATAGAAGCAGACAACTCACATGTTTTGTTCGCAGTCCAGGATAGTGGAATCGGAGTTTCACCAGAAGACCTTCCAAAGCTGGGAGAAAAATTCTTCCGCAGCGGTGATGATCGTGTTCAGTCGATCGTAGGTAGTGGACTGGGTCTGGCATTTTCACAAGAAGTAGCCCGACTGCATGGGGGCCGTATCTCCATTCGGAGCCAGCTCCATCAAGGATCCTGCTTTACTCTCGAACTACCTCTCCGATAATCGATCGAACCATCATGTACAACTGCAAGCGATCTGGAGCGGTAGACATTGTTAGTGGAGATTCCCCACTTATCAAAGAGCATCGTACTGCATTCTTAAAGTCCATCGATAGTTGCATTGGGAATGGTCAACCGAGAGTAGTCGTAGACTTGTCCCGAGTTCCATTGATGGATAGCGTCGGTCTTGATGCATTGCTCGATGCTCGCGACCGCTGCCAATCCTTGGGGGGCTCTTTTGTCTTAGCGCACCCGAATGCGCTCTGCTGCGATATTCTGCGAATCAATGGAATCGATCGAGAGATAAACGTTTACGACGATGTCGTCAAAGCATTGGGGAGTTTTGCACGATGAGCATGAGCCTCTCGACATCTCCAATCTCCGCTACAACGGTTGAATTTCTCGTAAGCAAAAAGCTGGACGGGTTGAATCGCAGTCCCACTCCGCTTGGCGAGAATCTTGTTCAAGCAGGATTGTTGACAACAGGGGACCTCGAGGCCGCGCTCACGCAGCATTCCAGCCGACAATCCCAGCTCGGTGAAACGTTGCTGGAGATGGGTTTTGTTGAAGAAGACACATTGCTGCTGTTCCTGGGACAACAGCTTGCCGTCCCATCCGTGCGGCTCCGAAGCGGTCTGGTGGATCCTAACATAGTTAGGAAAATACCTCGGTCGAAAGCGGATGCGTTTTCTGTCCTTGCCCTGTTCTGCGTTCGTGGCCGACTCACGGTCGCCATGGCAGAACCGAACAATCTGCGACATCTCGACGAACTAGAGCGTATCACAGGAATGCCGATTCGGCCGGTGCTAGCGATGCGATCAGCAATCGATCGAATGCTTCCGCATTGTTACGAAGAAAACTTTTCTGTCGATGCCGTTACCGCAGATCTTGAGGATAACTCGCTGGAGATACATGCCGATGCAGTGGACATCTCTCTTGCGGATCTCGATTCGCTGACAGATGGTAGCCCGATCATCAATTTGGTAAACTACATTGTTGTGCATGCCATTCGACAAAAGGCCAGCGATATTCATATCGAAGCAGGTCAGCAGTCTACTTTGGTTCGCTATCGGGTCGATGGTCATTTGAGGGAAGTTCTCCGCCCGCGGCGAGAGTATCATCCCGCCATGGTCTCGCGTATAAAGGTGCTGGCAAAGCTAGATATATCAGAGCACCGTATGCCTCAGGATGGACGTGTTCACTTGACGGTTGATGGTCGCGAAATCGACTTGCGAATTTCAACTCTCCCAACCATCCTTGGGGAGAAAGTGGTGATGCGCGTTCTGGACCGAAAGAACGTGACCTTCTATCTGGATAAGCTCGGAATGCCAGATGGTGCCCTCGCCAAAACCAAGGGGCTTCTAAAGCGTCCATACGGGTTGATACTGACCACTGGCCCTACCGGGAGCGGAAAGACGACAACACTTTACTCCGCAGTAGAACTTATCAAGTCGATCAAACGGAACATCGTAACCGTCGAGGATCCTGTCGAATACCAGATCGATTTGATCAATCAGGTTCAGGTGAGCAGCACGAAAACGATGAAGTTCTCCGATGCCCTGCGATCCATCCTACGTCAAGATCCGGATGTGATCATGGTCGGTGAGATCCGAGACGCAGAAACGGCCGCGATCTCGATTCAAGCGGCTCTCACGGGGCACCTAGTGCTGAGCACATTGCACACAAACGACAGCTTCAGTGCAGTCACTCGGTTGCTCGATATGGGAATAGAACCCTTCAAACTATCGGCAGCACTGTTGGGTGTGATCGCGCAGCGCCTCGTTCGCACCATATGCCCTGCCTGCAAAACGAACTACTATCCACCTCAAGAACAGCTTGACGCGATCCAATACAAAGGAGATCGGCGGAGACAATTTACACACGGTATGGGGTGCCGTGACTGTTACGATACAGGATTCCGAGGCAGGACAGGTATCTATGAAGTTTTTGCAATCGACCGTTTTGTGCGTGATTTGATTTCTTCCAATGCGTCAGTAGACGCTCTAAGATCCTACCATCGTCAGCAGGGATGCGGCTCTTTGCTAGATGAAGGAATACGCTTAGCCGAGTCTGGCAAAACAAGTCTCGATGAGATCATTGAAGTGGCCTACTCTGAATAAACATGCCACCGCTTCAGGTGGCCATCGAATCCCATGAAATTTCAATACGCAGCAAAAGACCGCCATGGAAACTCGACCCATGGTCAATTCGAAGGGGAAAGTGCTCTTGCAGTTCGGCAGAAGCTACGCACCCAAGGATTGTTCGTACTCTCGTTGGTCTCCGCAGACTCAACATTTTCCGGCCGCCCATCCCTACAAAGAGTGAGCGGCTCCCCAGCCATCTTGGGTGCGAATTTCAATCGAGTCAAAGGTTCGGATCTTATTGTTGCTCTTTCACAATTATCGATCATGTGCCATTCTGGCGATGATCTAGCCGAAGCCCTACGAACTGTAGCGAATCAATGCCAATCGCCAAAGCTACGACAAGTGCTTCTCAGTACTTACGAAGATGTTACACAGGGGGTGAAGTTTTCCGCGGCGCTGGCACGTCACCCACGAGTCTTTAGTGAGTCCTTGGTAGCTGCTTTGGCGGCAGGGGAGCAGGCAGGACGCGTTGTGGATGTCCTCGACCGAACAACGCGCATGATGCGAAAAGATCAAAGTCTTCGCAGTACAATCGTTTCTATGCTGATGTACCCAATCGTACTATGCACGGTCACATCGTTAGTGATCTGCTCGATGCTCTTCTTTGTGCTACCACAGTTCGCAACAGTTTTTCGTGATATGGATCGAGCGGTTCCACCACTGACGAACATTCTGCTCTCGATAGGAACAGGTTTGAGAGAAAATTGGATTATTCTTGTCGCGATTCTCGGTGCGCTGGTGGGATCGTGCATCGCGTTCAGAAAACACCCTCAGGCTCGTAACTTCCTGGATCATACCATCCTTCACATGGTCATTGTAAAGGACTCTGCTAGGGCGTTGATCACGGGCCGCATATTTCGCTTGTTGGGGACAATGTTGGAAAACGGAGTCCCATTGTTGGAGAGTATTCGGCTTTGCAGAAACGCTACGAACAACCGACTCTTTCAAAATATGTTCGATTCCGTGGAGCACCAGATTCTTCAAGGGCAAGGGATGAGCGAAATTCTTGTCAATGCCGCGTTTCTTCCTCCAGGCGCAGCGCACATGATCGCGACAGGTGAACGCGCTGGAAAACTCCCTTCGGTCTTACAATCGGTAGGCGAGTACTTTGAAGATGAAGGGGAAAGGCGACTGCGTACCTTGGTGAAAATGCTTGAACCCGCCATTATCATCGGGCTTGGAGCGATCGTTGCGCTCGTCGTCTTATCGATTGTGCTGCCTTTGTTGGATGTGACGACTGCTTCTAGGTAAGTCGGCCTGTAGACCGACGACGAAATGTCCATGTTCAAAATCGCGACCTACCGTTGCGTACCATGACACGGAATCTTTCTATAACCAATCGACTATACACTCGACTTTTCAGCCGTTCCGACGGATGGATCGGTATCGAGATTGGCTGTCACAGCATCCATTTTGCTCAAGTTCGCAAACGAGAGAATCGTTTGCAGCTTTCCGCGATTTGGTCATTAGAACATCCATTAAATAAGCTTCCTGAAAGCAATAAATCCAACAGCAGAATTGACGAGACTTTTGGTTGGGTAACACGTGAGGAAATGTTCAATAGTGGTCTTGCTCGGACTTTAGAAACGGAGAATCTGAGCTCTCTATTTCTTGGCAGTCATTGTGCTACGACGCTAACCGATGGAATGATCGCGTACCGTGAGTTGGAACTGCCATCCGCAATTCCATCCGAAGCAGACGCAATGGTGCGATCGGAAATAGCGATTGAGACAGACCTAGACATGGAGGAGCTAGTCACCAATTGTTGGGAACTGCCTCAATGCGATCGTCGCACCGGTACATTCAGCTATGGCGCCGTATCCATCAAGAAATCAGAAGCATCTCAAATTGCCAGCAGTTTGTTGCGAGCTGGTTTTGAGTGTCAAACCATGGATGCATTGCCGTGCGCCATTGCTCGCTCAACTGCTATGGTAGTTACTGACCCAGATATCTCGACCCTCGCGATCGATCTTGGATACCATCAAGCAACACTAACATTAGTCAAAGCAGGCCGTCCAGTCCTGTCCCGAGAACTTCGCGGACTAGGTGTGGTTGCGTTGCTCGACCAAATCGCGGATGCATTGGAACTCAGCAGATCGGACGCACAGATATTGCTCTTCCAGCCATCAGGCAAGTCCGTCTGCGACGGTCCAAACACGCTCGCGTTCTCCAATCCAATACATCAACAACTAAGTTCTTTCTTCCAGGTCTTGGCTTCAGAAATCGACAAAACGATTCAGTTTGTGAACAGAGCCTATCGCTCCGCTACTACCAATCAGTTGCTGCTGATGGGAACGGGCAGCCGTATCGCCAACTTGGAACGCTCTCTTGAGGACCGCACAGGGCTACCTGCCAGACTTTGGCGAATCGACCTCTCGGATAGCCTTTTTGGTGAACAACCTACCTCTGTCTATGCAATCGCAGCTGGGCTGTCGACGCTCGCTTGGGAGCAAAAGTAATGCATGTCAATTTGCTACCATCATCCTTTGTCTGGCAACGGCTATTGCGAAAACGACTTCGGCAATGGGCCTTTGCCTTGGCCTTCCTGTTTTTTGTATTGATTGCCTCCAATGTTCCTCTGATCGTTCAATGGTTGGTAGATCTCCAAGAGTATCAATCCATGCAGTTAGCTGCCGAACCAGCGAGGAAATTGCAAGACGACCGAATCGAAATCACGAAAGCAACACTTGGCTTAAAACATAAAATAGAAAGCTTGCAGGCTATAACTGCCCGAGATCGAGGTACTTCACTCTTGGGGCTGATCGCCAACAGCGTGAAGGCAACGGACAAAACGGTTCAGATTCAGCAGTTGCATGTGAGTATCGAAACCAAAAGCACAGAAATGCAGTCTGCGAATCCAACCCAGATTTCGAATGCGAGTCCCGCTCGGCAGAATCTGATGACCAGCACCCCTGTGCCTGATCATCAAGTTTGTCTTACATTAAAGGGGATTGCAGTCGAAAGCGAATCGATCAGCAAATTTGTAGATTCCATTCAAAGATCGGGTGTTTTTCCAAAGGTGGAATTACATTCCATGCAGGAACGAATGTTACTGGACCGCTCCATCCAAGATTTTGAATTGGAGTGTTTCGGCAATGAATAGTGGACCATGTTACTCCAGCACACTCTTACGAAACGAACGACTGCTACATTGCGGGATGGCCACTCTACTGGTCATCTGCGCATTTTTTGGAATTGTACTCCAAAACAATCTGCAGCGGAGTGTCGCCGCAATTGACGACGAACGAAAACACTACACAGAACTGTGTGATTCTGAGACTGAAGTACGCTTGGCAGTAGACCAACTAAAGCAGCAATACAATGTCTTGGAAGAAGACTACCGAGGACTTCTAAGCAAGATCTCAACTCGAGTCGTCGATTCCGATATTTTGTTGTCGATACGTGGTCTTGCACAATCCACGCAGTGTAGTTTGGCCGACTTTCGCCCTGGCTCGACACAGAAACATCTCGATTACCAAACAAGATCATTTGAATTGCATTTGGAAGGTAGGTTCAAAGACCTTTTCCGCTTTTTCGAATCATTGCCCCAGGTCCCGTTTGCTTATCTGATAGGTCACTACAAGATTGTCGAGTCGCCTCATTCAGGCGGCCCGTGTCGTCTCGACCTCGAGCTCAAGGTTGTATTCGATCATGCGTGGGGGCGAGGAGAGTAACCAGATGAACCTCCGTAGTAACAAGCAATATGCAAAGATTGCTGCGATCCCCGTTTTGGCAATCGTGTTGTATACTGTTTTTCCGCGAACCGAAAAAGTTGCAACCCTTGACAAGAATGATTCGCCAAGGAGGCGACTCGAAGACCAAACTCGAGTTCGCGTGCCGAACTCGACTGCCACGATGAGGAAGGAAAAGAGGCCGGAATGGCCTATCTTTGATTCGTCCGATATCCTGACGATAGACCCGTTCGATAAAAGAATGATCTTCCCAGAAAGTGCCGTAAGCACCACCCAGGACGGCCCATCAGATGTATCTCAACAAAAGCTTGTCTCTTCTCCATCGTTAACGCAGCAAGCGACGAAAGTATCCGACGTAAAGATCCAGGCAATATTTCGGTCTTCTCGTGGAATAGCCGCGCTCGTTGATACACGATTAATACAGGTAGGAGATCGGCTTAACGATGGTTCAGAAGTGATAGAGATCACTCCAGAACAGCTGATCGTGGTAGTTCCAAAGGTGGAATGAGTATCGCGGAGATCGATAGCAAATTCCTCAGGTCTCTGTGAACCGAACTTGTCGACAATTCGATTGCAGCCTTAACCCACCTGAGGATCTAGCCGCTGACCTGTAATTGTTGAAGATAACTCGGTTGCATCAAGTACTTTTCTGCTTTCCAAACATCATTGGCGTAGTCAAACTCAATAATGCCATGGAATTTGCCGGTAGAATCAGTGGCTACGAATCGTCGATGCAGAACCAATTCTGAATGCATTCCACTTTCGAGCTCTATGTGTTGCCCAAATCGAAATCGCTCCAGAAGTTCGTTGTCTAAACTCACTTGAGGCAAGAAGCATAGCCCTTGCTGCGCAGGGCGTATTGCGGACTGGATCGACTCTCTGCTGGTAAGCGAATCCAAATCCATCGCGTCCTCGAGCCGAAAAGGGCCGACGCGTGTTCGTATCAGAGAAGTCATCACCGCATCGCTACCGAGGCTCCGTGCAATGTCTCGACCGATCGAGCGGATATACGTTCCCGTACCACATACGACTCGAAGTGAAACGTGCGGGAAATCGAAACTCAATACTTCGATGGAAGAAACTTCGACTTTGCGCGATGGCATCTCTATACGCTTCCCTGAACGTGCAAGGTTGTGTGCGCGGCGACCTCCAATTCGGACCGCAGAGAATACCGGGGGAGTCTGAGAAATCGTCCCAACAAATGCTTCGCTCGCTTTACAGAACTCATCGGATTGAATTTGGGGTGCGTTCTCCACGATCTGTACGTTTGTTTCCGTATCCGCAGAGGGACTGGTAACCCCTAACTCAAACGTCGCCAAATACTCTTTGTCGAGCAAATGAAAGTCGTCCATGAGTCGCACCGCAGGGCCCATTAACAACAGAAGGATCCCAGACGCCATGGGGTCCAGCGTTCCGGCATGCCCTACTTTGAAGGGATATGTGCAATTCTCAATCTTGGCCACGCAATCTCGGCTCGTTGGGCCACACGGTTTATGCAAATTTAGAACGCCGAGCATAGAGAGATAAATTGTAAGAGACGTAACGACCAAGACGGGCGATTGCAAGGACTTTGCAGAAATTCGGTACTTTTGCCGAAGACTGACAATGGGGAATTGTAGCCATAGTTTTTGGAGTGGGGAGACATGGACAAACAGCGTTCAGTTCGTTGGGATGTCGCGGCCGTCGTTATGTTCGCAGTCGCTGCGCTCGTTTGGCTTTCCATCTTGACGCATGACCCTGCCGACAATCTAGGTCAAATGCCTCCTGGTATAGCTTCGATCTACCAGCCATTGCATTCCGCATTTCCCCTAAACTCCAAAATACAAAATGGTGCCGGTTATGTCGGTGCTCTCGTGAGTGATGTACTGCTACAAGCGACGGGCATCGGTGCTTACCTCATCGCTGGACTCATGGTCCTCTCCGGTGTTGTCATGATACGCCAACTCCCATGGGCCTCCTCTTGGGGGCGGTCTATTGGTTGGAGTCTCATTCTGCTCGCTGTTTGCTGTTTCCCATCTCGATTCGGGCTGAACCCGAAGATCCCAGTTCCCATCGACGGTGGGGGATATCTCGGAGCACTCTGCAAGGTTTGGATGGACAACCATCTTGCACATGCAGGCGCTGTCATCCTGGTACTCAGCATGCTGATTGGCGGTCTGCTGCTAAGTACAGAGTACGCTCTGCTTCGCTATTTTGGATATGCCGCCACGGGCAGCATGATTGCTATCAACTATTTCCGAGTCCCAAGCTGGTCTTTGCGCCGACATCGAGAAATTCTTTCGGGAACATTCTCGCCCAAAAGGGCAGATCTCCCTAATTCTCTCACCATGAGGCAAGACCCAACCTCCATTTCTACCACGGTAGAGCCCTTTGCGAATTCACAGCATAACCAGGGAATGGCATTTCCAAGTCTTAGGTCCGCAGTTCAGTCCGTGACGCGCGCCATCACCCAATCCGCGCCAAGTGAATCTTCGGAAAGCGATGTTTCCCATACGAGTGCCGAGTCGGTAGCTACCGAAGGCGGACCTGCGATTCGAATCGGACGACGTGCCACAGCAAGTATCAGCGCTGCCGATCTCGCAACCGAACCAAGAAACTCTGTTCGCACGGATCTTTCTTTTCCAAAAGCCAAGGATCCACCATTAGCTAGTGTTGCTTCGTCGCTGCTTGGCGCCGGTAAACCAACTATACCACCCATCGAAGATGAACTTCTCGAAGGTGGATCAGAAGACGAAGACTATGAATATGAAGAGGAAGGCGATGAAGAGTACAACGTAGACCAAGAAGAAGCCTACGAAGACGAAGAGGGCTACGATGACGAGGACGATGAAGTCCATAGCGAAGAGGAAGAGCCCGTCGAAGTGATTGTGGAACCACCGAAGAAGGGTAAAAACTTAACGGTCCGATCCGACGCAGCCCGCGTGGAAGAACGTGTTCCAACAATCAAAAATAACAAATCGAAGAAGGTTGCTCCTAAAGAAGAAGAGGAAGATCCAGCCGAATCCCTTCAACACATGGATGACACCAAACTACCGGAAGGTAGTGAAGAGTATGTATTGCCGGGATTGGATCTTCTCACCGAATCGGATGATATCTCTTACGATGAACAAACGGAAGAAGTCAAACGGAAAGCCAAAGTACTGGAAGAGACCTTTAAGAACTTTGGCTTCAACGTCCGCGTCGTAGAAATCGAAACCGGTCCTGTCATTGCTCAGTACGAAATCGAACTAGAAGCGGGCCTACGATTGAGCAAAATCACCGGCCTAGCTGACGACTTGGCAATTGCCCTTCGAGTTCCCAGTGTTCGTATCGTGGCTCCTATCCCTGGCAAGAATAGCGTTGGCATCGAAGTGCCAAACGAGCAGCGACAAATCGTTCGTATGCGCGAAGTGATCGAAGAGAGCGGACCGCAGATCAAGAAACAAAAGATCCCGTTGTTCCTAGGCAAAGACGTCTCTGGAAAATCTCTGACCGTGGACCTTGCCAGTTTGCCCCACTTGTTGATCGCAGGTCGAACGGGGACGGGTAAGTCGGTTTGTTTGAACTCGATTATCTCATCGATCCTGATGACTCGCAGACCCGACGAGGTTCGGATGCTGATGATCGACCCGAAGATGGTGGAACTGAGTTGCTATGGCAGACTCCCTCACCTCATGCACCCTGTCGTTATCGATATGCGCAAAGCCGAAGCGATTCTGGCTTGGGCCGTCGACAAAATGGAAGAGCGTTACGCACTCTTAGCCCGAGCTGGCGTCCGGCACTTGACCAATTACAACCAATTGGGACGCGAAGAGCTACTCGATCGACTCAAGCCCGAGAATGAAGAGGAAGCGGAACTCATCCCCGATCACTTGCCATTCATCGTCATCGTTGTCGATGAAATGGCGGACTTGATGATGACATCCGGTAAAGAAGTGGAAGCTCACATTATTCGCCTTGCACAAAAAAGCCGTGCCGTCGGAATTCACTTGATCCTCGCAACACAGAAACCAACGGTCGATGTGATCACGGGTTTGATCAAGAGTAATCTCCCCGCGAGAATTAGTTTCCAGGTGGCCAGTAGAACCGATAGCCGGGTCGTCTTGGACGAAATGGGAGCGGATAAGTTGTTGGGGAACGGCGATATGTTGTTCCTATGGCCAGGCACCAGCCAGCTCCTTCGAGGTCAAGGAACCTACTTGAGTGACGACGAAATCAATGCAGTCGTCGATCATTGCAGCATGGGCGGTGTCCAGAACTTTGTTCAAGAGCTCGTACAACTCAAAGTCAATAAAGACGATGAAGAGGGAGGCGCCAAGCCAGGTTCCTTCAAACGACGCGATGATCTTTACGAAGCCGCTGTCGATATTGTGGTTCGCG
>Ga0207937_1000155_pt1 | contig 23227 bp, 14 predicted proteins | sample LakMenEpi04Sep11_FD_150668 | JGI IMG/M metagenome (GOLD analysis project Ga0207937, IMG submission 150668) | Freshwater microbial communities from Lake Mendota, WI - 04SEP2011 deep hole epilimnion (SPAdes) | ecosystem: Environmental > Aquatic > Freshwater > Lentic | place: Lake Mendota, Madison...
AAAGGACCGGCTTTTCAACGAATAAAGGTGACCTTCTATCTGAGTCGGCGGTTGGCCATGGAGGTTTCACTGGGACTGTTCTTTGGATGGACCCCGCTCAAGATCTGTTTTTTGTTTTCTTGAGCAATCGCGTTCATCCCAACGGGAAAGGCCTCGTAAATCCACTGGCAGGCAAAATCCTGAACGTCGTCGCGAGCAACCTAGCGGAGATGCCAATTGCTGAGCCAACGACTTATTCCACATTGACTGGTTTGGATGTTTTGCAGAGGGACCGGTTTCGCACACTCGACGGGGCAAATGTCGGTTTGATTACGAACCACACTGGTCGGAGTCGATCGGGCGCGAGTGCTGTGGAACTATTTGCAAGCGCGAAAAACTTAGAACTCAAAGCTCTGTTTAGTCCAGAGCATGGCTTCGAGGGAAAGCTCGACATCGCGAAGGTGAACGATAGCCGGGATTCGAAAACTGGACTTAAGATCTACAGCTTGTATGGGGAAACACGTAAACCGACCGCCGCAATGCTTTCCGAAATCGATACCGTGGTATTCGATATTCAAGATATCGGGACGCGGTTCTATACCTATATCTCGACCATGGGGGAAGCGCTCAAAGCAGCAGCAGAGAACAAGAAAAGGTTTGTCATCCTCGACAGGCCCAATCCGATCAATGGAGTTGATGTTGCCGGTCCGATGCTCGATGACAACTCGGAGTCCTTCGTGACGTATCACAAGCTACCCGTTCGACATGGAATGACGGTTGGCGAAATTGCCATGATGCTGCGCGAAGAACTGAAACTAGACGTTCAACTCGATGTCATCCGCTGTGAAGGTTGGAGCAGATCACAATGGTGGGACTCCACCGGTCTATTGTGGATCAATCCATCTCCGAACATGCGATCCATGAAGCAAGCATTAATCTATCCCGGTGTTGGATTACTGGAGATGACGAACGTCTCTGTAGGAAGGGGAACAGATACACCTTTCGAATGGATTGGGGCTCCCTGGATTGACAACCTAAAGTTATCCAACTGGCTGAATGAGCAACAACTGCCAGGCGTTGCATTCGTTCCGGTTGAGTTTACCCCTTCATCAAGCAAATTTGAAAAACAGTTGTGCAAAGGTATTCAGATCGATGTGCTGGATCGAAGCAAATTCCACACGGTTCGGACCGGACTTACGATCGCATTGGGGTTGCGTATGCTTCATGCGGATACCTGGGAGACAAAAAACCTGAATCGACTCTTGGGATGCAAAGCGATGGAACAAGCGATCCTCGAAGGTAACGGCTGGATCGATTTGCAGGCTATCTATCTTTCAGGCATTGCTGATTTTATGAAGCGTCGCGAACCGCATTTGCTTTATCGATAAGCTGCCAGCGTGCCTCAGAGAGACTCGCCTATTGGGTGATGCTCAACGATTGGTGTTTATCCAAAATCGCTCGCTTGGATTCCGAGGATTTTCAGTTTACTTCTTAGAGTCACGCGTGAAATACCGAGGATATTGGATGCTTTCAACTGATTGCCAGACGTGAACTCCAACACCTGGGTCAAGAGTTGTCGTTCGGTATTGTTGATGACTTCAGCATAGAGATTATTCGAACCGTTCTTTAGCAGTGCTGCCACAAAATCAGGGGACAGACCGCTGTCGCCGCGAACGAATGTAGAATGGACGTTGTCATTAACAGCTAGCGACGGCAGAAACTCGGGTAGAAGTACACTTCCACGGGCCTTGAGGAGCGATTGCTTGATCACACTTTCGAGTTCGCGTACGTTTCCTGGCCAATGGTACTCTTGCAGCTTTTTCAATGTGTCCGGGGCAACACTTCTGAGTTCCTTTCCAAAGGCTTTACTGTACTTGCGCACGAAGTAATCAGCCAGAATTCCAAGATCATCACCTCGGTCCCGCAAGGGAGGTAGCTGGATCGAAAACACGCTGAGGCGAAAGAACAGATCCAGTCGGAATAATCCCTCGGAAACGAGCTTCTTGAGATCGTGATTGGTAGCCGCGATGATGCGCGTATCCACCGTGATTGGCGTGTTGCTACCGACTCGTTCAAAGGTTTGGTCTTGTAGCACTCGTAACAATTTGGCTTGTGTGAGCGGAGACATGTCTCCCACTTCATCGAGAAATAAAGTGCCGTGGTGGGCCTGTTCCAGTTTTCCGATCCTTTGTCTTTGTGCATCGGTAAAGGCACCTTTCTCGTGCCCGAATATTTCACTTTCGAGCAAAGCATCCGGAATTGCCGCACAATTGATCGCTTGGAATGGCCCATTCGCTCGGTCGCTATGATGATAGATGGCTTGGGCAACGACTTCTTTGCCCGTTCCACTCTCCCCCTGTAACAGGACAGCGATGTTCTGTGATGCGACCAGACCGATCGATTTATACACTTCTTTCATCGCTTTGCATCGACCGACAATCGCATCCGCATCGATGTTGTTTGCTTCTTCGGATAGAACGGGTTGCACTCGCACCATTCGGCTAAGATTGAATGCTTTGGACAAAAGTTCACGAATCTCATCCAGCTCGAGCGGCTTGAAAAGATAATCGTATGCACCCAATTTGGTTGCTTCGATAGCGGTTTCAACAGTGCCGTGACCTGTAATGAAAATCACTGGGATTCGGGCATCAATAGCTCTCAAGCGCTTGAAGCATTCGATTCCAGAAACGTCGGGTAGGCTGAGATCGAGCACCACAACATCTGGTTTGGAGGTAAGGAATAGTTCTTCGCCCTCGCTACCTGATTTTGCCGTCGTAACCACGGTATGCTCATCAGCAAACGCACGTTCAAAAGCGCGTAGAATGGAGACCTCGTCATCAATAACCAGCAAACGATTCATGAGTACTCGCTTAGGGGTGAACGGTCCGGTGGTACGACGAAAGGGGAATCCAATCGATCCGTTTGCGATTTATCGGCGGACGCGGATTTGGCAATCAGTGGCAAGGTAAGTACAAAGCTAGCACCTCGGTCGCTATTGTTCGATGCGACGAGTGTCCCTTGGTGCGATTCTGCGATACGACGACATATGCCTAGCCCCAATCCAACTCCGCCAGGCTTGGTTGTCACAAATGGAGTGAATAGTTTTTCCATCACTCCTTCGTCAATGCCATTACCTGTGTCGCGAACAGCAACTTCCGCAGAGTTTTCGTGCTCTCGAACTGAGAGCGTCAATTCACCTCCCGAGGGCATTTCATCTAGTGCATTGAGGCATAGGTTCAGGAGCAACTGGTGAATCTGTGCTGGATCTACATTTAGGCGAATGGCATGCGAGGGTTGCTGAATCGAGACAATCACATTCTGCGATTGGCTTCGACCTACAATCAGTTGATGTGTTCGTTGTATAACATGACTCAAATCGACTTCACAGAATTCACTTCTTTCGGGACGAGCGTACTCCAATAGACTATTCACGGATCGCTCCATTCTTCGGATTTCTCCTTCTACCAACTCAAGGTCATCGGTTGGAAGCCCTTCTTTCGCGAACTTCGAACGATTGACTTGGATCAACATCTTGATGGAAGTTAAGGGATTCCGAATCTCGTGAGCCACACCTGTGGCGAGCTGCGCCAGGGTCGCCATTTGCTGAGTACGCAGTGCCTCTTTCTCGCGAACCGCTTCGATATTCGCCTGTTCAGCACGTTCGGACCACGTCAAATCTCGAATGATCGCGATATACATCCTCATTGATTCGCTGGGATATTCGCTGATCGAAACTTGAATCGGGAATTGTTTAGAATCGGATCGTATTCCAAAAAAGCGAAGATCCTGCGGTAATCGGCCTAATTCCTCTGGGAACTCTGGGATGACCGTTCGCAAATGCCTGCGATGCCACGAATCATCAGGAACTCCAAAAAGAGTAGAAGCTGCACGATTGTGTGAGAGAATGTTTCCATCGCGATCAAAAGTAAGAATGCTTTCGCTCGCGTTTGCCACAATTGTCTCACTGCGCTGGTGTTCCTGTATCGCTATGCGACGAAGCGGACCAACAATCACCCACCATAGCAAAGGAGCGCAGATACTGGTCAACAAAAAAGCGTCGACCATCGCGCGGGTCGTTTCTCCTAAACTATCGGGTACCAGAAATGGCAACATCACCATGACCGCCGCTTCCACAATGAAGACGACGCCAAGCATCAAACCCAAGATACGGGCTGGCGATCGAAACACGGAAGACTGAGTAGATTTTTGTAGATCCATGACGAACCAGCTACCGAAACTCTTGCAACATAGTCGCCAACAGTTCCATCGGTAGTCCAACTACGTTCGTCGGGCTTCCATTTATCAGATGGATCCAATCTGGACCATCCTGAAAACCAAATGCACCTGCTTTGCCCATCCATTGCTCCGTCTCAAGATAGGCCTCTATCTCTCTGTCCGAAATGTTGTCCATTCTGAGGCGTGAAACATCCACACGTATGGATCGGCGAGCGGACTCTTTGTCCCAGATACATAACCCACTGTAAACAGAGTGCTCTCGACCTCGCAATCGTTTGAGCATTTCTCTGGCATGATCCACGTTTTCTGGCTTCCCCAGAATGATAGCCACACACTCTGCTACCGTGTCACAGGCGACTACCAACCCGCATTCGATCTTCTCAATAACGTTTGCGGCTTTCTGATAGGCGAGCCGTGCGACCAACTCCGGCGGTGTTTCGCGAGAACAAATACCGCACTCAGCATGATCATCTGGCACGCTCACTTGAAAATCGTAACCATATCTCGCCAGCAGTTCACTCCGGCGCGGAGAGCCGCTGGCCAGAATGAGCTTTCGAGCGTCAGCGACAAAACCATCTGGAGGAACGAAACGGGAAGCTTGCATGGACTAGTTGCGATTCACAAATTCATCGAGGTTGAAGACCAAGTTAATCAGCAACGCTAAAGGAGCCACTTCGGTCGCGGGCAAATCCGGCTTGATCAATGCCTCTCCAACCACTGATAGTTTTTTCGCATCCTCAGGTGACACAGCAAATCGATTCCTGAAAAGCTGATAGGCAATGAGCAAAGTCTTCGTTTCGCTATCGGTCGGTTTTCGAGACAGAGCTTGTTCCATAATATATTCCAATCGAGCAAGATCGGAGGATAGATTGGCTGCCCACACTCGTTCCGCCATGACACGTGCTGCTTCGACGTATTGAATATCGTTCATGAGCTGCAACGCTTGAAGCGGAGTATTACTTCGTTCACGTTTCGTACAGAACTGTTCACGGTTTGGAGCGTCGAAGTTCGTCATGAACGGTGGAGGAGCTGTTCGTTTGATAAACGCATAAACACTTCTTCGATAGATGCTGGGTCCGTGGTCTTGAAGATAGTATCGTGTATTGGAGTCACCATACCCGACCGGTTCCCAAATCTGGGGCGGTTGATAGGTTAGAAATCCATGTCCCCCCATAGCTGGATTGAGGGTCCCAGAAGCTGCCAATACGCTGTCTCGAATCTGTTCCGCATCTAATCGCATTCGAGGGCCACGCGATAAGAACTTGTTTTCTGGATCGACTTCCATCGATCGGTCGGAAATTGTTGAAGATCGTTGAAAAGCGCGAGTCATTACGAGCTGTTTCATCAGTCGTTTCACATCCCAGCCGTAACTGCGAAAATCGTCAGCCAATGCATCCAACAGTTCCGGATGTGTCGGAGGGACTCCCTGGGTGCCGAAATCATCACTGGAGAGAACAATACCTCTGCCGAACACTTGTTGCCAGAATCGATTCACCGTTACTCGTGCCGTCAAAGGGTTTTCTTCACTGACCAACCATTTTGCAAGATCCAATCGTGTCGGCCGAGCCTCTGGATTGGCTAACTTTAACGTTGGCAAGAATGCTGGTGTTGAGGGTTTCACGGGCGCACCTTTGGCATCGTATTGCCCTCGCTTCATCACAAATGCTTCCCGCGGAGTATCCATGTCTTTGAACACAAACGTTCCAGCAATGGACTTCTCCAAAATGGATCGTTCGACTCTCTTCGCTCTCCAGGCTTTACGCTTGGACAACAATTCAGGACTCACCTGTTCGCATATGTATGCATAGTAGTGTGTCTCAACCTCAGATGCATGCTTTTTCCCGGGTTCGCTGTCTGGGCCTGCTTTGATAGCCTCGGCGATGGGACCAGATGCAAGAAGCACATCCGTCCCCTTCTGTTTCTCCCACCACTTCTTCCAGTCATGCGACTCTTCCGTGTTCTCATAACTACCGGAACATACGAAAGCATCCCACTCGCAGATTCCATTGAAGAGTCCAAACTGCAAATCTTGTACGACATCGTTGGCAGGCAAGTCACTGAGTGATACAGACAACTGCGTCCACTGACCTGCGACAGGCAACGGACCATCTGGTTCCTTTTGTCCGGCGGCCAGCAACTTTCCGGACTCCTCGCTATTTGCCCAAACCCATCGCTTGCTCTTTTTGCCAACCTTGAGGCTGAGGCTTATCGCCTTCGGGGGTTCGAACCTATCGGGCCTAACCCAGAAGTGGAGCTTGCCATCTTCGGGGATAGTCATCGTCGGCCATCCTCCCGAAATCGTCTGCTCGAATTTACTTCCGAACGATTGAGTTAAGTGGCGAAGTCCCATAGGGGAATCTGAATTTTGAATCCACTGTTCTGCATTGCGTGATGTATTTCGCGTTTTGCTGCCAATCGGAAACTCATCGTCCAGCCATACCTGGGATCGAAAAAACGATTTTGACTTTGGCTCCGTGCCTTTCGTTGGAAGTACTGTTCTGCTTTCTCGTCTAGCAGCAAACGTCAATAATTCGGCTTGCGCAGCATTCTCCGCTGTCTTCGCTGCGGCGATGGCATTCTTTTGTTCCACGGAAGCGAGCGAAAGAAATGGTTGTGTTTCGGCAATGTTTCCATCCATCGCAGGATCTGCGGCACTGTAAAAGAACGAATACATTGAGTAAAACTCGGAAGTGCTTAACGGATCATATTTGTGATCGTGACACACAGCGCATCCACCTGTTAACCCAAGCCAAGTTTGAATCGTTGTACTCGTTCGATCGACTGCATAACGAAACAAGAACTCATCGTTGATCGCTCCGCCTTCACTGGTTGTCACGTTGCAACGATTGAACCCAGTGGCAACCATTTGGTCTTGGGTTGGGTTTTCTCTCAAATCGCCGGCCAATTGATCGATCGTGAATTGATCGAATGGGAGATTTTTGTTGAACGCTTGTATGACCCAATCTCGGTAAGCCCACATGGTTCTTTCGTTGTCCAAGTGCAATCCATGCGTATCGCCATAGCGTGCCACATCGAGCCAGTGTTTTGCCATTTCTTCGCCGTAGTGTTGGCTCGAGAGATATCGCTCCGTCAGCTTCTCATAATTTGCGGGTGAAGGATCGGATACAAAAAACTGGACTTCCTCCCATTTCGGTGGCAAACCAGTTAAGGTGAACGCAAGACGCCGTACCAGCGTCACTGGATCAGCTCGATCGTTGACCGAAAGCTCTAGTTTACGAATCTCCTTCTCTAAATGATTGTCAATATTGAGAGATTCCTTGGCGCTGGGTATTGGCTCCAATGACCAATGCTTTTCGTACGTCGCTCCTTGTTCGATCCATGTTTGAAGGATCTTCTTTTCACTCTCCGAGAGTTGCCTGTTGGAAGACGGAGGCGGCATCACGGAATCGGGATCTGTAGAATGGATCCGCTTCCAAGCCTTACTCTGATCGAGTTTGCCAGGAGCGATGGCCGCGGAACCGTCCTGTGTTGCAAAAGCCCCTTCCGGGGTGTCGAGTCGCAAATCGGCTTCTCGTGTTTTCGCATCAAAACCATGACAGCGAAAACAAGCTTGCGAGAGGATCGGACGGATATCACGGTTGAAGCTTAGTTTTTCCTCTGACCAGCCGTTCGTAGGGGAAAAAAACACTGTCCCAAACGCGAACAGTCCGAGCAGGAAAGGAAGGCTTGATTTCAAAGTGTTCACTTGAGTAGGCATAACAAAATCGGAAGTATCGGAAGGCGGGTTAGGAGAAGCAAGCTATTGTAACCGAATCGGTGTCCCTCGTGCATCGGAATCATTTCCCGTTGGAGGCTGGCTGGGGGCCGTGAACGCACGGAGAACTTCTAAGTTTGCCCCGCGAGGAAAACTGGTTTCTACCAATTCTAGGACGCGTAAATCAAAGTACGGTGAGACGACTTGTTCTTGATTGGGCTTTATCCTCCACGGAATGGCCGGTTCGAGTCCACGTTCCTCGGAGAGTAGCTTTGCCTCAGGCACAAATGGGAGTTGCTCCATCATCCCGTTTCGTAATCTAGCTTCGAGCAACTGTTTGGTAACCGATTCGTCGTAACAGTTGTCCGCCCCGCGAAAATCGAGCCAACGGGAGAGTTCTTGGCCGCGTTTTGATTGCTCCCAGAACTTCCACTCGTCTGTCGCTGCAACATCCCATAGTACGATCGACTCCATGCCTCCAAACACACATTGCTCTGCCGTTCGAATGACTTGGACGGGTGGAGCGTCTCCGCTGATCCAACTCGCGTAAACCCAACTCCGAGGCGTCCAAGTCGTGACATTTTGAAGATTCATTCTCACGACACTTGTCATACGATTCGCAACATTGACCCGCGGCAAACTCAAAATGCTCCCATTCACGGCGACGACGGAGTTCTTCCACACACATTCGACACGAATTGGCGAAGAGGCCTGCAACATGTCCGCTCGTCCATGCACAACAACATCGCGGAACGAGAGGCGAGCACTGCTATAGTCATCGACAGGGTTTGACGACTCCGCGGACGATTCGCATCGAACCACAATCGGCAGTGCTCCACCATTCGATAAGGAACTGTCTGTTTCGATTGTGATCGTGCAACCTATCAAAGTTAACATACTGCCTGGGCGACAGAGAAAGAGCACCTCTCTTTCATCGCTCTCTTTCCAAACAAGATCACAATTCTCAAAGACATAACTGGTTGTTGAACAGTCAAGCCACGCACGAGACTCATTGATATCTCCCATCGAAGCTTCAATCTCAAGCCTGCAGCGTTTGCCTGGTGGACCATGTATCAACATCGTATTACGATTGCGATTCAGCTTCGGTAAATTCGAACGACATTGAAGCCGCTCGGACTGGATAACAATTTGATCTGCTGTTGGAGTCAAATTGATACGCTCCACCGCTTGTTCGAGCGACGAAGCTAACTGGCGGTTCGTTGCAAGCTGATCGAGCGTGAATCGATCGTCCACAATGATACTGCGTGCATCGGCAGGGACCGCGAGCACCACCGACGAAGGTTCAGTAGGCGGAACCACTGGGATCGTGGATGGCGAAGCAGCATCGTTTTCTGTCATCACCACATCTGGGATAATGAAAGATGCACTCTTTGTTGCGTCCTTTTGCATCCACATCGCAATCGCGACAATGCACGCAAAGGGAAACAGCAGCGGCAATAGTTTTCGCCAATAGGATTCTCCTTCTGCAGCGAGGGATTCTCGCGGATCGGTGGATTGAGTCCAAGCCAATCCATCAACGACTGCCAGAGTCTGCAAATCGTCGATGAGATCGAGCGGGTTCTGGTACCGATCGATGGGCCGTTTCGCAATCATTTTTCGTAGAATCGCGATCAACGAATCGCTAAGTTCTGGTCGATAGTTGCGAGGATCATCTGGGTTCTTGCTACCATGCATCAGGAGCTTCTGCAACGCTGTCCCCTCCGGGAAAGGTGGAAACCCTGTTAACAGAAAGTACCACGTGCAGCCGAGCGAATAGATGTCGCTTCGCACATCCACGTCTCTCGGATCGTGAGCTTGTTCGGGAGAAATGTAATCAAAGGTTCCAAGTGTTACACCGCTCGCAGTCAAATCGTTCGAGGAACGTACGACCTCGGTGACTCGTGCCAATCCCATATCTACGATCTTGGCTTGCCCCGTTGGGGTTAGCACGATATTCGATGGCTTGATGTCGCGATGAACCACTTGACGTTCACTAGCATGCTGAAGAGCTTGAGCAACCTGTCGTATCATGTAGACAGATTGATCGATGGACATCGGCCCTTGCTGGAGGACATACTCCCGAAGATTCACTCCTTCAACAAACTCAAAGACGATATAGCTCCAGTCGGCAGTTTCGCCGACATGATAAACTCTCGCTATGTTCGGATGGTCTAACTTCGCGGCTGACTGTGCTTCGACCTGGAATCGTCTCATCGACTCAGGGTCTCGACCAAGAATCGGTACCGCCTTGATCGCAACATCCCGTTCGAGACGCGTGTCTTTCCCTCGAAACACCGCCCCCATTCCTCCAATTCCAACCAAAGTTTCTATTCGAAATTGGTCTAGCTGAAGCCCCAGTAATGACTCGGCGGCCATCTGCCACGGCAGCATGCGCGGCGTACTAGGGACATCCGATTGCGGGGGAATCTGTATCTCCTGGATTGGAGCGGCCGACCGGACCACCGTTTTTTCAGAATCGGCTACGGATGGTCCATGGGGATCGCTCGGAATCATGCCAGGGACGGCAGACTCATCTGATTCCTTGATTAGGTTATGATGGTGAGTAGAACTGGCCATGAATCTATACGACAGAATCGCGGTGACTGGGACAATCTTCATTGTACTCGGTCTCGCGATTTGCTCCTGTAGGGAAGCGGGCCTGAACTACCTCCAATGATGCCATTCGGCTGGGTTGCGACGAAGGTAACGATATTGCAACGCAAAAAACTGAAAAATGCACCGAAAGTGAATCAATGGCCAAGAAATCGGACACTAGCAAACCCGAACTTTTTACCAAAAAGACCTTGGTGTTTTTGCGTGAATTGGAAAAGAACAATACGCGTGAATGGTTCGCGGAGAACAAAACAAGATACGAAGCAGAAGTGCTTTTCCCCGCGATCGCTTTCGTCAGTCAAATGCAATCAGGAATTGCAAAACTATCGAGCTATCTGCTGGCCGAGCCAAAGCGAATGGGCGGTTCGATTATGCGAATCTACAGGGACACCCGTTTTTCCAAAGACAAGACTCCTTACAAAACAAATGTCGGAATTCACTTTCGACATTCCATGGGAGGCGATGTTCATGCACCCGGTTATTATGTCCATATCGAGCCTAGTGAATGTTTTGTCGCGGCAGGCATGTGGATGCCCCCTGCTGAGCCGCTGGCGGCTATCCGCCATGCTATCATGGATGAACCTTCGGTCTGGAGAAAGTGCAAGAAGAGCTCTCGATTTGCAAAACGCTTCACCCTCGATGGTGAATCACTCAAGACGGCCCCTCGCGGGATAGCAACCGATCATCCAGAAATCGTGGACCTGCGACGCAAAAGCTATGCTGCGGTGGCGAAGATCGATGACGCCGTGGTTACTTCGGAATCTTTTGTGGAAGTGGTATTAACTGCATTTTCCGATGCGAAGCCATTCATGAAGTATCTGTGCGACGCAATCGGGCAACCCTTCTAAGTCTCGAGCCTACAACAAACAAGCCTCGGTATCAACAACTAACCATTCGATTGGAATCCAACGATGATTCGATTTTTTCTTTTGTTCGTGACCCTTCTGGCTTACGCTCCTTTAACCTACGCACAACCACTACAAGTGTTCCTGCTCGCAGGTCAATCGAATATGCAGGGGCACGCGCAGGTTCGGACGTTTGAACACATCGGCATGGATCCAGCCACGAAGCCGATGCTCGACGAAATGTTGAGTGCTGACGGCTCGCCAAGGGTGCTAGATCGAGTTTGGATTTCGTCAGTTGGCTGTGCCGACCATGAGCAAACAGGCAAACTCACGACCGGCTTCGGTGCCAGCCAGAATGGCCCGAAGATCGGCCCCGAGTATACGTTTGGCATCACGATAGAAAAATATGTCCAGGGCACCATCTTGCTCATCAAAACATCTTGGGGAGGCAAAAGTCTGAATACCGATTTTCGATCACCCAGCGCTGGTCCCTATGAGTTCAATGAAACGCAACTAGCGAATTTCCGAAAGCAAGGCAAAGATATTGAGGCGATGCGGGCGGAGAAACAAATGGCAACCGGTGTCAATTATCGTCTCATGATAGAACACGTCAGGCATGTTCTTTCCGACATCAAGCGGGTTGTGCCTGATTACGATGCTTCGAAGGGCTTTGAGCTCGCGGGTTTTGTATGGTTTCAGGGATGGAACGACATGGTCGATGGCAGTACTTATCCACAGAGAGACATGCCTGGAGGATACGATGCTTACAGTCACGCGATGGCTCATTTCATCCGTGATGTCCGAAAAGATTTGAACGCTCCCCAGCTACCTTTTGTGATTGGTGTTTTGGGTGTGAACGGGCCTGTGAGTGAGTATGGTGCCGATCAACAGCGCTACAAAGGGATCCATCAGAACTTTCGGAATGCGATGGCCGCTCCCGCGGCATTACCTGAATTCCAAGGGAATGTGGCTGCCGTCTTGACAGAGAAGTTTTGGGACCGCGAGTTATCCAATGCAAAAAGCAAAGAAAACGAAGTTAAGCAGAAGGCAAAGAAACTAGCGTCCGATAGCAAATTGCCTCCCGCGGAAGAACGTGCGTTACAAGAAAAGATGCGTAACAAAGAACTCACTGAACGAGAACGCCAAGTGATCGATAAAGGCATCTCCAATTTGGAGTTTCACTATCTCGGATCTGCAAAGATCTTAGGCGGTATCGGCAAGGGGCTGGCAGAATCCATGGCAGACCTCAAGAAGCTGAATCTGAAGAGTACCCCAAAATAGACCGGTGCTATCCGGTATGGTTACGGCTAGCGTCGCACACAGGCTGCCCAGTGGGCGATCTACGTGGTAACGTGCTCGCTTCACATTTCCTCTCCAAAGACGATTCGATGTCCGTCTGGTGTAACGATCGCAAACTCACGCATCCCCCAGGGTTTGTCCCCAAGTGGATGCCAAAATTCAACTCTCTTCGACAAGTACTCTTGATAAAGACTCTTTGCATCTTGAACATGGAGGTAAGCGAACCAAGAGTGATCTTGAGCCTCGGACATTGGCTTGATTCCGGGGCAATCGCCGATGCGGAGTCTACATGCCCCTCGACATAGAAACGACCAGCCATCGACAGCAAACTCTTCCGTAAAACCGAGTTTCTCGATGTAGAATTTCCTGGATGAGTCCAGATCCGACACTGCAAGTACAAATGTTGACTGAAGAATTTCAGGCATCTTTCGTTTTCTTTCTAAATGCGTTTATCTGCAATGTGCCACCCACATCTCTTGATCCACCATCCTAGAGTGACAAGAAACACCATCCAATAGGTAGTTGCAAACAACACGCCCAAGCCGATCGACACCGGCGCAGTGGACTGAAAGAATTGCCTGATGTTTCCCCAACGATTCCCAACCACGTATTGCGTCGAAAAACTACTCCAAGTCATCAACAGACATGCAAGCAACCCACACAGCATGAATAGCCAAATCTTTTTGCGCTCCCAATGCAATACGCTTCGAATCGTTGCTAAGCTCACAAAAACATAAACAATTGCGAACAAGGAAGTTTGCCCTAATAACCAGATGGGTCTGTTGAGTTCCGTTTTTGTCAGATATATCGCAACTGCGCAAGCCAAGCCACAAGCAATCATCATCTCCAGCATCGTTCGACTAGAAGTTCGCTCAATCCTATCCGACGAAACACCCGCTTCGAGGAGCGCAACGTTCCCCCAATTGCGTCGAATCAACGCATACAGAAATGCAGCCCCGTAAAGCGACACCCACGACAAGACATCGTAACTGCGACGCAATCCGATCATGTGAATCACACTTACACATACTGTCAAGATGAGCAAACACGTCGCCGCGATAAACCGAAGCTGGATGGTTTTGATCGGTGTGAACAAAAACAGAATCGGGAACATCGCCCAGCAGCCAAGAATCGCAAGAAGTGCTTGCAGATCTTGCGATCTCATACCGAGATACCAAATATTAAAAAGAGAATAGTTCATGGTTGTGATCGCTAAAGCAAGGGAAATAGCGAAACGTTGACCAAGCCCACCTCGCCAAAATAAGATGGGAATAACAGACGCGATGACAATACAGGGCATCAAGGAATCGTTGACGACCACTGCTACGCCACGAAGAATCTCCCAGTAGTTGCGATTTACATTCTCGAAAACAACTGTTTCCAACAACCACTGCGTACTCGCTAGAAGTCTCAACGTAAGGAAAATGGTAACATGAGATAAGATCGCTAAGCCGGAACAGCCGATCCAGAAGCTTGCGACTGACCTGCGTGAGGCTTCCTCGGGTTTGGCTGGTTCGATATCACTTAGAGGATCAAATGCGGGCTCGTTCATTCTATGGAGTCGCTATGTGTTAGTAGGATTCCCAGACTGTGGTATAGCCACCAACTCGTTCGAAATAGCTTATCATTTCGGCATAGAACGGATGGTTCGCCAATGTGGCACTGTCGCCGATCACGACCAATCTCCTTCGTGCTCTCGTCATTGCGACATTCATTCGCCGCGTATCCCCTAGAAATCCAATCTCTCCCGTTGGATTCGAGCGGACCAAGCTAATGATCACGGCTTCTTTTTCGCGTCCTTGGAATCCATCGACGGTGTCCACTTCAACACCCGATGGGCAACGGTCTCGTATCCATCGAACCTGCGCTGCATACGGTGCGATGACCGCGATATCGCTCGGGGGCAATCCATGATCCAACCATTGCTCCACCCATTGGAGGACCAACTGGCCTTCTTGTGAATTCAAACGGCTCTCTCCATCTTGTTCTTCCTCCTCGTCCCAACTCGCGCCTGCTGTATCGATAAAGGTCGCTACGCCTTCGGAGTACGGAGAAGTAGCCACATTCGGAAGATCGCACAGACGATGCGAATTCACGGTCGCATCGGCAATGAGAGATCCATCGTAAAACTGATCCGAAGAAAACTGCATAATATGCTCATGCATTCGATATTGTGTCGTTAATCGACGCGTCACCTTCTCTCCATAAAGGGCGACCAAGCGTTCCATCATGCTGATAGCGAACCCCTCACGCGACGCTTCGGCTGATAATACCGTCGGTGGAAGCTGGCAATGATCTCCTGCGAAAACGATCTTTTCCGCACGGGTAATCACTGGCCAACAACCCGACTCCGTACTTTGGCACGCTTCATCAATGATTGCCAAATCAAAACGGCGGTCTCCAAGCACTTCTGGATCGAAGGTCGCTGTTGCACAGAGTACATCGGCTCGGTCGAGCGCTGTTGCAATGAGTTGCCGTTCGTAAGTCCTCGCGTCGTCTCGCAATCTTCGAGCTTCTTGACGCATGTCTTGTCTTGAGCCGGGTACAGGCTTTGCACGGGTGAACTTGGACGCCTTCCGCATGAGTTGATCCGCTTCTTTGAACATGCTGCGAATTACGTCCTGTGCGGGATCTCTTTCGATAATCGCATCCAAGGTGTATCGTTGCAGGTCTTCTTGAACGCGTGCAGGATGGCCAATCCTGACCATTGATAGTTTGTACCGCGTCAGTCGGTCTAGAAGATTGTCGACTCCGGTGTTGCTAGGAGCCGTTGCAAAGACCTTGAGACCTTTCCTGACTGCCTGGAAGATCAGCTCTGCGACGGTCGTGGTTTTGCCGGTACCTGGAGGACCATGAATGACTGCAATGTCACGACAAGCCAGCGCCGTGAGGATCGATTGTTGCTGCGAAGTGTTCAGCGCCGCCTGGAACTCGATCTCTTTGATTTCATCCACAATCGGCTCGCGATCCCCTAGCAGAATGTCTCGCATTTGGGCAACCCGCGCTCGCCCGGTTCGAGCATGATGCATGGCCGAGAGTTGCCGAGATCGAGTGACCTCGTCAGCGGACAAGTCGATTCGAAATTTGTTTCCATCCGGCCATTCATCGACCGCAATCTCCACGTGTCGTGCACTCCTAGCCGAAACGATTCCGTAAAGCCAATCTTCTTCTGGGGCCTCGTCGTAGGACAACACCACGGGCGCCCCAACTCGGAATCGATTCCACGGAAGTCCCATCTCACGATTTCGTTTCACGAGCGAAAGAAGATAGCGCCCGCCCAATCCGGTTCGGTAGTCTTCGATAGCCAAGTCGATAAGGGCCTCGCCATGCTTCTCTGCATTCTTGTCACCGCGACGTTGGCGACGTTCGGCCAGTCTCGCGCGCTCCGCATCCGACTCCAGTTCAAGACAATACCTTAACTTCTCAAAGTACTTTTGAGGTTCTATCATAAATCAGTATCAGCCGACGCTGACAGCTTCCTTATCCTCGGAGGGATTCGCTAGAGATCGAATTGCAATTCGACGCCTCCGTTCTCGTGCCATGTTTACGCCTGCAAGAATGATTCCTAGAATCACGGCTGGTATCAGTGGGAAGTCAACGGAGGTTACGATGGCAAAGCCACAACGCTGCCAAATATAGTCTTTGGACCAAGTACTCGCGTTCGGCAACCAGATCAACCATTGCCAAGCGATGATCGTCAACACGCCAACGATTCCCGCGGTGAATAGTCCGACTGCAATCCGGCGCATCCATTTGCTAGAAAGATTCGCTCGGTAAGAAAAGTAGATCAGCGGCGGGCCCGCAACGGCTAACCAGGCCGCATGCATCGCCACGAGAGCCCCAATCTCTGGGCCGCAACCCCAAGGACCACAAACTGAGTAGTCAGCCTCTGAAATAAGCCCGCTGGTTTGAAGCGCAGCAAAGACGAACACGGCCCAAACGACGGGCAAGACGACGAGTTCCAAGAGTCTTTGAGGTCGGATCATCCAACGATTGTAGCCAAAATCGATGATAAGTGCGTCGCGATCCTATCGGCACCATTACTCAATTCGTTGCTTGCTTGTCCGAAGAACTATGGTCGTGAACAATCTTCCAACCATTTTCGGTCATCTTCCAGACCAATGAGAAATTTCCAGCAATTGGCTCGTCCCTCTCCAGCTTCCAGCGCCCTAACATCAACGCAACATTCGCGTCCAACTGCGTCGTCTCCAGTTCCGAAAAGGTAAGTTTTCCCATCGTTTTTTCGTCGGGATAGTTCTTCTTGTATCGGTCCAACGTGGCTTGCCACCCCCGTTCGGTCTTCCCTCCGGAGCTAAACGTCAGCTTTGGGTCGTTCCAATAGGCTTTCATGAATGTGGGGATGTCACCACGATTCCAAGCCGCCGATTGTTCGGCAAGCATCGGTTCCAGCACGGATCCAAGATCCTTCGACTGCAAAGCTGCATTCACCTCATCAGAATGACGAACAGTCCAAAAGCCGAAAAACAACGCGGCAGCAGTTACAACAATGGCCAATAGTCTTTTCATCGGATGTTTCGTTTACAATTGTCGGTTCAACACCAAATTCTCAATTTACTCGCAAGCACAAAATAGTTAGTCGCGTTTGAGTGTAAAAGTCGTGTAGTGCAATCCGTTTTCTTCTTCCGTCATGAAGGCCCCAGCGGGAACCATATATTTGGACAACTGTTCAAAGGGTGGAAGATTCCGTCCTTTGAGTGCCGAGACGAGCGCACCGAAGAAAGGATTATTCTGGGACATGTCTTCCAATCTCTTCACGTTCTCTGGATCCTTTGCAAGATCATAGAACAGTCGCAGTTGCTCCTCTGGCCGTTGGTACGACATGATCGAGTACTCTTTTTCCTTCAATTGAGCTTTGATCTTATCACGGATAAGTTTGTACTCGATCGAATCGCTGAGCAAGCTATCACCGTCCTCGAACGTCGCAATCGCTTGTTCAATCGACTCTAATGCATCACTAATCAAAAGGTCATTTCCAACCATTGCAAAGGCTGGCCTTGGAGGTCGAACCGTGGAACTATTGATGTTGATATCCAAGAAGTAAACCGTCGTGTCGCCGATTTGTTTCGATGTCCATCGCGATTCACGCAATTTGGCTTTTTCAAATAGCTTTGGCAATATCTCCGACTTGATGCGATCCGATTTCTTCATGTGAATTCCGAACAAATTGGATTGGCTATTGATCTTCTTGGAGGGCAAAACCACTTGAGTCAACGTGATACGGTCATCCAATTGTTCCAGGAAATCTTTGCGAATATCGATTCCTGTTTCTCGACTAGCATTCGCAATGACATTGCTTTCAAACGCGTTCTCACCACCAAACGTATCCACGATCTCCTGAACTGCTTTCAGGGTTTTTTGAAAATCCCAATTCATGGTGTTGTAACTGACCACGGTATCGTTGATCCATGCTTCAGGCTCTGTCGATCCACTCTTGGGTCGGAGAGCACGCAACACCCCTTGGCGATTGGTTTCCATCAACATGTGGAAGTGAGCGATCGAATCGAACTCTTTCGTTCCAAGAATCAAACTGCCCCCCATCGCTTTGAAGCCATCCAGTCCCAGGGTTTTCATAGCCGTTAGGGCGATGAACGAAGACGGACTTTGTTTCAGAGATTCTCTGGCGATCGCGATTGGGTCGACATAAAACGAGATTTGGGGGCGTTCGCCGGCGGTCCCAACACATCGGCTGAGAATATCGGTAAAGTTTCGATTGTCGGCAAGGGGAGTATGATCGATACCACTTCCTTGCCAAATTTGAGCCAATGTTTCAATGTAGTCGGCAGTGGTGCTTGCAACCAAAACACCTGAGTCGATGAAATATCCGAATTGGCGCGATGCGTTGCCTGATTCGTATCGAACGACTTCGATTTTGCCAATAGACTTCGTCACTCGCTTCAGATTGCCTCGCTCAAGAATGCGTTGATCTAAGCGTTCAATGATCAGTTCGACGGCTGGCATTTCTGATCCTGCCTCGATCAAAAAGCAAATCGCAGGATTCGTTTTGGTAGGAATGACTGCCATTGCCATTTCACCGTTAGGAATCGAAAGCAGTTCGTCGAAGTTAACACCTACTTCCTTTTGCATACCCTGCACTAATTGGGTAAAGGAGGTGTAAAAACTGTCAATGATAGGTTTGATGTCCTTGTCCTCTGTCATCTTCCCAGTGGAAGTTTCCGCCATCTTGTCCTTTAGTTCTCGAGAGTCATTCACGCGTGCATAGACGATAGCTTTACCGGAGAAAAGCCTCGGGGCGGTCGGTCGTTCCGCAAGGACGGGAGTGGCAAACGCCAGCAATAAACCAGTTGTCAAAAGTGTTGTTTTTTTCATAGTCTTTCGATTTCGACGAGCCCGTCGATATATTGGTAAATCTTTTTTTGGTTTAACTTCCGGGGCTTTTGAGTTGTAAAAGGATACGAATAAACCCTTACCCGGCAACGGGGTTAGTCGAAGAGGAGTCCGCAAATGAGCGATTCCGAAAGCTAGCGGTTACGCGAACTTTTGCTCTTGTTACTTGGTGGCGCTGCTTGTTGCTGTTGATTTTGCGGAGGTCTTCCTTGTTCCGCATTTTCAGGAGGTTGCTGACGTTGGTTTTTGTCGCCACCACTCCGCATCAGCGCCATAAGCGCTTTCTCCATGGCCTCTGAGTTTGTACCACCCAACTGAATCATCTGCACTGCTCCACTCGGCTCAGCAGCTTTGTCCAGTTCCTTGACCATTTCAATGACCAGCTTCAATAGGTCTTCGCCTTCGGCCGAGACCAAAATGGAATTCGTCACGCGATCGATCCCCATCGATAGCCGACCGGTGAAACTGAAGTTCATTCCTCCGCCTTCGCTGATAGAGTCTCCCGAGTCATCATGCTTCGACTCCGTCGCGCCACCGGCTCCCGTTTTGCCTTTGCTAAAGGCCTTGTCGTTTGTGCTCAAAAGATCTCGATAGGCATCTTTGATAGTCTCGACGACAGATTCTGCATTCGAATGCTCGATGCGAACCAGTTTAGTAAACCGAAGCCGCTGTTTGTTCGTCTTTTCCGGGACGTCCCAGAGTTCGATGAGTTCGCGAATGGTTTTGATTTGCTTTTCATCGGCTCCGATCACCATCAAGCTACGAGTGTCCGTGTCGGAGATAAACTTCAGCTTTCGTTGCTTCCCGAGTTGCGGATCGCTTTTCTTTTCTTTGGGCATATCGAAACCAAAGATAAAGCCGAATAGGTCCGAGTCTTTTTTGCCTTTCTCATCGTCTTCTTTGAAGTAATCCTTCAGATTCAGCTCAATCCAACTTGGCCGTGTGTTCTTGATATAGAAAACCTCATAGCTTCTCTGAGGTGGGGCGTTCGTTTGCATAATGCGTTCGAGGCGATCTAGGGCTTCGAGGTCATCCCCCTTTAAGACGAGATTCCCAGCATCGTCAAAGCTGATCTCAATCGGCTTTGCATTCACATTCGATGTCGCGGATGGTGGAGTCTTTGATAGAGCCCCTGTCTCACCGGCATTTCCATCCCCTTTTGAGCTTGCGGGCTTCTCGTCTTCGTTAGACTGAAAAGCCACCATGTTGGAGAATCGACCGGTTGGCGCATCGGAGTCCGCTGGGTTGTTGGAGATGGCTGGTGGCGTTGTCAATTCCGTAATGTCTTTGGCGGGTGCTTTTTCCTTTTTCGCATCAGGTTTGGCATCGCTCTCGTCTTTTCCTTTGGACTCCGTTGTTTCCTCTGATTCCTTTGGATTCGCTGTCTCTTTTGGCTTTACCGCGTCGAATTCGAAGTCATCAGGTAATTTCAACGGATTGGGTGACATCTTGGACCAAGCTTCTTGCAGTCTCTGCAAATACTCCTTCGTCTCTTGAGATCTGCTGGCATCGATCACGCGAACTCGACTTTTGTTTCCACCTTCGGGAGGTAGTTCACCAAGCTTCATCAGCAGTTTATTGACCTCTTTGATCTCGACGTCAGTCGCCCAAAGAAGGATTTGGTTGTCCTGCGTATTTGCTCCCACACGAAATCCGTCGGTCGTTTCTTTTTTCTGAGATGAGCCCCACGGATCGTAGTAGCGATTGCGATTGTCTTCTTTCGGTTCTTCTTTTCCCATAAGGAACTTGATAGTGCCAGCCACATCCTCTGCCCGCAGTCGACGCAACTGAATGACCTCGACGTCTCTAGCCGATCCGTCGAGGCGATCGATGGTTTGCTGAATCAGCAACTGATCGCCTAACGACGCATAGGCGATAATCGCTTTATTCTTTTCGTCCACTTCCAGTTTGGTCGTAGGTTCGAGAGCGTCCATGGCGATCATGGATGCGACAAGCTGCTTTGGGTCGAGGGAAGTCAGGCGAAAAACCCTCATCCGTGTTTCCATTCGTTGCATATTGGCGGCCGAATCGTTTGGAACATCAATCCGTTTGATGAATGCAGCAATCACGGCCATCTTGTTGGGTGGTGCGTGAGCGATAATGCTGTTTCGTCGAACATTCGCCACAATGTAAATCTCCGACGGCTTGTTAGGCAGAGCTGGTTGCTTACCCTGCTGTTGTTGCTGCTGCATTTGCATTTGCATTTGCTGCTGTTGCATCATCAGTTCTTGAGGCGTTGTCGGTCGCTTCGAAGAGGATTTATCGTCGACTCCAATAAAGCTCGACAACTGTTCCTTTGCTTCAGACGCACGAACGAACTCTAGTTCAAACTCTCTGGCCAATCCCGCTTGCGCGTTTTCCGATTGCTCTTCATCGAGCACGCGATAGATCTCTGCTAAGTTTGCTGCGGAATCCATGGCTTCTAATCGATTCGTGGACTCCAATGCATTCAATTTTCCGTTCGAGCTGATGAGTGGCTCAAACTCTTTCACGACATCCCTTGCCATCAATGTATTGAGACTAAAGGATGTTCGGACGAATCGGTTTGGAGGGAGGGTCGGTAGTGCTTCCGGGGGAATCTTTGGCACCAATGCAACATTGATTCCAGCGGTCTTTACCACTTGAATCATGCCGTCCAACTCCAACATCGTGTAACCACGCGCCAGTAGATGTCGATTAAACAAATCGCGGGCTTCTTCGAGCGTATATTTCCGTTGTGTAGCAATGTTCAAATAGTCGCTTGGAAGTTCCTGCCAGTCGAGCGAGAGATTCGACGCCTCTGCTAGCCAGCGAAGCATATCCGGCCAAGGTTGATTTCGAAACTGAAACTGAATCATCCCTTGATCATCCGGTTTCGCATCAAACTCTCGTTTATTGGGTGGTTCGGGTGGCGCTGCTTCTCGTTTGATCGATTCCGGCTTACCATTCGCAGCCGAGGCATCTGCGGGTTGGCCTGGTGGACCGGCTCCATTCGATTTCCCCGGCTTGCCTGGAGAAGTTTGCCCTGGAGGAGTTTGTCCTGGTATAAGAGGGGGCTTGCCTGGTGCCATTCCTGGCGGCATTGCGATAGGCTGACCATCAGGTCCAACAACCACGCCATCGGCGGATTGCATTACCACGCCCGGCTGTGCAATGCAGTCTGGTGCAATAGCGAAGAGGCATAACATCAAAGACAGAACGGCGGCATTCCATTGTTGCGAACTTTCGGCGCGTACCTTTGCGCTTAGAGAAAATCTCTTCTGGAAACCAAAAACTCTACTGGGCGCTAACATATCGAATCTCTCCTTTTGAAAGAATCTTTCTCCACTGAAGGATCGCATCATGGGACGGCCGATCGGGATGGTATCCAAGCGGATTGCCTGTAATGGCATCGAGCTGGCAAATCGCTAACGTTTTTTCGTCGGCATGACTACTAGAAAGTGCTTCCACAAGCAGTTTGTCACCGCCAGCGTCCAGTTGATCGTTGGTAAACGGTATGAGCAACCTCAACAATGTCTCCGCTCGAGCATCGTTTCCTTGGCGGATTGCGTTGACTAGTCGATCGCATTGTCCATCTTCTGCCAAGAGACTTGGAAGCCTATCAAGCCACCTAGAAGTGTGCGCAAACATTCCTTTTCGGTTGAAAATACTATTTTCGCCTGCTAAGCCTTGGTAATCATCGAGCAACATGAGCGTGCGTGAGGCTAAGGTAGCGGTCTCTTGAAGCTTGCTAGACACAAGATCTCGAAGCGTGGTGCGCACGTCGGACTCGGTCGATTTTTCTAGTGCCTGCTGCAATGACCGTGAAGCTCGTTGATCGATAGTATTCTCAACACTGCTAGGCAACCATGCTGGGAGTGCTCCAGAGAGCTCATGTTGGTTTGTCTTCCCATCTCGCATGGCAAAGACAGATCCAATTTCCAGCTCCACGGTTGGAGCCTTTGGTATTGCATCATTTGTGTTTGCAGGAATGAGAGTTACACGCGTTTTTCCTTGAACACCGATCGCCTGCACAAAGGGTTGTACTGAGACTTTGCCACTCGCAATGTCGTCGGTACTGGCTGCCTTCCATCGCTTGCCGATTTCAACAGCACAGATGGACTCAAGGTTGTCAAACTCGATCTTCAAGGAAAAGCCATTGGAATCGATCATCAGTTGCTTTGCGTCGGGGGTTGGAAACAGGATGAGCCTGCCA
>Ga0207937_1000156_pt1 | contig 23184 bp, 17 predicted proteins | sample LakMenEpi04Sep11_FD_150668 | JGI IMG/M metagenome (GOLD analysis project Ga0207937, IMG submission 150668) | Freshwater microbial communities from Lake Mendota, WI - 04SEP2011 deep hole epilimnion (SPAdes) | ecosystem: Environmental > Aquatic > Freshwater > Lentic | place: Lake Mendota, Madison...
GTCGTGTCCTGTCTTCGTTCTCGATTTTGATCTGGCTCTGCATCGACTCTGTTTCTTTTGCAACATAGTCCGCAGCGAACTCGGTAAAGTTCAGAATCGAAGGCTTCATGGCTGCAATGTGCATTGCAACGCCACGGAAGAACTCTTCCGCTCCGGCTTTACCGCCATCTTTGTACGAAAGAATGACTCCTATCTTGCTACCCGCATGGATGTAGCTGGAGAGTTTCTCTCCCTTGACCAAAGACAGGTCGGCAACCACCATCTTCTCGCCGGTCTTGCCCGTTTGTTCAACGAGCTTCTCAGCGACGGTCATGCCGTCTATCGACAATGCATTCAGTTGATCCAGGTTCTCAGCCCCGGCATCCAACGCTAGTTTCGCTAGTTGGCTAGCGAGACCAGTAAAGCCATCGTTCTTTGCCACGAAGTCTGTTTCGCAACATAGACCGAAAATGATACCAGTCGTTTTGTTTGCGTTCAGCATGGCAACGACCGTGCCTTCGGTCACTTCTTTGTCTGCTCGTTTTTCTGCGACCTTTTGACCCTTCTTGCGAAGGTAATCCAGCGCTCCTTCGTAGTCGCCGTTTGATTCTTGAAGGGCTTTCTTGCAGTCCATCAGACCTGCGCCCGTTTGCTTGCGAAGATCGGCAACATCGCTTGCGGAAATCGTCGTCATTGTATTTGTCCCTATAAAGGAATTCTGTTGAAAGATTGTTTCGTCTGTCGGCGCGGATCCTCGAAGGGGAGGATGCATCGCGATAACTTTATGTTCACTTCGATTCTGTCGAACGACTAAACCATCGACTCAGCTTTGGCGACCATCTCCGCCGTTGCATCCGGCTTGGATGGGGCAGACTTTTGGAGTTCTGGGTTCTCTGCACGTCCCGCGAGAACTGCGTCGGCCAACTGCTTCATGATCAGGTCGATCGAGCGAATACCGTCGTCGTTTCCTGGAATCGGCAAGTCGATTTCGGTTGGATCGCAATCGGTGTCAATCAAAGCAACTGTCGTAATTCCCAACGATTTCGCCTCGCGAACCGCATTCTTTTCCTTCTTCGGATCAACGATCACCAAGCACTCTGGCAATCGATTCAAGATACGAAGACCGTTCAAGTTTCGATAGATCTTGCGATATTCACGATTCAAAGAAGACTGCATCTTCTTCGAATATTCATTGATTTTTTCGCTGTTCATTATCAGCTCAAGCTCATCCAATCGCTTCATACGATCGCGAACGGTGCGGAAGTTCGTCAACGCTCCACCCAACCATCGCTCGCTAACGAAAGGCATCCCACAACGCAACGCTTCGCGTTGGATGACTTCCGAGGCTTGTCGTTTCGTTCCAACGAAAAGAACTAAAGATCCCTGAGTCGCAACTTGATTCAAGTACTTCTTCGCTCGCAACATCCCTCGCAATGTTTCGCGAATGTCGATGATGTGAATCAGGTTCTTGCGACCATAAATGTACGGCTCCATCTTTGGATTCCACCGACTAACGCGGTGTCCAAAGTGAGCTCCTGCTTCGATTAATTTTTCTACTAGTTCATTGGCCATGTTGTTCTCCTTCGATGCGATTCATTCCAACCATGCTTTTATCCCCGGGCCAGCGAGGAGCACAGGCAAAAGCTGAAGCTTTTTGCCTTCGGTTCGTTCGGAATGGGCAAAACTGACATATGACTCGACACTTTGCCGAAGTCTATGAGACAGAGGCTACCCGACTCAACCCTGTTTCGTCAATGGAAAATAAGAGTTCCGGGAATTACGAACGGTCCGAAGCTCGAAGATATTCCTGCTGCAGAACCCATCGCGTGAGTGTCACGTCATTTTCCAAGCCGAGCTTGTCAAGAATACGTTGTCGGTGCCGAGCTACTGCCTGAAAACTGGTCCCAGAGATCGAAGCGATGCTTTTCATGGAATTTCCCGCAACCAAGAGGTTGAGGACTTCTCGTTCTCGATCGGTCAGCAGATCAAGCTTCCTCAGGGAGGCAATCCGCATTTCCTCGGTCTGCTTCCGTTTGCTGGCGATTGCAAAACAATCATGAATTCGAGAGATAAACCGATCCTTTTGTACCGGCTTTCTCATATAGTCTGTAGCTCCAAGTCCAAACGCCCGGGCGCAGTATTCAATGTCGCCTCGCGTTGCCAAAACCACAATGGGGATTTTCCATCCCGCTAACCGGCATCTTTCGAGCAATTCGATTCCACTAGTCCCAACGAGATGCTCCTCGACGACGATACACCCAAAAGGTTCGTCTGGAATCAAAGTGCAAAAACGATCTGCGGAATCAAACGGAACAAATCCGATTCCCTCGGAAGCCAACGTAACCTCCAATGATTTTCTCGCTTCTGAATCAGAATCGATCAAGTAAACTATCGGTTCGAAATTAGTCGAAGAAGACACAGATTTGGAAGGCTGCGAGTTGGAAAAGTTCAGCACAGGCTGACTGGAAGACGCAATAGATGACAACAAAATGTCTCCGAAAGGAAAAGGGGGCACAAAGCTTGTTGGGCCGATGTCTTTGAACACGATCCGAAGCCGTTAGTTTCGCTCGCTCGCTGGAAGTCTCGATGTTAATAATTCAACTGCAGAACACTTCCTACGTCGGCATATAGTCTGTCTTTCTCAGCGATTTCACATCTCAATCCCCCTTTTTGAACAAAATCTAAAATCATGCCGTCCAACAAAGCTGCTGAGATCTCAAAACCCACGGAAGAAGCCGTCGAAGACGCTGGCTTGGTCGATGAGCAAGCCTACTCGTTGCCACGAAAGCTCTCGCCGCGGGTGGAGGAATGTGCTCTGTTCCCATCGCTGCAGCAATGGGACTGGAATCTCGTTCGAAAAAAATGCCGGCTCGATGCGAGCCAAAAAATTCATATCGCTAGCGTCTCTTCTGGCAGGCACCAAGCTGCCGAGTTGATCGCCAAAAGCCTCAATGACGCCGAGATTACGTGCTGGCACATTGATTCGTTTCAAGCGTCTAGAACCATGGAGCAATTCAACCTGGACGAGACAAACGCTGTCATTCCATCGCCAAAAAATCTTCAAGTGATTTGCAGCGCCGACTTGCCGGCCGAACCAAACCATGTCGCAATCTTGTCGCTCATCACGACGGGTGAAGCTGAACTTTCCAGAGACTACATCCAACAACTGTACCACCACCTCGTTATCGGCGGACAACTCATCGTCTCCGTGGATAATGCCGACGACCGATGGGTACATGAACAACTCAAAGGATACGAGAAGAGTGTTAAGGTTCGTCCGCAGGAAGGTGCAACGGTTTACTGGATCGAAAAAACAGCTCCGCTTAAAAAGCTCAAGGACTTCTCGTGCGAGTTGGCTTATCGCGATTGCGACGATTTGATTCGATTAGTAACGCGGCCTGGCGTCTTCTCTCACCGACAACTCGACAACGGAGCGCGGCAGCTATTGGACGCGGTTGACGTGTACCCAGAAGCCAGGCTTATCGATATCGGCTGCGGCAGCGGTTCAGTTGCCCTCGGTCTAGCCAAACGAGATCCGAAGGCCACCATTCACGCAGTCGATGCGAACGCTCGAGCCATCGATTGTTTGCATCGCGGAATGGTTCTAAACGAAATCACCAACATCACCACCGAGGTCAACCCAACAGGTGTCTATGGTGAACCCGAATCTTACGATATGGCTCTGGCCAACCCACCGTACTTCGGTGATTTCCGTATCGCTGAAAAGTTTATTGCCGCCGCACAACGATCACTGCGTACAGGCGGTCGAGTTGTACTGGTCCATAAACAACCCAAATGGTACGAAGAAAATCTGCAACGTTGGTTTGTTGATTGCGAAGTCTTCCCGTCCAAGAGATACTTTATTGCTTCGGGTATCAAAGGCTAGTTGACCGCGACAGTCGTCACGACGTTCGTAGAAGGGACAAGTCGAGCGGCGATTCGCTCAACATTGGTACAGTTCTAGTGTTGGTGAGAACCGGCTTGACCAGCCCATTTCGATTTATACAAACGGCTGCCATGTAACCACTTGCAGGTTGAAATTGCCAAAAGTGCCATTGGTCAGCGTATTCGGGTTTGTGAGCGAGCTTCAATCGAATGGCAGATGCTGTTGGGAACGAGAAGCTGAATTCGTCGAGTGGTATGGAGAGGCCCAATCCAACTGCCTTGATATATGATTCCTTGAGAGTCCAATACTCATAAAATCGTTGTTGCTGTTCGAGATCCGATAGTTCTCGCAGTGCTTCGACTTCTGCACTAGCGAAGAAGGATTCCGCGATCCCCAATGACGGCTTGCGTCTATCTAGATTCTCGACATCGACGCCGAGCGACGGTTCTCTTGCGACTCCGACAATCACCATTCCGTTGGTGTGGGAAATGTTGAAAAAGAGCCCCGTCGCGCTGGCATGGTCGTTCCCGATAACAGGCTTTCCATGGGTTCCTTTGCTGAATACCCAGTCTCTCGGGGCGATATCGCAGTATTTGGACAATACAACACGCACAAGCGCACGGGTTACCAAGTATCGATGTTGATCGCGTCCGAAATGGAAACGCGCTTGCTGAATGCGTTCCTCAGGCGCGAGCAGATCTTTGTATTGATCCAGGAGTCGGTCTTCGACAATCTCGTGCAAAAACGATGTCCAAAGTTCGATCTTTCCGGACTCCAGTTCTCGTATCGCCATCAAAACGTGTTTCTCCAGGCTCACTAAAATTTTAGAAGATTGTAACCGTAACTGGTTACAATCCGGAGATGAAGATTTGGATTGATGCGGATGCCGTTCGCTCTTGGAGAATTGCTGGGGTTCTAGGTGGATGGCACATGGAATGTGCCTACTGGTTTGACTTTTGTCGGGCGGGCGTCCAGCTACTTCTTGAATACGCTCAAGATTTCAATGGCCTTGTCCAAGTTACCCGCCGCATTCACGAAAGCCTGCATCGTTGTGAAAAGATCATTGGTGGAAGAAGAACTTGCAGCGACTTTAGCTGCTCCAGGCTTACGCCCTCGTTTACCCTTTGATGGAGTTTTCGGCGTCCCATTCGTTTTCATTGCTTGATAAATGAGCGGAAGGGACACGGCAATGCCATCTTTTTTCATAAGCGCTAGGACTTCTGGAGCATTTGCTGTTGGGTTCTTGGCGATCATGCCTCGGATCAGTTCCGATTTATTGACTTTCTTCTTCATTGTTTCTCTGCTCTTAGGGATGTAGCTCACGGGCAACCATTATTGTAATTACCAAAGGGCAAAAACCTCTAGGCTTCAAAAACAAAACGGTAGAAATAGGGGAACGCACTTCCCGTCTCATCGTCGATACCGAGACGCTTTCCCTTCGTTGGACCGACATCGTGATACCTTTTCGCTTTCCGCGGGCGAGGGGCAAACTTAGTAAATCACGACCGACATCAAGGTTGAATGGTTTGATATTCCCAATCCTTGATCTCACACACCGACTGAAAGACGCAGTATCCTAACGGTCGCGAGGCCATCACCTCAGCACGAACCGAAAAGGACTTTCCTTCGCGATCGACACTCACGACTTCTTGATCGTCGATCCAAGCTTTGATTTGCTTCTTGTCGACTCGAACTCGGAACGAGTACCACTTGTTGTTCTTAAAATCGCGAAAGCCGGAGGTTTCGTTCTCGGATGCGTCGTTGCCATTGATACTGCTGATACCGACCAAGCCACCTCCCCAACCGCCACTGATCAGTGAACAAAACTCTTTGCCGACGGGGAACGTGATACCAACAAAAAAATCGGAGCCATCGACACGGCGCGCCTTCCAGCGCATCTCATAGTTCTCTTGAGGAAAGTCCTTTTTCTTGGAATGGATTCCTGTCATGGGATCGCCGCGATCCAGCATCAACACTCCTTCGCGGACCTCGACCGCCCCCTCGCCACCAAAGTTAGTGATCTCCCAACCGTCGAGAGAATCGGATTTCAGCAGAGATGTCCATTTGGATTCCTTTTTGGGCTCTTCCTTCTTGCTATCGCTTTTCGTTTCTTGGGAGATCTCGACAACGGTCGTTGCAGACTTTTTCTCTTGAGCCCAAACAGTTGTTGAACCAGAATAACAAACGCACAACGCAAACAATGAACCAATGATCAGGGAGGGGATTCTCATGCTATTCACTTCGAGGGACTAGGACCAACAAAGACCGAAGCCATCTATTCAACTAGATTGCTGCTAGAATAGCAATCGATGCAACAAAGAAAAGATATCCGGATTGACGGATGTTCTGGCAGCAAATCCCGAATAACGCTCTAAGAGAGTGGTTTCGATCGTTGGTGCCTCCCGATCTTGCCTGGTTCTGCTGGTTCAGGCTAGTGATTCAGACTCGCCAAACTCCTCTGTCGAGTCTACTGTAGTAGCATTACCCCTGTCTATTTCGAAGCCAAACGGAGATTTCCGCTCGTGTCTCAGAGAATCCTTTATGAGTCACATTCACACACAACTCTTTGCAATCATGCGGATGGTGAGCCGACTGAATATGCAGCGGTTGCGTACGATCGCGGACTGAGAGGGCTGATCGTCACTTGCCACAATCCGATGCCTAACCGGTTTTCGCATCACGTGCGTATGCGAGAAGATCAATTCGATGAGTATGTTGACTTGGTAGCGCGAACGACCGACGAGTGGAACGGACGCGTTGACGTGCGACTTGGGCTCGAAGCAGACTATTTCGAAGGCTACGAATCGTATCTAGAGAAGCAACTATCGTCGGCAAATTTTCATTTCGTTCTTGGCTCTGTTCATCCTCAAATCCAAGAGTTTCGCGCGAAGTATTGGCAAGCCGATGAAGTGGAGGTTCAGCGAACGTACTTTCGATTGCTCGCGCAGTCGGCGGAGACAGGTTTGTTTGATTCTCTGGCCCATCCAGACTTGGTCAAGAACCATACGGCCAACGTTTGGCGCCCCGAAGAGATCATGGACGACATTCGAGCGGCGCTCGACCGAATTGCGGTCACAGGTGTTGCCATGGAACTGAACACTTCCGGGCTGAACAAAACGATCACCGAGATGAACCCTTTCCCTCAGATGTTGAGTGAAATGCGTCAACGCAACATTCCGGTGACGCTCGGTGCCGATGCACATGAGCCGAATCGAGTGAGCGATGGCTATGAACAGGCCCTCCGAATTCTAACAGAGTGTGGATACGACCAAGTTTGTTTCTTTCTCGAACGCAGACGCAACGATGTTTTGATCTCAGACGCCCTGGAAAGCCTGGTTGCAAGATCCAATTCGATCTGACGAGTATTGGTGCTAACGTTCCATCGGTTTGCTGTTCAGATTAGGGCATCAAGCGCCCAAGAGTAGAAACGAAGGACATGTCATCCACATTCCGTCCTTTAGGACGAATGCAGTAGGTAAGCAACCCACATGCCGATCGAATTGTTACAATTCTTGCCAGTGACTCATCCTCAGACAATCTGCTTGCAATTTCAATTCCTATGCCTCTCACTGCAAAATCGATCAAGAATGCATATACCCTCGCGAAGGAGCGGTATGCTGGTCTGGGGGTGAATACCGAAACCGCATTGACAGCCCTCGCGAAGATTCCGATTTCGTTGCACTGCTGGCAAGGTGACGACGTCGGCGGTTTTGAAAATCACGGGACAGGACTAACCGGCGGCATTGCCGTCACGGGAAACTATCCAGGAAAAGCAAGGAATCCAGACGAGTTGCGTGCCGATCTTGAGAAAGCCCTTGCATTGATTCCAGGACGCCATCGAATCAATCTGCATGCGTTTTATGGCGAGTTCGGGGGCAAGAAAGTCGATCGCCATGAGATCGAACCAAAGCACTTTCAAAACTGGATCGACTGGGCAAAACAGCTCAAGCTCGGCATGGATTTCAATCCGACGTGCTTTTCCCATCCCAAAGCCTCCGATGGCTTTACTCTCAGCCACACCGATCGCGGAATTCGCAATTTCTGGATTGAGCACTGTATCGCGTCGCGCGAGATCGGCGCTGCGATGGGGAAAGCACTCGGCTCCCCGACAGTCACCAATTTGTGGATCCCGGATGGTTACAAAGATACGCCCGTCGATCGCATGTCTCCAAGGAAACGGTTAACCGAATCCCTCGACAAGATCTTTGCCAACCCCATCAGTCCCAAGGTGCACTTGGACGCGGTCGAGTGCAAATTGTTCGGTATCGGAAGCGAAAGCTATGTCGTCGGAAGCCATGAGTTTTATCTTGGGTATGCGATCAAGAATCAAAAGCTCCTTTGCCTCGACGCTGGTCATTTTCATCCGACGGAAGGTATTGCCGACAAGATAACATCGACCCTTCTTTACGTTCCCGAGATATTGCTTCACGTAAGCCGGGGCGTTCGTTGGGATAGCGACCATGTTGTTATCCTCGACGACGCGTTGCTGTCGATCGCGCAGGAGTTGGTACGGAACAAACTGTTGAGCCGAACGCACATTGGACTAGATTTTTTCGATGCGAGCATCAATCGCATTGCGGCTTGGGTGATTGGGACTCGCAATACGATAAAAGCGCTCTTGATCGCGATGTTGGAACCACCTGCGTTGCTCGAAGCCGAGCGAAACGGAGATTTTTCCTCTCGTCTGACTTGGATGGAGGAGGCAAAGTCGTTGCCTTGGTCAGCGGTTTGGGATCAATACTGTACTCTATTCGAGGTTCCTGTCAGTCAAGACTGGCTTGCGGTGGTCCAAGCGTACGAAAAGACCGTTCTATCGAAGCGTTGAAATACGATGCTTCCTCCGTCCTCTCCGTGCGACCGTTTATCCACGGCAAGAATGTTCCTTACAAAAACCTCTCTATGTCAAACGAATCAGAAAACACCAGTTCCGAGTTCGAACGCGAACGAGTCCCAGAACGGGCACTCAAAGGCCCCTCTGCGTTTTGGGGAATGTACGCGGGCGAGCACACGGCGGGCACCGAGTTCATGATCGGTCCGCAGTTTGTGGCATGGGGTGCTACTGCCAACAGTCTTATCTTCGGACTATTGCTTGGAAATTTGCTTGCTGTGTTGACTTGGCGTTATTTGACAGCAACGATCGCAACGCAGCAGCGATTCACGCTCTATTACAAGATGGAGAAGATCGCGGGCAAACATCTAGTGAAGATTTACAACCTGGCCAACGGTATCTTGTTTTGTTTTCTAGCAGGTTCCATGATTACCGTTTCAGCGACTGCCGTGGGCCCGTTCTTTCCTGCGATGAAGATGCCGACCTTCGACTCAACCATGCCGACTGGGCTGGGATGGATCGTCGCATGCATCTGCATTGGAATGGCCATGACCTTTGTGGCAATGAAGGGTTACGGCGTGGTGGCAAAGGTCGGGAATTATTCAGCCCCCTGGATGTTGTTGATTTTTATCGCTTGCGCTTTGGTAACTTTGGGACGATTGGAGACGTTTGATATCTGGGAATTATTGACTCCTCCAGCCGGTACAGCGGAGAAGATCAGCTTTTGGGGAATTGTGTTTTTCTCTTGGTTCTGCAATGCTGCGATGCATCTAGGCATGGCAGACCTTTCGGTACTCCGGTTTGCCAAATCGCCGAACGCGGGTTTTGCCTCCGCCGCCGGGATGTTTCTCGGTCACTACATCGCGTGGATTTGCGCGGCTCTATTGCTGGTGTATTGGGTAAGGAATCATGGCGTGGATCCCAGCAAAGGAAAAGATCCAGGGACAATGGTCAACGATGCGGTGGGCTGGGCTGGATTGATCTGCATCATTATCGCAGGCTGGACGACCGCCAACCCAACGATCTATCGCGCGGGCTTGGCCTTTCAGGGAATCATGCCGACCATGCCTCGCAATGTAAGTACTCTCATTGCGGGGATCGTCTGCACTGCCGCTGGCATCTTCCCTGCCTTTGCCATGAATCTCCTTAGTTTCGTGGGAATCTACGGGACGATCTTAGCCCCGATTGGAGCCATCCTTATTGTCGATCACTTCCTCGCGAAAGCCGTTGGCATTCCAACCGATCCAGCGGAACGAACAGGAACCACGTTCAATGTAGTCGTTCTTCTGGCTTGGTTGATTCCAGTCGGCATCGCAATCTACCTCTATCGATATCAAGAGGTCTTCCCATCCTATTTGCCTTTGCCAACGTCGATCGCATGCGGATTTCTCTACATCCTTTTGTCCAAAGCGATCGGTCCCAAGCTGAAGCTTTCTTAATCGCTGAACCACTTTGCCCTACGAAAGGCTTCCTACATGATCAAATCGATTGCTCGACCTGTTGGCTACTTATCATTGCTCGCCACCATCGTTCCACCCATGTTGTATATGTTCGGCGTCATTTCGCTCGAACCAGTCAAGACGATTTTGCTAGTGGCTTGCGTCGCATGGTTTGCTGCCGCCCCATTTTGGATGAAAGCCGAATAGCCAAAAAGGGACTGCCTTACAAGCCACAAAATTTCTTGTTCAACTCCCTTGAATGCGACCAAGCTGTTAGAGAAATTTGCCGATGGATCTTGGGGGAAACGACGGGCATTTCGCTGTGTACTGATGTTCTATTCGTTGTCCCATTCCTGAATTTCTAGTAGAATCAGCTGCCCAGCAACGGGTGATTCCCCTCCACTTTCCTCCATCGTGCGACTGAATCTCCCCTCTAGTTTCAGGAAACGTGATGCGAACCAATGCCAGTATCCTAGCATTGCCGGTAATCCTATCGACAATCTTGTTGCATGCCCAAGAAGAGGTTATCTCGTACAATAGGGATATTCGACCGCTCTTATCGGACCGATGTTTTGCTTGTCACGGTCCCGATGATGCGACCCGCGAGGCCGACTTGCGACTCGATATTCCAGACGGTGATCTCGGTCCGTTTCATGTGCGGGATGGTCGCCAGGCGCTTCGACCTGCCGACCTGGATTCGAGTGAGCTTTGGAAACGACTGACGACGGATGACCCGTCGCTGAAAATGCCTCCGCCCGAATCGGCCCAAAAACCTCTGACCGATGCGCAACGTGAGATGGTGCGATTGTGGATTCGACAAGGGGCAACGTACGAAGATTTTTGGTCCTACGAATCGCTTCGACCGCATCATTTGCCGGAGGTCAAGAACAGGAGTTGGTTAGCGACTCCTATGGACCAATTTGTCCTCGCTTCATTGGAAAAGAAACAGATCGAACCACAGCCACTGGCTGACAAAAGGACGCTGATTCGGCGCGTCACTTTAGATCTGACGGGCCTGCCCCCAACCAGGGAAGAGATCCATCATTTTGAACAAGACGATGCACCGGATGCGTATGCAAAACTAGTCGACCGGTTGCTATCCACGCCGCAATATGGGGAGCATATGGCTCGTTACTGGTTGGACCTGGTGCGCTATGCGGATACGAATGGAATGCATCACGACCATTATCGCGAACTGTCACAATATCGAGACTGGGTGATTCGAGCTTTCAATACGAACATGCCTTTTGATCGATTCGCCACGGAGCAGCTCGCGGGTGATCTATTGGAGAATCCGACGGTCGACCAGCAAATTGCATCGGGCTACAACCGTCTCCATATGGTGATGGACCGAGGTACTAATCCTCCTCAAGAAAGTTATACTCGCAACGTCGTGGACCAAGTGTCTGCTTTCGGAACTGTGTTTCTCGGGCTGACGCTCGAGTGTGCTGTTTGTCATGACCACAAATACGATCCCGTAAAGCAAAAAGACTTCTACCAACTCTTTGCGTTCTTCAACAATATCGATGGTGACCCCGAAACTCCTGGCCGCGATCAGCAACCACCGATCTTGCGATTGCCAACTGCGGAGCAGACCCTCCAATTAAATGAGTTTGTTGCGCAACTCGCAACAGCCAAGCAAGAAGTCGAACGTCTGAAGCAATCGATCAAGGACAAGTCTGCTGAAGCAAAGTCGGAGAAGACCGAGGAAGCGACATCCGATCCGTCCAGCGATCTAGCCGAGCAACTGAAGCAGAAGGAAGAAGCGCTGCGTACGCTTCAAAAGTCACATGACGAACTCGAAAAGACCGTTTCTATAGCTCTAATAATGAAGGAGCGTAAGGATTTGCGACCGGCCTACATTCTCAAGCGTGGTGCTTACGATCAACCGGGTGAAGAGGTTTCTCGGAACACACCGGCGTTTCTCCCACCGCTGAAGTCTAGCGACCAGTTAAAGACTCGCCTCGACCTAGCACGATGGGTGACGGATAAGCGACACCCATTGACTGCGCGCGTAACGGTCAATCGATTCTGGCAGCAATTTTTTGGCGTGGGTATAGTGAAGACCTCCGAAGATTTCGGCTCGCAAGGGGAGTTTCCTAGTCATCCCGAGTTACTCGATGACTTGACCAATGCTTTTATCGATTCCAACTGGGATATCAAGTCGCTCGTTCGATCGATTGTGATGTCGAAGACGTACCAGCAAACGTCGCGAGTGTCGCCAACTGAATACTTAGCCGACCCAGAGAACCGCATGTTGGCTCGCGGCTCGCGCATTCGATTGGACTCTGAAGTGATTCGCGATCAAATCCTTGCGATCAGCGGTCGGCTAAACAATGCGATGTACGGAAAAAGTGTAAAGCCTCCACAGCCCGCCGACCTTTGGAAAACCGTTTCCATGGTTTCGTCCTCCACCTACTCGTTTAAAGAGGATACGGGAGACAAGATCTTCCGACGAAGCTTCTACACATTTTGGAAACGCGCGATGCCGCCGCCGCAGATGACTATCTTCGATGCCCCGACTCGCGAAAGCTGCACGTCTCGCAGAGAACGGACCAATACGCCAGTCCAAGCGCTGATGATGATGAATGAGAGCCAGTATTTCGAAGCGGCTCGGCATCTCGCACAGCAACTGCTAGGATTGCCGAATCATACCGAAGAGGAGCGACTCCGGTTTGTATTCGAGTCGATTACGTCTCGGTTGCCGAATACCGATGAACAAGGGGACTTGCGAGTCGGCCTGGACGGCTTTCGCTCTCTTTATCGAGAGGACATAGACGCCGCACAGGCGATGACCTCCGACTTGAACCTAACCAGCGACTCGCAACGTATCGAACTGGCTGCGTTTACGATGATAGTCAATTCCCTCTTCAATCTGGATGTCACCAAGACACGCGAGTAATGAATCATGTCTAGTATTCCTTTCGATCAACAGCAATGGTTGCAATCTCGGCGTCGATTCTTGAATCATTCAAGCATGGGGTTAGGCGCTGCGGTTCTTGGCTCGATAATGGCCAAGCAGACCTCCGCTTCGCTTCCAGAACTTCCTCATTTTCCGCCTCGTGCAAAGCGCGTCATCTTTTTGTTCATGGGTGGTGCGCCCAGCCAGATCGAATTGTATGATTACAAACCAGGTCTAGAAGCAAAAGACAAACAGCCGCTACCAGACGACATACGCGATGGACAACGCGTAACCGCCATGACCGAGGGCAAGGAGAAGTTGATCCAGCCATCGATTTTCAAATTCTCACAACACGGGAATTGTGGGAGATATCTAAGTGAGTTGCTTCCGCACTTGTCCACGGTGGTAGACGACCTGTGCTTTATCAAGTCGATGAGAACAGAGGCGATCAACCATGATGAGGGCAAGACCCAGATGTGTACTGGGTCGCAAATCCAAGGCAAACCGAGCTTGGGCGCATGGTTGAGCTACGGACTGGGATCGCTCAATAAGAACCTTCCGGACTTCATCGTCCTTAACTCGGCATTCTGGTCTGGCGATCAACAGAATGTACAAGCACTTTATAGCCGATTGTGGGGCACAGGGTTCTTGCCGTCCAAGTATCAGGGAGTCGCTTTCCAATCTGCAGGCGATCCGGTGCTTTTTCTTTCGAACCCAGCAGGTGTTTCACGCAACAGTCGAAACAAGATGCTGGATCTGGTGACCCAACTGAATCATAAACATTCCGCGGCGATCGGCGATCCAGAGATTCAAACGACGATTGCACAACAAGAGATGGCGTTCCGCATGCAGGCATCGGTTCCTGAGCTGACAGATCTTCGAGACGAACCAGAGTCGGTCAAGAAGTTGTATGGTCCCGAAGTCGAGAAAACAGGCTCCTTTGCACGAAACTGTTTGCTGGCGCGACGGATGGCGGAACGGGGCGTACGCTTTGTTCAAGTCTTCCATCGCGGCTGGGACCACCACAGTACCCTTCCTGCGAAGATGCGAGGCCAATGCAAGGATGTTGATCAACCTTGGGCAGCTCTCATTCAAGACCTCAAAATGCGAGGCATGCTGGAAGATACGCTTGTCGTGTGCTCCGGTGAGTTTGGACGAACCGTCTATAGCCAAGGGAAACAGACTGCGACCGATTATGGACGCGACCATCATCCTCGATGCTTTACAGCTTGGATGGCCGGTGGAGGAATCAAGGGAGGTATCGAACACGGCAAGACGGATGAATACAGCTACAACATCATTGATGCAAACGGCCAACGAACGACACGTTTCGAGGACGATGCGGTCCATATCAATGACTTGAATGCCACCATCCTCAACCAACTCGGCATCGATCATCGCCGCCTCACGTTTCGAGCGCAAGGGCTTGATCAGCGATTGACGGGTGTGGAGGAAGCGCACGTCGTCAAGAAGATTCTAGCCTAGGGTTAGGATCGGCAAGGCTGGATCGGCGGAGCGATGCACAACATTGTCGTTACGACTGTTACATTGCGTTCACATCCAAGATAGAAAGCGGGAAACTACTGTTCTTGGAGCCAATTGGAACGGAACGTGTTTATTCTATTGTTTCAGCCAGAATCGGCATTTGGTGGTATCGCCGAATCATGGCCTCAGTCACTTCGTCGTTCCAGACTGCCAAAGTTTTTCGTGACCATCGACGCAGGTTAAACTTCGAACATGAGCTTTGTCCCGTTAGCCATCCTCCCTTCGGCTTTGTTGGCTTGGCCGATCTATTATTATGGAATGGGGGCAGACGCGGAAAATGCTATGGTCGTCGAAGATGCGATAGAGCATTGCCTGTCGTTGGTTCTGACGATTGCGAGCTTCATTGCGTTGAATCGTATTGCGCGTCGTTGCGTTGAACGCGATCGCCTGCATTGCACCTCGATCGTGTACCTTCTTGCAAATAGATCGACGATGGAGAAGGTGTGGTTATTGTTGCAACCGTTGTTGCTGGCGTTAGCCTGTTGGCCAGGTTTCACGATTCAATTCTCGTTCGTACAATTCTCTTTGACCGGACGCATGTTGTCGTTCTTTTTGCCGAGCGTCCTGTTTTTCCTTTGTTTGCATGGATCGAGCGCCAAACTGCAATGGTTGGCGTTTCTTCCATTTGTAGTGATGACGACGATTGCAGCCGCTTGCGATGGAATGAGATTCGCAATTGGCCCCACCGCATGGGAGTCCGATCTTTGGAGCATTCCAAGTGTTAGCTCGATGACCATCTGGAGTACCATTTGCATTTTGCTCGTGTCCGGCATCTTGACCTCGCTATGGCTGCCTACGTGGATCGTATGGAGTTCAGGTGCAGAGCGACTGTGCGACGGAAAAACGAACGAGTCCGATACGGGAGATGACCGTCTTCGATCCATCCAAGAATTGTGGATGCGCATTCATCGAACCCGTCCTTCCGTTTTGTTATGGCCGACCAATTGCCGTATGAGCAACGCAGTTATTGTCAACGGATTGTTTCGAAAACAATTACTTCTTACGGATCGATTGATGTTGCGATTTACGCCGTGGGAAATCGAGTTGATCGTTCTTCATGAATTGGCGCATTGTATCCGTCGACACGGGATCGTACGTTTGGTACCAGCCGGTGTGACTATTCCTTTGTTGGCATGGGCGATGACATCATTTACGGGAACTTCGCTGATGTTGATCTGCTCGTTGCTTGCAATCGCGTTTCCGTTGTTCTTGATCGCGACGTGTTGGTGGACAGAATGGGACGCAGACAAAATGGCGATCGAGCTTGCGATCGAGCACAAAGGTCTCACGCGTGCGGAAGCTTGTGATCGTTACGCACAAGTCATCCAGAAACTTTATCGAGACAACGGGATTCGCCGATCGAGTTGGTCGCATCCAAGTTGCGAACAAAGGATTGCGGCATTTCAAGGCAGCTAGGCAAATTGTTTGGCAGTGGCGACGGTAGCCGCATGGATGTCTACAATGTCATGAACATTTTGAGCATAGCCCCCGGCCATCGCGACTGCGACTGGTATTGCATGGGTTTGTGCAAATTGCAGAACCGCCCGATCTCGTTCTATCAATCCTGGTTTGGTGAGTTTCAATCGTCCGAGTCTATCTCCTTCAAAAGGATCTGCGCCAGCCAGATAGATCATCAGATCGTAGTGTCCTGAGGTTATGCACTGTTGTAAGCCTCTCTGAAGCTCGGTTAGATAGTGTCCATCGGTTGTTCCGTCTGGCAAATCGATATCCAGCGAACTTGGATGTTTGCGGAGCGGAAAGTTCTTTTCGCCATGGATAGAAAAAGTGAAGCAGTGACGGTCGTTTCCTAGTATTTCTGCCGTTCCATTCCCTTGATGAACATCGCAATCGACCACCAACGCATTGCGAATCAACCCTTCGTCACGCAGGGTAAGAATGGTGACGGCAGCATCGTTGAAGACACAAAAGCCTTCGCCTGCACTTCGCATGGCATGATGCGTTCCGCCGGCGAGGTTGACAGAAATTCTCTCGGTGAGTGCAGTTCTCGCGGCGGCAAGCGTTGCGCCGCTACTACGGCGAGAACGTTCCACCATTTTCTCGGTCCAGGGAAAGCCGATACGTTTTAGTTCGATATCGGACAATTGGCCAAGAAAGACGCGGTTGATATAGTCAGGATCATGCGCGAGGGTCAATTGCTGCACGGTCGCTGCAGGTGGTACTAAAAGCACATCTTGCGCATGCAAAGGGTTCGCTACGATTCGATCTCGGAGCAATCGATACTTGGACATCGGAAATCGATGCCCCTCTGGTAACGGTAGCTCAAAGTGATCTGTGTAGAATAGTTTCACGGGATCCCATTTCTACGAATCGAGTCACGATGGAGTGGATTGGTGGGAGTGTTCTGCTAGTTTAGCCAGAATCACCGCCGCATTCCCCGAGTCGATCGCATGCTGGGCACGAGCAACACCGTCCAGTAACGAATGGGTCCATTGGGAAACCCACAATGTTGCAGCGACATTCGCAACGACGATATCGCGGCGTGGGCCTTTCTCACCGGCTAGTATGGAGCGAATCGCCTGTGCGCTTTCCGCAGGTCCATCGACCACCAAATCCTCTGTCTTACTATTCGGCAGCCCGAACGTCTCGGGTGACCATGTCGTCTGCGTTAGCATGCCGTGGGCGATATGAAGAACATGGGTTTCGTCGGCGAGCGTAACCTCGTCCATGCCATCGGCGCCGCGTACGATGATGGCAGATTCTATCGGTAGTTGCAGCATGGCCGCAGCAATCTTGGTTTGCAAGTCTTCTCTGCAGACTCCGATCATTTGAAATTGAGCCCCCGCAGGGTTGCAGAGAGGTCCCAAGTAATTGAATAGCGAAGGGACCCCCAGGGAACGTCGAACTTCGGCGACCTGTTTCATCGCAGGGTGAAGAAGCGGAGCAAAGCAGAAGCAGATGCCGATTTCGTTGAGACATTTTTCGACAACGTCGCGAGGAGCATCCACTTTGACACCCAGTTCCGACAGCACATCGGCGGAACCTGTTGCGCTGGTGACTTTTCGATTGCCATGTTTTGCGACCGTTGCACCGGCAGCAGCGGCAACGATGGCAGTCGCTGTTGAAATGTTGAAGGTTCGCGCGCCATCGCCCCCCGTACCGCAAGTGTCGACTAGGTTTTTGCGTTGGGTACGGATAGGGGTCATCATGATCCGCATAGCCCTGGCAGCCCCGACCAATTCGGAAACGGCCTCCCCTTTTTCTCGAAGCGCCAAAAGCAACTCCCGAATTTGCTCATGATCAACCCGCCCGGCAAGCATCCAGATGATAGCCTGCTGCATTTGATCGGCGGACAAGTCCGTGCGTTGGCGGACGGTTTCTAGTAAATCTTCGAGCATCGGCGGTCACCAATACCAAATAGAAAGTAGTGTCGTCTAGCGAAAAGGGGCTAAGTCACGTACAACAATAGAGTTGCGTGAAGAATACGAGTTGACTCCTTCCATCGGTTTTTGTCCAGCATGGCGAGAAAAGTTATCATTGATTGTGATCCAGGAATTGACGATGCAATCGCGTTGATCTTGGCTCTTTTCGATCCGCGGCTGGACGTCATTGCTGTGACGACTTGCTCCGGAACAGTCGAATCGGACCGGTGCACCCAGAACGTGGTAGGGCTGCTGGAAAAACTCGATCCGCCTCGGATCCCTCGCATTGGTGCGGGTACCGACCCCGACGATGCCCCCGTGACGGACAATCGGTATTTGCATGGTGAAGATGGACTCGGCAATGTCCATTTTACGCCGATCCAACGGCAGCACATCATGAGCAGTGAAAAACTGCTCGCAGATCAAATCAAATCCTCGCCCGACTCGGTCACGATCCTGTGCCTGGGACCACTGACCGGATTGGCGAAAGCGTTCCAACGCGATCCATCGATCATGGAACAAGTCGACAAGATCGTCATCGTTGGTGGTTCGACTCACGGGATCGGCGATGTGACTGCGGCTGCTGAATTCAACATGCATTTTGATCCATCCAGCGCTTCGTCAGTGTTGCGATCTCCGACGACCAAGACGTTGATCCCCTTGGAGATCACGCACCAAGTGACTTTTGATCTCAACTTTTTGAATAGTCTGCCAGCGAAGCACACACGTGCGGGCAGTGTTCTACATTCGATCGTCCCTCATTTGTTTCGTACCTACCGGCAACATCGAGGCCAAGAGGCAATCAACTTAAACGCTGTTCTCGGCGTCGCTTATTTGGTCGAGCCCATATTGTTCGGTTCGGAGGATTGCAGTGTTGATGTCGAGGAGTTGGGTGAGCTGACACGCGGAGCAACCATAGTGGATCGACGTCCGTATGTTGCGACCCGACGAGGAGTGGAGGTTATCAATAGAGTTGATATTGAAGCTGTCCGAGATTGCGTAATCAATGGATTGAAGTTCGCTGGACAGGCGACTGGGGGAGGCTGAGCCTGTGACCCGTTCTCGCATCGGACCACTTGCTCTGGAGGCTCCGCTCGGTTCACCGGGCTCTACATTCTTTCGCGCCATCCACGTTCAACAACGTTCGCAAGTTGCAGTTCGTGTCTTTTCGATGCCGATGGGGATGACGCCTGAGAGCAAGCAAGAGTTTGCGAACAATTTAGAGCGAGTTAAAACGCTGAAGCATCCTGGTATTGTGCGTTGTTTTGGAGGTGGCTTTGACGCGAAAGACGCATATCTCGTCTATGAACTGGTCGAGGGAGAGTCTCTGGATGTCATGCTCGAGAGACGGGAAAGGCTCACTTGGGAGGTTGTGCTCGATTACGGGCTGCAGCTTTGTGATGCGTTACAAAAAGCCCACGAAACAGGATGGGTGCATGGTAGGATCCGGCCAGACAAAGTTCTACTCACACTCGGTGGAGAGGTCGTCAAATTAAATGAAGTCTGGTCAGGGCCGGCCATGAACAAGCCTCCGAAGCCCATGGACTTAGCATATCAGCCGCCAGAGCAAATCGAAGCGAAGGGTAAGCTCGAAATTGGAACGGACCTCTACTCACTGGGAGCGACATTGTATCACGCGCTGACGGGTTCAGCTCCGTTCGGAGGCGCAAATGCAGGAATGGTTCGTCAAGCGGTTTTGACGACGGAGGCAGCGCCGGTTGCAACCATCGTTTACGATTGTCCTGTATGGTTGAGCGCGATTATCGAACAGTTGCTGAACAAAGATCCTTTGAAGCGACCTTACTCTGCAGTCGCAACCGCGATGGCACTTCGCGAAGCACAAAAACGTGCAAGCTCTGGCGTTGGAGTTGGGGAGCATGCCATCTCTGGTTTTAGTCCTTTGCAGATGAATGTAGACAAAGACGAAGCTGCGGCGGCATTGGGCCGAAAAAAGAAGAAGTCGCGCACGCGAAAAGAAAACGCAGATGGTTACGATGATTCACCAAGTCTCATGGAACGCCCCATGGTGCTTTTCGGTATCTTGATCGCGGTTCTCGGGCTAATCGGTTATCTGATGTTGCCTCTGGGGGAGAAAACACTGCGCGCACGGGCAGAGATTTTCCTCGATCGGAAGGATGTCGGCTCGATCAATGAAGCCAAAGATCGCTACTTGTTGGAAATCATTCAGCGATTCCCTAGTAGTGAGACCGCTGTTTGGGCTGAAGAACGTTTGGTCGAAATTGAAATGGTCAACGCTGAACAAAAAATCCAAACGAACAAGCGATTTGGGCGTGATCCTTCGACCGAAGGTGAACGCAAATATATGGAAGCCAATCGTTTCGAACAATTCGGAGATCGGGTGACGGCACTCGATAAATACAAAGCCATTGTGACTTTGCTCAAGAGCGAAGAAAAAGATCGAGCCTTTGTCAATCTTGCGCGGCGACAAATCGCCAACATCGAATCGCAACCTCCGAGCGCGGATGAACTACGAAAATTCCTTCAGGAAAGATTGGACGAAGCGGACAAGAAGTATGCGAACGGTGATCTGCTAGGCGCTAAGCAAATATGGGATAGTGTTATCAGTTTGTACAATGGGAACAAAGAGATGTTATCGCTCGTGGAACGAGCACAAGGCAAACTCAACAAGATTAAAGAATAAGATGCTATCGATTACCTCCTCCATTATCGCGCCCGCAAATCTTTTGTGGCGAAAATGCGTTAACCTCTTCATGTTGGTCGGTTGCATTTTTGGTTTTGCGATGTTCGGATGCCAACCTAACCCTGAATCGAACAATGCTTCCTTGGGTAATGAGATATCCAAGAAGGCAATTCCTGACGGCAGCACTATAGCGGCCGAGGAACTGACCAAGAATAACGGAAAGCAGTCAGAAGCTAGCAAAAAAATCGAGAGCAATACGGATTCTGAAAACAAGAACAGAGCGGACGCGCCTATTGCAGACTCAGAGGAAGAAGCGAAACGATTGATCGCTGAGTGTGTAGCAAACTATGGTTCGCTAAAGTCCTATGAAGACGACGCGATACTTCACCTTTCTATCCCGTTAGAGAAAGATCCCGTTTTAGTAAATCAACCGTTGAGGATTGCGTTCGAAAGGCCCAATAAACTCGCATGGAACGCTAGGTCGTTGCGATCTATGTGGACGACGCAAACCTTTGAATCGATCGTTGGCGATGGATTGACCGCAATCTTTGACAATCAACGTATCGTTCGGCCATTGCCTGATTCCATCGATCTAGATTGGCTTTTAGAAGATCATCTGTTCCCAGTGCTGTCTATCCCCAACGTCGGGACTCCTTTGGCTGTTGAATTGTTGTTGGCATCCAAGCCGATGCAGTATTTTTTTGAAAAAGGCAAATTTGCAATGCTGTCAAAGGATGTTTTCGACAATGTTTCCTGCGATCGTGTCGAGATCATTTACAACGAGGGACGATTTGTCCTATGGGTAGATCCAACTCGAAAGCTCATTTTACGCCAGGAATTGCCGATCGAAATCATCCTGGCAGCGTCACCGCCCATGCCGCCTGGATTTGATCGAACGAAGATTCGATTTTCAGTCGATCTGATCGCCGCCAAAGCAGACAGCCAGATCGATTGGTCCAAATGGAGTTTGCCTCGGAAACCAACCGATTTACTCGTTCGACGATTCATTGAACCACCCCCTCGAAACAAGCCCAAAGCGCTAGGCGAGTTACTCTCGCCGGTTCTTTTGAAGGACTTCGACGGTAAAGAAGTGTTGGATAGCGCTGCGAGGAAAACGCCGATCACTTTGCTTGCTTGGATTGACAATTCCAATGCGAGTCGTTCGTACGTGGATGAGATTCGTGCATTAGAACGGGAGTTCTCGAATCAGGGGCTGCAAAGCACTTGTCAAATCATTTTGGTTTCGAGTTTACCAGCCGACAAAATGAAGGTGGCGATGCAGGCGTGGAACTGTGACTTACCGCTCGCATTGGATACGAAGAACGAATTGCAGAAACTATGCGGAGTCTCCCTGACGTTTGCCAATGTCGTGATCGGTCGCGACAACAGACTGCATATGATTTCTGAGATACCAAACTTTCGAGTGTTACCAAATGTCGTTCAATCGCTAAAGGAAGGCGTCGACGTGGCAACGCGTGAAATCCAGGATGCTGTTCATGACGAGGCCCGATACGCTTCACGTTTGCACAGAAACATACTGGACAAAGATCAGATTGAAAACATGGAGCAGATGCATCGAGAGATTGCTCCGTTTCCGATGATGAATCACGATATGGAGAGAGACTGGGCTCTAAAGCTAGAACAGCCATTGGCCGCAGCAGGCGGTGAACTATACCTCCCGCATGTCGCTCCAGATGCCACTATGGCGGATGATGTTTTTGCTAAAAGAGACAATGGTTATCGCATGATGACAGGGATTGATGAAAGCGGAGGTATTTTCACCGTCGATCAATCAGGAGAGAAGTCTCTCGTCTCGAGTATCCCCATTGAATTGGCAACCAATGCAGTGCGAATTCACATTCGACCCGACCCATGGACACACGGGTGGGTGGCTGTGATTCCGGAGGGGTTGCCGCGATTCTGGTTCTTTATGGCTCCAAAAAGGACGACAGGAGCATGGGTACCGACCGAGGCGGTTCAGATCAAATTGGACGAGGGAGAATCGATTGAGTCTTCTATGTGGGCCACGAAGGACGGATCACCGATTTTGTGTATGACGACAAACAAATCGAGGTTGAGGATGTTTGAGCCAACGACTCAGAAGTTAACCAACTCGAAACTCGAGTCGAATGTGGTATCGATGGTGGGTGTCATCCCTCAATTGGATGTGGACGCGAATTGTGTAGGCTGGAGTTCGCTCTGGTCCGATTCCGCCTTGGACCCTCTGGCCGGCATGTCCCTAAACAGCCAGACGCAGCAGCTAATGTTTCGTCCCGAGTTTGGGAACTGGGTTTGGGGTGTAGGACGCCAAGGTCCGAATTTCGTTGCATTGCGAAAGCTTGAATCGGGTGAAACAGGTTCGATCCAGTTAGATAGATCCTACAAGCCTTTGTTTAGCACTGCTTTGTCCGTAAGGCCCGAACAATGTCGGCTTCTATCCGCCGCGACCGTCGATAAGAACCAGTTCTATTGGTTGGCAGCAGCCCCCAACCGAGTTCTCCACTTGCAGACAAGGGATGGTGGTCTTCCCGACCAAATGTCATTTGGCGAAAGAGTATTTGGA
>Ga0207937_1000157_pt1 | contig 22980 bp, 13 predicted proteins | sample LakMenEpi04Sep11_FD_150668 | JGI IMG/M metagenome (GOLD analysis project Ga0207937, IMG submission 150668) | Freshwater microbial communities from Lake Mendota, WI - 04SEP2011 deep hole epilimnion (SPAdes) | ecosystem: Environmental > Aquatic > Freshwater > Lentic | place: Lake Mendota, Madison...
TGGCCCCTCCATGAAAGCCGGGTATAACCACAGTCCCTTCCAAGCTGGGTGGATTGAAGGCTGGTCCGCGCCGAAGCTTGAGCATCTTTTCGAGAACGAACTCGCGATTCGCCTTAGCAATATTCGTAACATTGTTCTCATCAAAATGTTGCACCGAGAAGGGAGCTGGCACTACAGGGACAGGCTGAGTTGGCCACGGCGTCTCACCCTCCACACCTTGCGTTGGCACAGGTTGCTCTTTGACTTCAAAGATCGGATTGCCGGTTTCCATATCAAACAAAAACACGAAGCCAGTCTTCGTCACTTGCGCAATAGCTGGTTTTGCTCGCCCGTTTTGTCGAATGGAAACAACGTTGGGATAGACGGGAGTATCGTGATCCCATAGGTCGTGATGCAGCGTTTGGAAGTGCCAGCGTCGCTTCCCCGTTCGCCCATCCAAGGCGACAGTGCAATTGGCGAACAAATTCTCGCCTGGACGATCGCCACCAAAGAAATCAAAGGCTGCTGAACCAAGTCCGCAGAAGACCATACCATGTTCTTCCGAGACACTGACGCCGCCCCACGCATTGGCCCCACCACGATTCTTCCATGATTCGCCGCCCCACGTCTCGTTTCCATACTCACCTGGACGTGGCACCGTACGAAAGGACCAGCGTTGCGCACCTGTTCGCACATCAAAGGCTCGGACATCCCCAGGGGCTGCAATGCCTGGCCCTTCGCCGTTGGAAAAACCAAGGATTACCAAGTCTTCGAAGATGGCCGGCGCTGAGGTTGGACCATACGGAAGCTTGCCGATCGGGACTTCAAGATCTTCACGGAGATCTTTGACGCCCATCGCGCCAAAGTTAGAGTCAAGCTTGCCTGTTGCAGCATCGATCGAAAACAACCGGCCATCCGAAGTGCCATGCAATATGCGGCGCAGTCCGTTTGGTTTGTTATCGGACCAATACGCGAGTCCACGATTCACACCACCCGATGCAAGCGGCCCTGCGTGCGGTCCTGCCGACAAAGGATCGAAAGACCAAAGTGTAATGCCGCTCTTGGCATCGAGCGCATGTACGATTCGCTCGGCAGTCGTGATGTACATGACACCGTTGACAATGAGAGGCGTGCACTCGATCGTTCGCCCTACACCGTTCCTGACTTCTCCCGTATGGAATCGCCAAGCGACTTCGAGCGTTTGAACATTCGTTTGGTCGATTTGTTTCAAAGGGGAGTAACGTTGGCATCCTCGATCTCCCCCAACGCTGATCCAATCTGTATTGGCTTTTTCCGTGGTTTGCCCATTGGCAACCGAGGCGATGAAACCGAATAAACAACTCGACAGCAATCGCATGTAGGAGTATTTTTTGGACATAGTAACCTCCAAGTTATCAATCAAATTTTTGAAGAACGGCGTATGGAATTTTACCATCCCAACCAGCAGCGTGATGGCTTGTTGCTTGAATGGATTTGATGCAATACAAAGGATTTCTCCCATCCCAAAGCGCGAGCAAGGTATTCCAGAAAAAAGACTTGACCACCAACCACAGAAAAACACCGATGATCACTAATCAGTAAGTGGGATAGGCTTCCAGCCTGTCAAAACGGCAAGCTGAATTGAGAATTACCCAACCCGATGCGTGAACGAAGGATTCCACCTCCCTCGCGCACGCTTACTCAGAAATTTTCTTTTCGGCGTTCAGCAACATGGCCAATATACCCGCTAGAAAAAAGCAAGTGGCAAAGACATAGAAACAAACATTCCAACCATACGATTGCTGAATCGATGCCATCAATATGGGGCTAAGGCCAGCCCCGATATTACCAAACATATTACCCCAACCAAGGACTTTGCCAGCGTTTCGTCCTCCGACATCTTGGGCAAACGCCCACAAGGACGGGTTGGAGAAATCGACTGCGACAGCCATCACGCTCAGCATGCAAACGAAGAGAATGGGGTTCGTGAACTGCGGGCACAATAGATAAGCGACACTGCAAAAGAACATCATCGTCGCAATCGGGACCGACCGTGCCATTCGTATACCGAATCGGCGTGACATAAGATCGGTCACCAGGCCTCCGAATAACATCCCCACACAACTCACCAACGGAGGTATCGTGGAGAGAAAACCAGTACTGAGTTTGGCAACACCTAATACCTGGATGAGGTAATTGGGTAGGTCTGATAGCAGAAATACCCAACCGATATTGGTGAAGAATTGAATCGCACTGTACAGGAAGAGATTTCTATTGAGGAGCATCGTCGAGAGGCTGAGATGATTCGCGATTGCTGTAGACTCGGTTGCAATCTGATCCTCGTTAGCTCGTACCGTGGTTTCCGCTGGTGCATCTTTCGCGAGAAGCCGAAATGGAATGGCAAGTAGGATTCCGACCACTCCGTAAAGGATGAGCACGGATCTCCAACTTGCGAATGCAGCTTCCAAGAGAGGAGTCAAGAATTGTGAAATTGCCCAACCGAGTCGACCACCGAACGTGACGGCGCTACAAGCTCTTCCACGAAGATGCAGCGGAAACCAGCCTCGGATAAGGGCGTTGGCATTCGGGTACGCGCCAGCTTCTGCGAGTCCCAGCGCCAATCGCGAGGCGATCAACAGCGCAAAAGAATTGGAAAGTCCGGTTAGAATCGTCGCCCCGGACCAAACGACAAGAAAGATCACCAAAACATTTCGGAAACCGAATCGCAACCCGAGCGTTGCCGCGGGCACTTGGCCGAGTGCATACGCCCAAAAGAAGGCCCCCATAAAGTAGGCACCTTGCCAATCTGAAAGATTCAATTCGGTAGAGATAGATCCGCGAAGTTGCCCGACTGCCGCCCGATCCACATACATATTGATCGCCAGCAACATGGCAGACGCCAGCACCACGAAACTAGCGGAATTCGGCAGCGAATTGGAAAAAGATTCTTTGTCTCCCTCTAGCTTGGATCCTTCCTCTGGAGTGCCGGAGTTCAGGGGTAGGCTGTTGGTTGCATTAGAATATGGATTGCCTGGGTAATTCATCGATTGGAAATAGGAATCCTGGTTGAATGTGCATAATTCAAGGCGATTACATAATTCAAGGCGATTAGCTGTGCGAACATTCAGAGTCTAGCAAGTGTCGTGGTTGAAGGGGTTGATGGAGCGACGATTTTGGGTGGGTTGCTGGTCCAAAAAAGCGTGAACCGAGCTTGCATTGAAAATCAAATTCGGCACAATACGCGTGTGAATTGGAGGGGTGGCTGAGTGGTCTAAAGCACCGGATTGCTAATTCGGCGTAGGGTTAACTCCTTACCGCAGGTTCGAATCCTGTCTCCTCCGTTTGAATAGCCAGTGAAATCGCTGGCTTTTTTCGTTTTCGGAGTCGATCTTCTGGGCTGGGGCGGATCATGCCCTTGCTGCCGTAGCATTCCACGATTCTGCTTGGCAAGTTTTCCGAAGGGTCATGCATTGCAACGACTCGCTTGAGGCCAGAACGAATTCTTTTTACATTTCTTCAGAAATCACGACAAGCGCGCGTTGTCGAAACATCGCGATGACTTCAGCCGTGTTGGTTTCGGTACCTGTGATCGCTTTGGTGGCTTCCGAATGCAAAACGATTCCTTCCACTAAGTCGAACCACGGCAACGGGCTGAAGGGAGTATCTTCGGTTGGAACAACTGTCCCCGTCCAACGAGTTATCGCGCGCTCCGCGAGAGATAAGGATTGTTTCGCCAACGATGTCTGACCTGCTTGATGGAAGGCAATCGCTCGAGCGCTGTGAATTAACTCCCTGCCAATCCAACCGCGATCGAGATCTGCTCTATCGAGAAGATTCAATGCCTTTCTGCTGTCGCCGGCTCGAATGTATGCCATAGCTGTCACGTAACATTGTGCACCCATCGGCAAAAACCCTCCGCGCCGTGGCCTAGCACCAAGTCTAGGCCCGTCACCTGCGGGGCCTCCACCGAATCCTTTTTCGTCGAAGTTGTTGCCACGGGGTCTTTGGGATTCAGGGCCTCCACCGAACGGTGGTCGTTGCCGATCTTCGGGGCCCCCTCGCCTTCCCTCAGGCTTCTCATGCTCGCGATTGTCGTACTCACGATGTCCTGGACCAAAGCGATTTGGTTCACCGGGTCGTCGAGGAATTCCTCGCTCTCCTCGATCACCTCTAAGTTCTTCCCCTTCAGGCCCACCTGGCCCCCTAGGGCCGCCTCGTTGTTCGATCTTCGGCTCTGCCTTTGCAGCGATCTTGCTCCATTCTAGGTTGTTTGCGACCGGAATCGATATGACACAGTTTCTAAGAGATTGCCAATCAAAATCATCTGTTTCGAGATCAAATCGTTTTCTTTCTTGCACGACAAGAGCTTCAAATGCTTCTGTCTGCGAGAATAAAGCAAACAATGCACCTGCACCCATCCATTGCGGTTGGTCGGTTGGAGCCCCAAGCGTGATAGCTTTCGCAAAATCGTTGTTGGCTTCCTGCCAAAGATGTAGCTGACTGTAAAGTTGTCCTCGTTGTACCCAGGGTAAATAGAAGCTTGGTTGCAAATCAATCGCTTGGGCAAAATCATCGATGGCGGCCTGCCAACGTCCAGCGTTGGCATGCGTTTGGCCGCTGGAAACGAGAACGTTGGACTGCACGATCCTTTCCGAGAATTTCGCAATCTCATCTCGCGCCTCGTTCGCCTCATCGCGAGCCTCGTTCGCTTCCTTTTTCGCGATCAACGCTTCACGGAGGGCATCCTGTTTGTCTTGCAACGCAGAGACAGCTTTCGACATTTGATAAACACTGAATGCAGTTCCGGCAAGCATCGAGAAAGCGATGAGCGAACCGCTTACGAGTAGCGCGCGATTCCTTTGGGCAAATTTGCTCAATCGATAGGCACTAGAGGGTGGACGCGCCTCCACGGGCTCCGAATGCAAATAGCAATGAATATCTCTCGCCATCGCTGCCGCCGAATCGTACCGACGCTTTCGGTCTTTATCCATCGCTTTCATGACGATCCAATCGAGGTCACCACGTATGGAGGAAGTCAATCGACTCGGTTCGATCTGCCTCATACCCGAAATGGTAGAGATTCGATTTCCGAGTGTAGAGATTCGGTTACTAGGAATCGGCGGTTCTTCTTCCAGAATGATGCGGCGAATCTCGTTGTAGCCCGCGGAGTCCATGCGACTGCGATCGATCGGAGTTGTCCCCGTCAAAAGTTCATAAAGTAGAACGCCAAGGGAATAAATGTCGCTGCGAGTATCTACATCGAGTGTATTCATTTCCGCTTGTTCGGGACTCATGTAAAGGGGCGTCCCCATGAGGCTCATAAAGCGAGTGTAGATCGTCTTGTCAGTTAAACTTTGGCCAATAGCTTTTGCGATACCAAAGTCGATAATTTTGGCAACCGGCTTGTCGTCATAAAGCGTCGTCAATACGTTCGAAGGCTTGAGATCGCGATGGATCACACCTTTTTGATGTGCGTGATGAACAGCGGAGCAAACATCCATGAATAGTTCTAAACGTTGTGGTATGTTCATTCGAGCTTTGTCGCAAAACTCTGTGATTGGAACACCACGAACGAGTTCCATCACAAAGTAAGGACGCGAATCATCGGATACCCCTGCGTCAAAAACTCGCGCAATGCAGGGATGATCCATGAGTGCAAGTGCTTGTCGCTCTGCTTCGAATCGAGCGATAACCTCTTTCGAACCCATGCCGGGTTTGACCATCTTGAGGGCAACTTTTCGTCGGACAGGTTTTTCTTGTTGCGCAACATACACGACACCAAATCCACCTTCTCCGATCTGTTCCATCAATCGATACGGGCCGATCATGCGATTGAGCTGATCCTCATGCGAATCGCCGGAGGGTTCAGCTGGAGTACTTACAAAATCGTGCGTTTTGTCCGACGCTTCTTCGATCGGACTCTTGTCTAGTGGATGTTCTTCGAGATCATGGGCTTGAAGAAGCCGTTCGACGGCATCGCGTAGCTCTCGATCTGCTCCACAGGCATTTTCTAAGTATTTGCGTCGATCCTGTGCGTTGGAAAGTTCGATCGCATCGAGAAAGATTGTCCGTTCGGATGGCTGGTTCATCTTGGATTCATTATTGACCATACACACAGCCGACAAAGGTCACGCTGTGACTGTAGTTTGGGACCAATGTCCCGAAATAATGGATTTTGTAAGGAGTTATTGAATGCCGAGACAATCGTCCCTGCCTAATGCGTTAAATCAAGTTCCTGGGGGCCAACGAAAGGAACGAAATCATGTGTGTTTGTCCGCAGACTCCACGATCTCCCTTTGTAGCCAAGCTCGCGCGTAGGCCCAATGGCGTTTCACCGTCCGCTCTGAGATACCAAGGGCAGACGCTGTTTGTTCGACGGAAAGTCCTGTGAAGTATCGCAGCTCAACGATTTTCACTAGCTCCGGTTCTACTGCCGCGAGTTTGATGAGAGCAGCATCCAGATCTAGCAAATACTCCGAGTTCTCAGGAGCTGCAGCCACGTCGATATCATCGATCACAACCCGGTTCATTCCTCCACCGCGCTTTTCGGCGTTCCGTCGACGTGCTTGTTCGATCAAAATGCGCCGCATCGCTTCGGCAGCCGCAGCGAAGAAATGCCCCCGGCCGTCCCATTTTTGCCAGTCTTCGCTTCCCACCAACCGCATGAAGGCTTCATGAACGAGGGCCGTCGGTTGTAGCGTGTTCCCAGATTTCTCCTGCCGCATTTTCGCGGTCGCAAGCCGACGCAGCTCGTCGTAAATCAAAGGGAGCAGTTCTTGAGCAGCCAGCTTATCGCCGTTCTCAATTGCATTCAGGATTCTCGTGACTTCGTGATTCATGTTTCGAATTGTAGTCCATACTCCAACTCTCCAAAGAGATCCTTCAAATCAATCTTTTGGAAAAATGTTGGCCCCCAAAACGATCACTTTACGCATGGGTTTCTGTAACGACACTGCGAGCCTTCCGAAAGGACTACAGTATGGCTTCCAACAATTCACTTCCACGGCGACAGCGGCTTCGTTGTTCCTCCGCAACGAGCATGGCTTTTTTTGCAAATCCTGGCGTTTTTGCGGAAGAATTGATGCGAACCCCTAGCTGGAACGAAGGCCCGTTCTCTCCAGACAAACTTCCTCTCGACCAAGATAACGACTTGATCGTGATCCGAGATGGCAGCTCAAAAAATGGTTGGAAATTGATACTTCAAAAAACTAATTCGATGGGAACAAGAAGATGAAACGAACGATCAAGTCGATTGCTTTGCTTGGATTGATGTCTGCTGCCACGACGGTTGTGGCTCAACCTCCTCGTGGTGGCGGCCGAGGCCCTGGTGGCGAAGGTGCAGGCGGGGGAGTCGAGGAATCGGTCTCGCGAATGATGTCCTTTGACAAGAATAACGATGGCAAGCTGAGCGTTGAGGAAATCGGTGTCACGCGTCTGAAGTCGTTGATGGAACGAGCGGATGCTGACAAAGATAGTTTTGTCACCAAAGACGAACTCACGCAATTGCTCACGAAGGAAGCACAATCGAACCCCGAAGGCGCACGTGGCGGCGGGCGTGGCCGTGGCGGTCCTGAGGGAGGGCGTGGCCGTGGCGGTCCTGAGGGAGGCCGCGGACCGGGTGGACCAGAAGGTGGTCGTGGTCCGGGCGGACCAGAAGGCGGACGCGGACCGGGTGGTCCAGAGTTCGGTAGAGGTCCCGGGGGACCTGAAGGTGGTCGTGGTCCTGGCAGACCAGAGTTTGGTAGAGGACCTGGTGGCCCTGAAGGTGGTCGTGGTCCTGGAATGCGTGGACCTGAAGGTGAGTTTGGCCGCGGCGGGCCAGTAGGAGGCGAGTTTGGTGGCAGAGGTCCTGGCGATCGTGGACCTGGAGCTGTCAAGCCAGGGACCGTACTTCCTGAGTTCCTAGTGGATGTGCTTAAGCTCGATGAAACGCAAAAGGCTTCCCTCGCAAAACTACAAGCTACCGTGGATGCAGAGTTGGCAAAGATCCTCACTTCCTCGCAACAAGAACAACTTAAGCAAATGCCTCAACGAGGCGGACCAATGGGTGGCCCCGGTCGTGAAGGTGGACGACCTGAAGGAGAAGGGCGTGGACCAGGCAGACCAGAAGGACGACCTGAAGGAGAAGGGCGTGGACCAGGCAGACCAGAAGGCGATCGACCCGAGGGTCAAGGACGCAGACCGGGCAGGCCTGAGGGTGATCGACCAGAAGGTGGGGAACGTGGGCCAGGCAGACCTGAGGGTGAAGGACGCGAACCAAGGCGACCAGAGCGACCATAGTCTTTCTGCGATTGTATCCGCTATCGCGGCGATAAGCGGATTTGTTTTGGTGTTCTATTTGAAACTGAATCGAACGACAAGACTCGCAATCTCGTTACTCGGCACGATCATTGTTCACTTCGCGATCCGAATCGCGATGGGGTGACTGCGTCAGTCGATTGCTTCGAGCCCCGGCGATATCGGCAATGGCTGAAGCGGATTCTTTTCGACCGATGCGATAGGATACGAGCAGTAGTCGGAAGCAAAGTAACCACTTGGTCTGTGATTCCCGCTCGCACCAACTCCACCAAACGGAAGCTTGCCGCTGGCCCCTGTCGTCGGCGAATTCCAATTGACAATGCCTGCCTGGATGTTGTGCAAGAAGTGCTCGTAGCAGCCACGATCGTCGCTCAATAGACCGGCAGCCAAGCCATAACGGGTTCGATTCGCAACCTCAATGGCCTGACGCATGTTTTTCACAAAGCAAAGGGTCGCGAGCGGGCCAAAGTACTCTTCGTCGACTTGGTAATCAGGTGCGATGAGTGACAGTCCTGGAGACAGAATACACGAGTTATCGGGCATCGATTTGCAAGCCACCATCGTTGTCGCTCCTGTTGAGGCTAGCATCGATTGAGCATGCAGGATCTGTTGCGATGCTTCTTCTGAAACCAACGCACCCATGAAGGGTTGAGGTTCCGTGAGCGGATCCCCAACACGAATCTTCTCGATGGAGTGGACGAGCCGATTAACAAGCGTCCGATTCTCGGGTGTATCGACAACAACGATGCGCCGCGCACAGGTACATCGTTGGCCACTCGTGATGTAGGCAGACGAAATAATCGTTTGAATAGCCGCCCGAGGATCGGATACTTTTTCGATGATCAAAGGATTGTTGCCACCCATCTCTAAAGCCAGTAAGCACTCCGGACGACCGGCAAGAAGTCTGTGCAGAGCGACACCGCCACGATACGAGCCTGTGAAGAAAACTCCATCAAGATTCAGGTTGGCGAGATACTGCGCTACTTCAACACCTCCATGCAATACTTCGAGTACGCCTTCCGGTAAGGCCGCTTCTTGCCAACATCTCGCAATCCAGTCTCCGACAGCGGCCGCTTTCTCGCTTGGCTTGAAGATCACGCAGTTGCCGGCTAGAAGGGCAGGGATGATATGTGCACCAGGAAGATGGAGTGGAAGATTGTACGGTCCGAGGACCAATACGATTCCCAACGAACGATATCGGACCGCCGTCGAGCCTGTCGCGTTCGGTTCGACTTTCTCCCAGCGTCGTGTTCGGATCGCATCGATTGCATTATCGACTTTTGCAATCGACGACTGGATTTCTGTGAGGCTTTCCCAGAACGGCTTTCCCGAATCCAACGTGATCGCCGTTGCGATAGACTCGGAATATGATTGCAACAAGGAAGCGAACCGCTTGAGTACCGAAATCCGATCGTCAATCGAAGTAGATTTCCATTTGGCTTGCGCCGATCTTGCTTTCTCGAACGCGAGATCGCAAAGCTCCTGGTTCGCCCAATCTCCTTGCCAAGTGACGGAGCGATTGACAGGGCTGATTCGAGCGTAAGGTGCAGAGACAAACTTCATGAACTATTCTTCGTTCCTTCTAGTCGCGTTGGCAGTGCATCCGAATACGACTTCGCTGATGTGTCAGTGATTTGTTCTGCCGTGCCACCCAAAAATCTAAATTGGACAGAGGACTAGTCTAGAGCGAGCTTTTGGGCTTGATCGGAATGGCCAATAATCGGCTTTGTTTCTTCTCGGGAAATGGCAGTGGTTCAAAAGCGGCAGCAGGCACAACCATTGCCGGGGCCTGTTGAGGATACAAACGAGTCGCGACGTAATTTCGCGAGGCTGGCGTTTCCGATGGGGATGACACCTTCCATGCATCAGGCACATCCAAGATGGCGGATAGCTGTGGATACTGTGTCAATTCACGCAAATGCTCTACCAATACGCGGCGTACCTCAAGGATAGCACGTGGCTTCAAGTGAATTTCCTGGTGTTTCGAATCGACCATGATCTCGCTTGCTACGTCATCCATCATGGCGCTTTCCACGCCAACAATTCCATCACTTGGAGCTGACGAACCCCCCATCCAATTGCTCTTTTCGACAACTCCAACAATGTTATGGTACTTGACCCAAGGAGCTCTCGGTGCGCGCAACATGGTTGGAAAAATGGGGGACTCTGGACTGAGGGAATCGATGCTCGTGTTCGTCGTCAGCAAGTCCGTATTGCGAAACGTATCCGGATTCTGGCGAATGATGGAGTTTCCAATGTCGGTGATGCTCGTCGGAAGCTTGATGATGGCTCTTCCAATCCAACGAGTCGCATCATTGGCATAGTCGCTTCCGCGATGCGGTGTACCAATCGTAACTACCCGCTTGATAGATGGATTGGGATGAAAATAGAGTGCTGCGGCGATGCGTTGGAGCTCCGATTCATCCCCTTGGATCGAGTTAAAAGGCTTGTCGCTAAGAATCCTCCAAAATTCGTCACCACTTTCGATGGTTTGCATGCGTGAAACGAGTCCGCCCATGCTGTGGCCCACGAGGACGATGTTATCGAGAACAGGATACTGCCGAGCAGGATCGAGTGTTTGCCTTAGCTCGTGCAAATCACTTCGCATTTGAGTAGCACTGACCCAGAAGGGCTGACCTGTTGGATACTGATAGAACCAGAATTGGTAGTTGCGTCGCAGTTCTTGGAAAGACCGCAGATCATTGAACATAGGCATCCATGTCAACGGACTCGACCAAAGGCCATGGACCATCACGACAGGCACTCGATTCGGATCAAATGGCTCCACCATGTATATACCTCGCAACTTCTCAGTCCGACTTGGGTCACGTAGTCCGAGTGTGCTATTGGTTTGCTCACGAAACTTGGGATTGTCTAAGAAATAGGCCAGTGGGGTACTCAAGTCCGATTGCAGAGGCACCAAGCGTGAGTTCAGTTCAATGTCCGTCGTATCGAGTGGATCATGGAGTTCCAAAACGCACGGATGCCGATGTTGACTATCGTGTGAAGTCTCGAGCGTTGGCGATGTAACACGCAGTAGTGCTGTCACAGGAAAGGAGAGTCCTTCCGGATAATACTTTTCCGAAGCGTTTTCGCCCGTGTTGGGTCGTCGCACAGCTATCATCGGTACACCGATTCCGTAGCTGAGGTTCGACGTATCGAACCCATTCACTTTATAGTCATTGCAGAATCGCAGATCGGCGAAATCCGAGTCCTTCCATGACCCCTTCGAGATGACACGTACGTCGTAATCCTTGTTCGAGGATGTAATTCGGTAACTATTGCCAGGCCTTAATCTTCCTTGATCGATCACCAGCCTCAATGTAGCTTCGAGAGACGCGTTGTAGAGGTCGCATGCTCCGCGAAACTGTGGATCGTACGGGTTTCGCGAACTATCTAAGTCTGGACAAAAGAGATAGAGGTAAGCGTTGCTGACTGCAACGGTGTACATATCCAGAGCATCGCCCTTTTGTTGACGAGCCTCTGCTTTTTTACCAACGATGTACGCCAGCTCAGCGATAGCATAGGTTTTCTCCGCTCCTTTTTCGTCCGTGGCGAGTTCTTGTAGCTGCGTCAAGCACTCCTTCGGGTTTTTGTGATAAGTATCCAGCAACGCATAGTGCCGAAGAAGCGACATGGTACGAGTCGTAACGTCAGGGCCGGATCTCGACGCGAGATTGAGCTTTTCGGTCAATGGATTGAACGGATTCGACCTTATCTGGACATACTTCTGGGAGGCGCAACCACTGGTGCAGAGAACGATCAAACAGCAAAGAACGCGAAGCCAAGCCACGAGGCTTCGCTTCGGTTCAACTTCTATTGCTGTCCTGCCACCGTAGCTCATAAGAAATGCAAGCAATCCACCTGATGTTTGATTCCAAAGTTAGTCTATTACCAGCAATAAACTTGCGAACGCAATGTCAATCCGGATCGGTGTTAAGATCGGTAAGCACCGTAAGATCCGTAATTCATGCTGAGTTGGTACTTGTGGTATCAAGCGTAAGATCGGTAACAGCCGAAAAGACAGATAAGTCCCTATCGAGGGAGATATCTGACTCGGAAAAGGCGTTTTACCCATGTGCATCAAATCTCAAAGACGAAACGAATTCAAGCGTTGGATTCAGTTCTCGCTGACCATTGCTGGCGCATCGATGATTGCATTCCCAGCAGGCTGCAATCGGGCACATTATCGCAATCGAGCTGACCAAGAAGTCGGCCAGCTTGTCGCAGAGAAGGTTGGGGATTCTTGCTTGCCTGCCATCCCGGACATTCAAATGCGTTCTGAGTCGCGAATGTTCGATCCGTTTAATCCGGATCGCCCACCGATGCCCGAAGATGATCAGGTCTCCCATCAATACATGAAAGTACTGAACGGGAAAAAACACTATCCTCTTTGGGACGTCAATGGAAAAACGAACACTGCAGAAAATCCCGTCTGGTGGCAGTACTTGCCGCTCGACGAACGCGGTGTGTTAGTGCTCGACGCGGATACTGCCGTTCGAACGGCAGTCCTTCACAGTACACTTTACCAGGCTGAAGTGGAAACCCTTTATCTCTCGGCGCTGGACGTTAGTACCGAACGGTTCTTTTTAGGTAACCAGTTGTTTGCCGGATACAGCGCCGCTTACACCTCTGACGGCAGTCTTCGCCGAGGAAGCGGTGGCAACAGTAGCTCGTTACTAACCAACGGAGCGTTTTCACGTGGCCGACGTGGGGTAGCATTGCAACGGCAGTTTACGAATGGTGCTGATTTGGTGATTGGATTGGCGAACTCGCTAACTTGGCAATTGGCTGGTCCAGACGCTCAAACCGCATCGACCGTGATTGACTTTAGCTTTATCCAGCCGCTGTTGCGCGGTGGTGGACGAGACGTCATCATGGAGCGGCTCACCCTTGCGGAGCGGACCCTTTTGTACAACGTTCGTTCCTTTGAACGATATCGAACGGGATTCTATCTCAACGTCACAGTGGGTCGGCAAGCCGAACCAGGTCCGACCCGCCGCGGTGGTCTGTTTGGTGGAGCTGGTTTGCAAGGGTTCACGGGGTTAGGTGGTGGATTTGGAACCGTTGGCAACGTTCAAACAGGTGGTGGTGGTGGGGCTGGCTTTGGTGGTGGAGGTGCTGTTCCCCAAGTCGGTGGATTTCTCGGCTTAGTGCAGAATCAACTTCAAATCCGAAATGCAGAAGAGAACGTAGCTCGATTGCAAGATAATTTGTTGAGATTTGAAGACACTCTTCGAGAACAGTTGACCATCATTCCTGCTTCTCAAGATGCGATTCCTAGTCAGCAGTTGCAAGTGGCGCAAGCTCGCCAGGCGTTGATTTCCTCGCAAGCGACTTTGCTACAGTTGCGATTCAGTTACGAACAAGCTTTAGATGCATTCAAGGGAACGCTCGGGCTTCCGCCTTATGTTTGTATCGAAGTCAAAGATCCGATTCTCGACCAATTCAATCTTATCAGTAAAAATCTTAGAGAACGTCGTGCTCAAGTCGCGGATCTTCGCGATGCGATCGGTGATAGTAACTCCACTCTCCTCGAGACTAGCATCATAAGAACCGACGAAGCAACGGGTGGCAAGTATCGCACTCTAGATTGGACACCCGAGTCCGCAAACTCCGTCAGCGAGATTCGCCAACGCATCGAGCGTCTACAGAATCTGCGTAACAAGATCTTGACTGAAGACATCGCCGAGATAAGAGCAGACATTGCAAAACTTCGAACCGTGCTTCCCCAACGAGAGAGCAATTTAGATCGATTGCGAGAAATCTACGAGAGCGAACGCGACAAGGTCTGTGCATTGCTACCGACGGAATCACTCGACGTCGCTTTATTGGATTCCAAAGAACTCAGTGGTCTGCCAGATACCCTCACGGAAGAACTTGAGAAAATTGAACGGAAGTTTATTGACCGCGATAAAGTACTCCGCAAAATCGATGGCGATCTACAGAAAGTCCTGAGCGAAGGTAAGAAGGGGGATAATCGTAAGCAATACGAAACTTTGCGAGACGAGGCAATTCTTCCAAGTCAGTCAGTGCTCGCGGAATTCTCCGAGGATGTTCTTGCATTGCAAGTGCTACAGGCCAGGGCTCGAGTTGAAAGTGTACTTCTGCCTGAAGTAGACATCTCTCCTGAGGAAGCGATCAGAATCGCTATGGAGAACCGGCTCGACTGGATGAATAGCCGAGCTTCGTTGGTGGATTCGTGGCGGGCGATCGAGGTAGTAGCTGACAGTCTGGAAAGTTCTTTGGATGTCGTTTTCAGCGGCGACATACAAAATGCAACTAGTAACCCACTTTCGTTGCGTGGAAAAACGGGTAGACTCCGAGCTGGTTTGCAATGGGACTCACCGTTGACGCGTATGCAAGAGCGCAACCAGTATAGACAAGTTCTCATTGAGTATCAGCAGGCCAAACGAAACTACTATCGATTCGAAGATGCGGTATGGCAAACACTTCGATCGCAACTTCGCAACTTGCGTTACAACAGTTATAATTTTGAACTACAACGCTATGCGGTGAGAATGGCCGCGCAGCAGATCATGATCAACGAAGATTTGCGTCAGATCCAGGAGAGCCTTAGTCTAAACTCTCGGCCCACTGCGGCTCGTGATAGCGTGACTGCACTCCAAGATCTACTCAATACACAGAACACGTTCCTGGGAGTTTGGGTGTTCTACGAAGCACAACGACGAAACCTTGATCAAGACCTGGGAACGATTCGCGTCGATGGCGAGAATATCTGGTGCGATCCAGGTCCCATCACATCCGCAGCCTTTGGAATGTCGCAAAGTTCGGCTCAGGAAATAATCAATCAGAGTATTGATCTAGGAATACCTTGGGGAGGAACAACTGTCGGCGAGCCTCAGTTTCCAGGAGGAGTGCAAGTCGCACCCGCGATAAGACTTCAGCAATAACCATCCGTTGCATAGTTGAAAAAAGATTACAAACAAAGCTGACTTTTATCGAGAATCACGATTGCTAGACGGTTCTTGTTCTCAACCCTCAGGTTCGCAGATCCACTACAATTTGCTAGTATGCAATAACAATTGCTTCGCCCGAATATTCCTCTAGCAAGTGGTGTTCCGATGTTACCGAAGAAAAAAACGAGAAGGTTGTTCGTTAAGGCGGGGGCGGTATTGACGACGGGAGGTCTTCTATCGACCCGGTGTCGATCATCCCTAGCGGATGCAAAGTTCCCCAAGTTTCGTGTTGGCATTATCGGTCGGACGGGCAAGGGCGATTACGGGCATGGTGTTGATGTCGCATTTACAAAACTTCCCAATGTTGAGATAGTCGCGCTGGCCGATGAAAACGAAGCAGGACGGATAGCAGCTGCGAATCGAACGAACCCGAAAAAGACTTATGCAGATTATCGAGAGATGCTCTCTCAAGAAAAGTTAGACGTAGTGGCGATCTGCCCTCGATGGATTGACCAGCATCACGAAATGATTCTCGCTGCTGCCGATGTTGGCTGTCATGTCTATATGGAGAAGCCGTTCTGTCCGACCCTCGCAGATTGCGACTCTGCGATCCAAGCTCTAGAGAAGAAGAAGCTTAAACTGGGGATCGCCCATATAAGCCAGTACTCGCCCGTGTTGCACATGGCAAAGTCTTTGATCGAAGCTGGAGAGATCGGCGACTTGCTCGAATTGCGAGCTCGCGGCAAGGAAGATCGACGAGGAGGTGGAGAGGATCTGTGGGTTCTGGGTTCCCATGTTTTTGGCATGATGCGAACCTTTGCCGGCAGGGATGCAACTTCCTGTTCCGCTGTTGTCTTTCAAGACGGACAATCTGTTTCGAAAAAACATGTTGCACCAGGAGCTGAGGGAATCGGCCTCGTGGCAGGGGACCAGGTTCAGGCAACCTATACATTTCCCAACAGAGTATATGGATATTTCGCTTCGCGAAAAAATATGGCAGGGAATCCAACGCGTTTTGCCGTTCAAGTGTATGGTTCGAAAGGGATCATCGAGTTGGAGAGCGGATATTTGGCGCAAGGCCAGATACTACGTGATAGCAGTTGGTCTCCTGGGAGGTCGAGCAAACCATGGGAAACGTTTTCCTCCGCAGGTATTGGCAAGCCGGAACCACGAAAGGATGGATCGTATCAAGGAGGACATCTGGCTGCTATCACAGATCTTTTCGATTGCATCCAGAACGACCGTAAACCCATTTGTTCCGCAGAGGATTGTCGGTCCATTATTGAAATGATTGCTGCGGTATTTGAATCGCAGAGGTTAGGTGCTTCCGTAGAACTCCCGCTGAAGATGCGAGTGAACCCACTCTCGCTTCTATAGACACAGCCGACAAAAGTCACAGTGGTAGGCACATTCTATGTGCCGTCCACCTAGAATCCCTGCAAATCGTGAAGAGCGGACGGCACGACGGAGCGTGCCTGCTACTTTTGTCGTCTGTGTCTCTATAAAAAGCAGGCTTCAGGGCTGGCACTACGCGAAGTCGGTAGATGAGACTATCTTCCTAGAAGCTTGCTGATTTTTGTATCGAGTTCCTTCGAAGCGTTTTTGGAGTAACCGACATGCACATGCTCGATGGAGCCCGTCGGGCCGATCACGACAGTATGCGGGATCCCGGTCACTTGCATTTTCCTGGTCAATTCACCCTCAAAATCAAACAACGTATCAAAATTCTCCAGTTTTTGCCTCGCTACAAATTCTCGAACGACCTCAGGCGTTTCCGTGGCGTTCACGCCAAGAAAAATAACATCGTTCGTGTTGTACTTGCCTGCGACGGAAAGATACTCCGGAAGCGACTTGACACACGGTCCACACCAAGTCGCCCAAAAATCGAGAATGATGACTTTACCAGTATGGTCTTGCAAATTCCATGTCTCACCCTGAAGTGTCGACAGTGAAAATGGCTCCACTACTGTTCCCAGTAGTGATTTTGCTTGTGCATTGGTCGGGGTTTCGAGCCACGCAGGATCACGAAGTGTCTTCACTTCCCAATTGGCGTAGAGAGATGATTCGCCAACCGACACCGAGCCAAACGACAATCCTGAGATCCATTCTGTCGAAATATCAAAGTCGCCCAACCACGATGAGTGGCAACTTAGAGTTGTACCTTCTACTCTCAGGATATCTGCTGAGATTCGATATCCATTAGCAAGCAAGAGGGTAATCGAATCCTCTGCGGCCTCCTTCACGTTGCGTTCTTTTTCGTTGTTCTTTGCATCGAACGATGCGATCGGCAGGAAGACGATCGCGCTGACCGCATCGCGACCGATGAGACAAGGCTCAAGCTTCACATCCATCTCGATTGCAGTAGTCGAAATACCCATGATCATGCCACGCAGCAAGTCTTCATTCTTTCCCACGAGCGCATGAGGGTAAAGCGACAGTTCTGTTCCGCGAGGAAACGATAGTAGTTGCTCCCGAGACTCTTTCGTAAAGCCGTGCTCTAGCCGTTTGCCCTTACACGCGAGCTCGATAGCTTGCAAATGGGATGTTCCGATTCGACATCCGGAAAGAAATGGCAAGTCGATCTCGACCAGTTGTTCGCGCATCTTCAACAAGCTCGCTGGTAGATTGTCACCATTCGTTGTATAGACAATATCGGGAAACTGAGAACCGCTGGGGCGTTGCTTAGGATTCAAGTCGTATTGAATCGTGGCAGGCAAATCGGTCGCGAGGGGGACGGGCAAATCTTGCCCGACACATTTCCAGAGGATCGGGTTTTTTCCTCCCCGAATCGTACATTCTCCGAGGATTGCATTCGTGCCGAGTCTAAGCTTATGCGGTCGAGAAATATTGGCTGGTGCCATAGGCTGATCTAGCTTCACTAGTTGTTGAGGCGTGAAGTGAATCGCCTCGCTCTGGATCATCTCGTTTTGGACCGTAAAGAAGCCTTCTCGAAAACTGAGAATGTTTCCACTCAACACCGTGTTGTTGGCAAAACGAAGAATGCACAATGAGCTATCAACGCCTGCCATCGGCTGATCGCTCTTCGCATTTGAAAGAGCGTTCGCAGCCTGAGTCGCTTCGCGTTCTCGATCTATCGTGCTGAACAAACGCAACTTCTCTAATCGAAGTGAAGAGCCTCGATTGGTCAGGAAGATACCTTCGACGTTTTCCGAACGAGTACTTTTCGTCACTATCCTCGCTTCATCTGGCTTTGTTTCGCCCAGTCGCAACAGAGATAGCTCGCGTGTTTCATCATTCCATTCGAGGCGAAGCGTGTACGTCCATCCATTGCTCGGCAAATCTTCGACAACTTCAAAGTCAGTGGAGGTTCCGATGATAAGTGATTTTTCAATCGTCTCGATACGGATCGACTCTTCAGGCTCTTTTCCGAATGAAAGTATGAAGTCAGGACGCAAGGGTGAATGCAAAGTCGCTTCAATCGCAAAGGAACCTTTGATCGCAAGGGGCAAGATAGCCGATTGATTGGATGCTTTGCTCGCGAAGAACCCTCGATCGTCTACGATCCAGGACAACGGCTCTGCATTGGGACTTACCCATGGCTCAGTGCTTCCGTTCCATTCATAGAGAGCCGTACTCGAACTAGAGTTTTGTTGGATGAATTTCTTTGGGACTTGCAGTTTCCCAACGATATCGTCCATGAACTCGAGATGAGGGGAGTCAATGTTATCCTGAACTATCGTGCCACGAAGTTTGTTTCCATTGGCCATCGATAAACTAACTTTCCCAGGTTCTCGATCCGATTTCAAGGGTTGGACGAATCGGAACGAACGAATCTCGTTGCGATCAACGACAATCGGTTCCAAGAACAGCCTGGATTGCAGCCGGATGGTCTTGTGGTCCATGGTCAGCAACTCTGCCGGTAGTACATCACCGTTTCGCCACTCTACATTGACAGCGGGACCGGAGGTGCTATTGCTCTCCTGCGAGCGAGCGTAGCGCAGTCCGAAACTGCTTATTGCGAACATGCATCCGATGGCTAAAGATTTAGTTCTAACGTTCATAGATGGGTAAGAACCGATAATTAAGAGCGAGTGCCAACACCGACATCGCAGTGCCGTAGGGTTGTCCATGGTTTGAGTCAAAACTACCATCTTTGTTCTGTTCGCGTCGGAGACGTCGCGTCGTGATTTGATTCCATTTTGTCCATGAATCAAAGTCTGATTGGAACAACGCTTGTGACATATAATACATGTTGTAGTGTGGATAACTGGGATCGACGACTTCACGGTTCGACTTTACGAGAGCAGAAACTGCGCGATACTCCGGCCAATCTTGATGTTTACTAATCGCGTATACCAAGCAAGCGATCGCGGGGAGGTTTGTTCCAGTCCCCATACTAAATCCTGGCGTATAGTTCACGTCCCCACGTTTTCCGGTGACTTCACGCATGTACACCAAAGCATCGTCAATGTTGGAGTCAGGAACCTTGATGCCAGCGTTCCTCGCTGCGAACAATCCGACAAGGACAGCTCCTGTGACAGACGTATCCGCATCTCGTGATTCAGGGCGATATCTCCAGGCTTTCCAAGGATTATTTTCTTGCGATGTGACCGCGCACCGAACGGCCAAGTGAAGTGACTCTCCAAGTGTCCTTCGTCGATCCTTGGGGATGTCGATCTCCGGGTCGGCCCAGAGCAATTCTTCGTCGACTGCTCCATAAGCCTCCGCCAACGCCAGCATCGCAAATCCATGATGATACATGCTATTGGGTAAGTAACCTGTCTTAGGATCTTGGCTAGCGATCATGTGGCGAAGGGCAGCTCGAATGTTGGTACCATATTCGCCAAAGTTCGGGTCGATTCCCGTGGACAGGAAAGCCATCATGCACAATCCTGTCACTCCGCAGTTTCCCGCTTCGGCATTGTGACCGTCTTGTCCACCGTCCCAATTCCCGGCCGTAGACTGATTCTTGGCTAGCCACTCGACGGCAGCGCTCGAGATGCGCTCGACATCGGCAGGCACGTCAATCCCTGACCGAACGCTTTGCCCGTGTGCCGATAGACAGCTGCTTAGAATATAGAAGCAAATCGCTATGCTGCAAAGTTGATGTGTTGGCCGCATAGTTTACTTCTTGCTCGGAAACTCAAGCTTCAAATCGGTACCATCTCGCTTCACTTGCATGGTCAAGGTCTTTGACATGTTCAAGGCGATAGCCCGTTTCAGTTGTACCGTATTGTCGATGGGTTTGCCGTCGATACCATCGATGATATCCCCGGCCTTGAGTCCGGCTTGATCCGCACGAGAATCCGGAGTAACCGACTCCACGCTCAGTCCACTTTCCTTTTCCTTGAAGGTAAAGCCAAGCGAACTACTCTGGGGTTCGTCATTGTTGTTTTTCTTGTTCTTGCCGAAACCAGCGGGAGGCGCGGCGGGGTTGAATGGCCCCTGAGCTTGTCGGTTAAGCATGTTCTCGTACTCAGCAAACTGGACTTCGGACAAAACTCTCTTGAGTTCGTCCTTTGGTATTTCTTTGCTTGCTTGTCCTGCCATCACGACCACCATTGCACCTCCTGCAAAGATTCCATTGTTGCGAGGTTGCAATGCGAGCTGGTCGCCCACGAGACGATCCACGATTTCCGTCAGCTCTGTTCGTTGCGATGCGGATAGAAGTAGCATGTCGTCCAGCTCTTGGACTTTGGATGCCACTCGGAAATCCCGTAGATCCTTGATTCGCTTCTTTTCAAATGCTTCGATCGCAGCGACTTTCGCTGGATCCAACGAAGCGAGGACCTTTTTCCATGGTTCTTGTTTCTTGACTATCTTTATGTCTATCTGAAAGAACATCCCTGGAAGAAAGTTTGCATTGGCGTCAGGTGCTTCCTCGTCCTTCTTCGCTTTGTCTTCTTCATCTTCGTCAGATAGCGTTCCTTCTTTTGGCGGTTTTCCTCCGGCACGAGGAAGCGGTTGTGGCATGCGACCACCCATTCTCTGTGGTGGATTGTTCTTGATGGCTGCATCGACCGCTTGGATCGCGGCAATGTTCAGCTTCTTGACAGTGTTCTCAGGAAGATCCGCGATTCGTCGGATCGCGTCGATCTCGATCTTCATCGAGCTTATCAAGTTGCCCTTGATGGAGTCTTCATCTTGGCCGAAGGCCGGGGCAAACTGAATCGCCTGTGCCGACAACTTCTCTATGCCCAATAGACAAAGAAAAACCATCATGGCAACTTGAATGCTCATGTTGTAGTGTTTTGTTGAAAGCATTGAGACATCTCCAATTCGAATACTAGGTCGTTGGTCGTTTTGTATTTTTATCGCCGAGTTGCTTTGTTAAGAAACTCATCCAGTCCTCGTCGATACTGTTCCGGAAGCGTTCGGCCGGTCTTACCGGTGGCTTCACCAACTTGTCGTTTCGCCACTTTGGCATTGCGATCGGATCCGGGGCCAATCATGTCAAGCGGGGAGCGGTCGGTGGTGCCACCATCGCCACCCATGCCTGGTGTGCTGCCACCGGCTCCTCCACCGCCGCCACCTCGTTTGGCTTCAATCAAGGCTTCGATCGCAGCCGTCTCTGCAGCAATGACATTCTCCCCAAGTCGTAAATCACTCAACATCGAGGATGCATCGTCCATCGCTTGAACACCTTTATTGAGTTTCTGCAGTTCCTCTCCAAAGCCACTCCCGTTGGGAAGCGATTGGATGTCTTGGATGACATGGAGTGTTCTTTCTTGGATAGCCATTTGCTCGACCGCTTGTGCTGTCGTTCGATCTTGAAGATCTTCTGACATCTCTTGATCCGGAATCCAAAGTTGATTGAGGGTTCGCGTTTCATCTCGTAGATCGATTTCATCGCCGATGATTCTCATGATTTCCAGCAGAATCGCGGGTGGCAACTTGTCTTTTTCCTCTCCACCACCTCCACCTCCACCTCCGCCACTGCCGGGCCCGGCCAATTCCTCGGCCCATCGATCAAAAGTGTCAGCCCAGTATTCGCTGCGATTGAGTGCGTCGCCTCGCAGATTCCTCTCCATCCGAAGAGGCATTTCTTCAAGCTTGATTTGAGTATTCTGGTCCTTCATATCTTTTAGAACGGCTTCACGATCTGCTGAAGGGTTGTTGTTTGTGTAAGCAGTCAGATCACCTTGAATTGCGGCTATGCTCTCCGCAAGTTTCCTTTGATGCTGCATGATGACCTCAGTCTCTTGCTGAGCGGCTTTGGCTTTCGAGGAACTCAGTCCAAAGTTGCTACCGATGGCTTGTGTCAGCAAGTTTGCAATCTCTTTCTGAAAACGCGAAGACGATTTCAGCCGCTTGACGAAGGTGCTATTTTCGAAGTCAGCCATCAACTGTTCAAAGGCCTGTTTGGCTTTTCGAAACTCCTCGATTAATTTGGATTGGTCTTTGACTGCGCGGTCCATCTTCTCATTGGTCTCATTCTTTTCCTCGGAGTCTTTCTCCTTGTCGCTGCCAGATTCCTTTTCGGTGGCACCTGGCCCAAGTTGAGTTTCTGGCAGCGACGAGCCGCCACCTGCTCCACCGCCAGAACCCTCGGCAGGTCGCTTGTCATAGGGAGATTTTTCGTTGTCGCGCAAACTGGGGGGCGAACTGGAATCAGAATCGCTCGGCTTCGAGGCGGATGACTTTGTGGCAGGAGATTCACCGACTCGACCAATTTGTTCTGCGACGTCGGGCATTTGTTCTTTCGACAACTCGTTAAGCTTCTGAAGAGATCTGGCCCAATCCTCAACTTGCTTCGAACGTATCTCTTCGTTCCTTAGAGCCTGCTCCAAGATCTTCGCACCGTCTTCTACTGCGTTCTCGAGCCGTTTTGCATTGTCACGTT
>Ga0207937_1000159_pt1 | contig 22909 bp, 26 predicted proteins | sample LakMenEpi04Sep11_FD_150668 | JGI IMG/M metagenome (GOLD analysis project Ga0207937, IMG submission 150668) | Freshwater microbial communities from Lake Mendota, WI - 04SEP2011 deep hole epilimnion (SPAdes) | ecosystem: Environmental > Aquatic > Freshwater > Lentic | place: Lake Mendota, Madison...
CAAATGGCTGTGATTGAATTTGCACGAAATGTGATTGGGTTAACAGAAGCACATTCTACAGAGATGGATCCTAGTACTCCGGATGCTGTAATTAATATGATGGAGGAACAAAAAGCTATTACCATGATGGGCGGCACAATGCGTTTAGGATCTTATCCTTGTAGCATCACTGAAAATACATTGGCGCATAATATATATGGCACCAATTCTATCAACGAACGCCATCGTCATCGTTATGAATTTAACAATGCGTACTTAAATGCTTTCCACGAAAAAGGAATGGTTACTAGTGGGGTAAATCCTGCCACTGGACTGGTAGAAATTATTGAATTACCCAATCACCCATTCTTTATTGGCGTTCAATACCATCCAGAATTAAAGAGCACTGTTGAGTCTCCAGCACCTTTATTTGTGCATTTTATTGCTGCTTCAAAAGCGTACGCAAAAAAGTAAATTTTCACTTTGCTATACCGCTAACATATGTTAGTTTTGCGGTATGCAAAAAATAAGAATTTTAACTTCAACTAGTTTGTTTGATGGCCATGATGCCTCTATCAATATCATGCGCCGTGTGTTGCAAGAACAGGGTGCAGAAGTGATCCATATGGGGCATAATCGTTCTGCTCAAGAAATTGTAGAAGCAGCGATCGAAGAAGATGTGCAATTGATTGCGATCACATCTTATCAAGGTGGTCACATTGAATTTTTTACCTACCTCAGAAAATTATTAGATGATGCGGGCTACCAACATATTAAAATAGTTGGTGGAGGTGGTGGTACGATTTTACCATCAGAAGCTGCTATCATTCATGCAAAAGGTATTTCAAAAATATATTTACCTAAGGATGGTCTTGCCATGGGGATCGAGGGCATGATTAAAGAAGTAATTGCATTTGCGAATTTCCCATTAAAATCAAATCAATCTACAAAGTATCCAAAACTACCATTTGATAAAAAGACTGATCCAAGAAAATTAGCAAGGGATATTACACTTTTGCAAAATGGTACTTTGAAAATTAAGAAAGATAAAAAAGTTGTTCAAAAAAATATTCCAGTTATTGGATTAACTGGAACGGGTGGTGCAGGTAAGTCTACCGTATGTGATCGCTTGGTACATTATTTTATACAGACCAATCCTAACTTAAGCATTGCAGTCGTGTCTGTAGATCCAACTAAGAAAAAAACAGGTGGTGCATTATTGGGGGATAGAATAAGAATGAATGCCATCCATCATCCTAATGTATTTATGCGTTCACTCGCTACAAGGTCCGACCATCAATCCATCTCTGCATCCTTAGATCAAGTGATTTATTTATGTAAAGCAGCAGGCTATGATGCGATTATTATTGAAACTGCAGGCGTTGGCCAAAATGATGCATCCATTGTAGATTTTGTAACGCTACCAATGTATATCATGACACCAGAATTTGGAGCAGCTAGTCAATTGGAGAAAATCAATATGATTGACTTTGCACAAATCATTGGAATCAATAAATTTGATAGAGCAGGAGGATTAGATGCCATCAGAGATGTCAAAAAGCAATACGCAAGATCTCGTCACTTGTTTGATGCAGACCATTCAAAGCTTCCAGTTTATGGAACCATAGCGTCCAAGTTCAATGACCCGGGCATGCAGCATCTATTCAATCATATGATTGATTTAGTGAATCAGCAACATCAATTAAAATGGAACACAATTGTAAATCCACTGGCCTACAATACCAGTCAGGTTTCCACACCAACAATTCCGCTGAATCGTTTTAACTATTTAAATGAAATTGTAGAAACAATACAAAAAAATAGAGTTTGGATATCGGAACAAAAGCAGTTAGCTTCTCAATGGTATAGTTATGAGCAAGTGATGCAAAATCCTAAGCTTAAAAAATTACCGCTTTTAAAAGAGGAAGCAGATAAAGTAGCTGGCGCGATCGATCCAGAAGTGAAAAAATCTATTCAGACATGGGAAGCAACAAAAACGAAGTACCAGCAAGATGCATTGGTCTATGAAATTAGAGGCAAAAAAATACACCAACCTTTAAGCTTTAAAACAGAATCTGGGTTGACATTGCAAAAAGTGTATTTACCCAATTTTAAAGACTGGGGCGATATTGCTGAGTGGCAATTAAAAGAAAATGTGCCAGGACATTATCCATATACTGCTGGTGTATTTGATTTGAAGCGTACAGGAGAGGACCCAACAAGAATGTTTGCTGGTGAGGGTGGTCCAGAAAAAACCAATCAACGTTTTCATTTTTTAGCTAAGGGTCAACCTGCTACAAGACTGTCTACCGCTTTTGATAGTGTGACTTTATATGGCCAAGATCCTTCCAATAGAATGGATGTGTTTGGAAAAATTGGTAATGCAGGTGTGAATATCGCATCGGTGGATGACATTAAGAAATTGTATTCTGGCATTAATTTAAATGACCCAACAAGTTCTGTGAGCATGACCATCAATGGTCCTGCAGCAATTATACTAGCGATGTTTTTTAACGCAGCGATTGATCAAGCTTGTGAGCAATATATTACTGAACAAAAAATGTGGCCAGCTGTCAATAAAAAATTGAATCAAATATTTAAAAACACTGCTAGACCAGTCTACCATAACTTTGATGGATTGAAAAAACAATCTATTCAGCACAATGGTTTAGGCTTAAAATTATTGGGTGTGAGCGGGGATCAAGTGCTTGATCCAAAAGTGTATGATACAATCAAGAAGCAAGTTTTACAAAATGTTCGTGGGACACTACAAGCAGATATTTTAAAAGAAGATCAAGCACAGAACACATGTATCTTCTCGATTGATTTTGCATTAAAATTAATGGGCGATGTACAAGCTTATTTTGTAGACCAAAAAGTAAAGAATTTTTATAGTATTTCTATTTCAGGATACCATATTGCAGAAGCCGGGGCCAATCCAATTACACAGTTGGCATTTACACTAGCCAATGGTTTTACTTACATAGAATATTTCTTGAACAGAGGGTTAGAGATTGATGACTTTATTCCAAATTTTAGTTTCTTTTTTAGCAATGGAATGGATCCAGAATATGCTGTGATTGGAAGAGTCGCAAGAAGAATCTGGGCACAAACAATGAAGCTTAAATACAAGGCGAATTCAAGGTCTCAGAAATTAAAATACCATATTCAAACAAGTGGTAGAAGTTTACACGCGCAAGAAATTGATTTCAATGATATCAGGACCGCTTTGCAGGCTTTGTATGCCATTTATGACCAATGTAATAGTTTACATACCAATGCCTATGACGAAGCCATTACTACTCCAACAAAAGAGAGTGTAAGAAGGGCGCTTGCCATACAGTTAATCATCAACAAAGAATTAGGTACTGCTAAAGTGGAAAATGCACAGCAAGGCAGTTTTTTAATGAATGAATTAACAGACTTGGTAGAAGAAGCGGTGTTGCAAGAATTGGAAAGAATCAATGCAAGAGGTGGTGTATTAGGTGCGATGGAAAGAATGTATCAGCGATCTAAGATTCAAGAAGAGAGTATGCTGTATGAAACCAGAAAGCATCATGGGGAGATCCCAATTATTGGGGTGAATACTTTTATAGACGAATCAGACCAAAACAGCAATGATCGTCGACCTGTATTTAGATCCTCTGCTGCCGAAAAGAAATTACAAATCTCTAATCTCGGTCAATTTAAAAATAGAAATAAGGAGCAAGCAGACCATTATTTAAAATTGTTACATCATGCAGCGGTTCAAAATGAAAACATTTTTGACCTATTGATGGAGGCGGTGAAGTATTGTAGTTTAGGAGATATTACGAACTTGCTTTACCACACAGGGGGTAAATACAGCAGGAATTTATAATAAAGCCTTAAAATAGCCCTAAAATGATTCCAATTTAGGGTGTACCTGGTGCTAAATACATCTTAAAAACATACCTTTGCCGCATCTATTTAGATTAATTGAAAAAGCATGAAAACGGACAAAAATACGGTCATTGGGTTTGTATTATTAGCAGTTTTATTCTTTGTTTACTTCTGGTACACCAGTAAGCAACAAAATGAGATAGCAGCCTATAAAAAAAGATTTGATGATTCTGTTGCGATGGTGAAAGCCAATGCCGAAAAGGCAGCAGCATTGAATATAGTTGCATTGATTGATTCAACTAAAAAAGATGCAACTGGCAATGGAGTTGTTGCGGATACTTTAAAGGAGCAAATTGCCATTCTAGAGAACGATTTAATTAAAGTTGAATTGACCAATAAAGGAGGTCAAGTTGCACGTGTTACTTTGAAGAAGTACACGAACTCAAAAAAGGAATTGGTTCAATTAGGTGATAGTAGTTCCTTGTCTTATGCAGTGAATGCAGGCAACAATCAAACAGTACAAATTAATCAAGTTATATTTCCTGTATCGAATGTATCCACCGATCAGAACGGTGTACAAAAAATTGAATATGCTTGGACTGCACCAAATGGTAAGACCATCAAACACCAATTTACTTTAGCAAAAGGTAAATACAATGTGGATTGGAATATCATTATGGATGGAGCAGATCAATTGTTGACCAATAACCAATTGAACGTTTTATGGGATGCACATTCTTATGGCCAAGAAAAAACGACTACCTACGAGCGTCAAATGTCAAACATTTGTTTTTCAGAAGGGAATGAGTTCGATTATATTTCTAGCAATACCAATAAGGTTTTCGAAAAGCCAGTGCAATGGGTAGGACTAGTACAACAATTTTTTACAACGACAGTACTTTATAAGGATGGATTCAATTCCGGTAAAATTGATTGGCAGCGTAAGACAGATAGCAGCAACGGTCTAGCCACTTTGCAAGCGCAGTTCCAAACTAAATTAACTGGTGCAAATGCGACCATGCCATTATCACTTTATTTTGGTCCAAATGATTTTGAAATCTTGAAATCACAGGCACCAGAGATGGAGCAAATTGTGAATTTAGGAAGAGACTTATATTCATTTGTACGTCCAATCAACAAATATATTATCATGCCAGTGTTTGATTTCTTCGCTGGCTTTGTACAAAATTATGGATGGGTTGTATTTTTATTAACCATCTTTATTCGTTTAGTTACTTCTCCTTTGACTTACTCTAGTTTCTTGAGTACAGCCAAGATGAAGGTATTGAAGCCTGAATTAGATGAGATTAAGAAAAAGACTGGGGACGATCAACAAGCTTACGCTATGGAGCAAATGAAGTTATTTAGAGAAGCTGGTGTCAATCCTTTAGGTGGATGTATTCCTGCCTTATTGCAAATCCCTATCTTCTTTGCACTTTACAGTTTCTTTAATTCCAATATCGCATTAAGAGGGCAGTCTTTCTTATGGAGCCAAGACTTGTCTAGTTATGATTCTATCTACACCTTACCTTTTACTATTCCATTAGGTTTTGGTAGCCATATTAGTTTGTTTACTTTAACAGCAGTATTGACCACGTTTATCTCGTCTATCTACAATATGTCGATGACGCCAACGCAAGATAATCCTGCATTAAAGTACATGCCTTATATTTTCCCATTCATGCTATTCTTTATCTTTAATAGTTTGCCTTCTGCATTAACATGGTATTATACTGTATCCAATATTGTGACTTTATTATTACAATTATTGATTCAGAAAGTCATTATTGATCATGATAAAATTTTGGCTACAATAGAAGTTAAAAGAAAGACGCCAAAGAAGAAAAGTAACTGGCAGGAGAAGTATGAACAAATGATGGAGGCACAAAAAAAAGTACAAGCCTTAAAAGATAAAACTAAAAAATAAAATCATCTAAAGAGACCTTAATAAAATTGGGTCTCTTTTTATAATCATATTGATTCAATATGCTACGATTACCCCCCATAATTGTTTGCTTTCTAAGTTGTGTCGTATTTCAACTACAAGCTCAAACAAAAGTTGTAGGAGAATGTGCTATCACCTATGATATTCGTCAAATTTCAATGAATGGGGATACAAGCCTGATTGGTCAAAAGCAAATTTTTATTAAAGGCAATAGTTGTAAAACTATTTTAAAGACCCCAGCTTTCACACAGACGCTCATATTCAATACCCAACAAGATACAGCCATCATTTTGAAAGAGATTGGCTTAAATAAATTCTTACAATATATTTTATATGCATCTATGCAACCTGTCAATTTAGTTGCATCTAAAAAAAATGGTTCAACAAGTACCTTGTTAGATTATCCATGTGAAAACATCACCCTATCTTGGGCAGATGGCAATACGATGGAAGTAACTTATACAAATGTGATTATACCTACTGTGACAGTTTACGAGCAAGCATTTAAGGAAATACCAGGGCTTGTTATGCGTTATCAGTTGACAACTAAAGAGGGCAATACAATTTTGTACAACGCAAATAAAATTGATTTAAGTCCAATTACATTGAATGTATTTGAAGTCAATAAATCGAACTACCAACAAATAAATTAGGGATGCTGAGGGCTAGGAGTCTTAAATCTAGGTAAAATTACTTTGTGTCGGTAAGGGATGACATAAGTGATATTGCCCTTATTGTATTTAAGATAATTTGTTTGGCCTAATCCAGCACTTATAGAAGATGAAACTGTAAGACCTTTGTAAAGTAAGCTGGATTTTAAATCTCTAAATGTGCTTGATTTATGACTTAAACTACTTAAGTTTTTTAAACTATATTTTTCGGTCACTTTTTTTGATTCACTCGTACCGGATACAATAGTAGATGCATGTACAGAAGAGGATACGACTGTAATGAATACTAAAGAGGTTAATATGTTTCTAAGGGTACGCATGGTTATTACGAAGATAAAACATTATGCCATTACGACATAAATATTTTTTTAACGATATCTTGGGTCGACTGTGAACAATAAATTGGTTCAAATTAAGCCCGAACACGTACATTTATTAAAGCAATGAAATGCTGAAAATTTGTCATATCTAATTGATTTTCAACATTTTATTTAACAAATGTAAATAGTTGCCATGTTCAATAATGAATTTGAAGACGAAAATGGGGATATTAAAGACCTGCTTTTACGTTACCAGAACCTAAAAACTGGGAAAGCGCCTTCTTATATAGAAGAGGATGATTTCGAAAAGATTATTGCCCACTTAGATGAAAAAGATGCTATTGTTGAAGCGATCGAAGCAGCGGATATCGCTTTGTCTCAATTTCCATCTTCGGCATTGCTGATGATTAAAAAAGCAGATTTATTATTAGCAACCAGAAAATATACCGAGGCATTGGAACTGTTAAATACAGCTGCTTTATATGATCATAAGGACATGAATTTATTCATTCTAAAAACGGATGCTTTTTTAGCATTGGATCAACCCGAAGAAGCGATTGTTTTATTACAAGAGGCATTGCATTTATTTGAAGGTGCAGAAAGAACAGAATTGCTTTTTGAATTGGCAGATGTATATGATGACCATGAAGCCTTTGATAAAGTATTTGATTGTTTACAATTGATTTTAGAAGAAGAGCCAACCAATGAGGAGGCCTTATATAAGATTTGTTTTTGGACAGATTTTACGGGACGCAATGAAGAGAGTATTGTACTGCATCAAAAAATGATTGATGAGCAACCCTATAATGCACTCGCATGGTTTAATCTTGCAGCAGCATACCAAGGTATCAAATTATTTGAGAAAGCAATTGATGCCTACCAATTTGCAATTGTCATTGATGAGAAGTTTGATTATGCCTATCGAAATATGGGGGATGCTTATTTAAGAATTAGAAAATACAAAGAAGCAATTGATGCATTGGAGAAAGTACTAGAATTATCTAGGCCAGAAGATGTGATTTATGAGGCCATTGGACATTGTTACCATCGATTAAAAAACTTTGCGCAGGCAAGGTTTCATTATAAAAAAGCGGCGCACTTAAATCCAGAAGATAGCCGACTCTATCAAAAAATTGCTTCTACCTATATGCTAGAATCAAAATGGCAGATGGCGATTAAGCAAATCGAACATGCCATCAGAATCAATAAGCATATCAATGAGTATTATATCATGATGGGGGAGTGTTATATGTACTTAGACGATTACAAAGAAGCAGCAACTTATTTTGGTATTGTTGTAAAACATAAGCCTAAGCAAATAGCAGGTTGGGAAAGTTTTATTAAATGTTTAATTGCCAATGCGCAATATGATGCTGCATTAGAGCAAACTGAATTGGCTTATATGTCCACACAGGGTAAAGTTATTTTTGTTTATTACAGATGCGCCATCTTATTTATGATGCATAAGCGCAAGGAAGGATTGTTACAATTAGAGATGGCATTGTCTAAGTCGGGTAAATGGTTGAATAAGCTTATAAAATTTTATCCAGAACTCATTCAAGATCCAAAAGTGGTAGAATTGATCAGTCAATACAAGAAGCTTAAATAAACTAAGTTTTTTAATTTACCTTTGCAAAAATAGCAATATGATGAATTTTAGTTTAACACAAATACCAGAAAGAACAAAACAGCCTAGACAGAATGGTTTGACAATGGTGATGGACAAAGGCCTAAGCTTAAGAGATGCAGAAAGTTTCATAAGTGTTGGCGCCCCTCATACAGATATTGTTAAATTAGGTTTTGGTACCTCTTTTGTGACACCAAATTTGAGGGCAAAGATTGAATTGTACCAACAAAATAATATTCCAGTTTATTTTGGTGGAACTTTATTCGAAGCTTTTGTGATCAGAAATCAGTTCGACGATTATATAGCAATGTGTAAGGATTATAATATTAATGTGATTGAAGTGAGTGATGGTTCAATTGAAATCCCCCATACCGAGAAATGTGGTTACATTGAAAAAATTTCAAAATTTGCAAAAGTATTTAGTGAAGTAGGTAGTAAAGATGCTGCACATATTATTCCTCCTTACAAATGGATTGAGTTAATGAGTGCGGAATTAAGCGCAGGCGCATCTTATGTAATTGCAGAAGCAAGAGAAGCTGGAAATGTAGGTATATATAGAGGTTCAGGAGAGGTGAGGGAAGGACTTGTACAAGAAATTTTGACTAAAATTCCTGCAGAAAAAATTCTTTGGGAAGCGCCACAAAAAGCACAACAATTGTATTTCCTTGAATTAATAGGTTGCAATGTGAACCTTGGAAATATTGCGCCATCAGAAATTATTCCATTAGAGGCAATGCGTATTGGACTTAGAGGAGATACTTTTGATTTATATTTAAATAAATAAAAGTGCGACAGTTTGGATTAATTGGATTTCCATTATCGCATTCTTTTTCGAAAGGATATTTTGCCAATTATTTTTTGAAAGAAAATATCTTGGATGCACAGTATGAAAATTATCCAATTGAATCCATCGATTTTTTCACTGGGTTATGGAATAACAATCCATCTTTACAAGGATTGAATGTGACTATCCCTTATAAAAAATTAGTCATCCCTTTTCTACAACATCCTTCATCGGTGGTACAATCCATTCAAGCATGTAATTGCATCAAACTGCATGATGGTGCTTTTTACGGCTATAATACAGATGTCATTGGCTTTGAACAGTCTTTATTGCCCTACTTACAACCCCATCATCAAAAAGCACTCATTTTTGGAACAGGTGGGGCTGCTGCTGCAGTAGAATGGGTGCTTCAAAAATTAGGTATTGCGTATCAATTGGTTTCAAGAACTGCATCAGAAGGTTGCATTGCCTACGAATCCTTAAGTCCTGAAATCATTGAAGCACATACATTGTTGATTCAAACAAGTCCTGTTGGGATGTATCCAAATGTGGATGAGGCGCCTAATTTACCTTATGAAGCCATTTCATCAAAACATCATTTGTATGATTTGGTATACAATCCAGCTGAAACTAAATTTTTAGCATTGGGTGCAGTGCAAGGTGCTACCACACAGAATGGTTTAGAAATGTTACACTTACAAGCCGACGCGAGTTGGGAGATTTGGAATAGCGAGACGCCATTCATTCAGTAATATTTTAGTAAGTTTTATAGTTATACCGTACCTAGAAATTCAAACAATTGCGTCACGGCTTTTTTCCTATGACTGTATTGATTCTTTTCATCCATCGTCATATTGGCAAAGCTTTTAGATGCGCCATCAGGCACGAATATTGGATCATAACCAAATCCATTTTCACCTTGCATATTGTTTAAAATTTTTCCTTTACAGATGCCTTCAAAATAGTAGGTTTGATTTTTCCAAATAAGACAAATGACTGTTCTAAATTGTGCAGTCCTATTTTCAACTCCTGTCATTTTACTTAAAACCAAGTCGATATTGGCTTGAGGATTGCAATTTTCACCTGCATATCTTGCACTCTTTACGCCAGGTGCACCATCTAAGCCTTCAATTTCTAATCCAGTATCCTCACTAAAACAGGCTTGATTGGTCATTTTAAAAATGGTCATAGCCTTTTCTAATGCGTTGGCTTCCAATTGGTCATGAGGCTCCGGAATATCAATATCAATGCCAGCTTCTTTGAGTGGAATAATCTCAAAATTGCTTCCAACCAAGGATTGAATTTCGGCCACTTTATTGCGATTATTTGTAGCAAAAATGAGTGTGTGCATTGTAATAAATAATTCAGTTTATAATTTGAAAATTATTTTTAATGCGGTCCATAATTTTGTCTTTTCAATTTTAGATGCTTGGTCGATTCCTTGCATTTGTGATAAATTATTACTGAATAACAACTGGGTTTCTCCAAGTAAAATTGGCGTATACAATTTAGTAGGTAATTTAATTTTTAATTGCGTAGGATTAATATCAAAAACCAACACAAATACAGAAGGTACTTGTGTTAAAATTTGATGTAATGAAAAGTTTTTATTTGCAATATTAATTAAAGCAATATCAGCAATGGTTAATTTACAAGCGTTCAAAATAGATGTCAACAAATCAAAAGCCCTTTCGTTTAAATGCACTGCATCAGGATCTTGTACTAAAACAAGGATCTTTTTTTGATGCTCCCCAAGAAACTTAATGGGTGCAGTGAGATTCTCCTCTGAGGCTATTGCTGTATTTTTTTCCTCCACAGGTTGGGAAGTCTGTACTTTTTTATCCACATTCGCCGGGGCAACTCCTAGCACTAAACTTTCTTTATACAGGTTAACTAATACGCTATTTGGCAAAATGTTTTTCACTTCTTTCATAGAATTTGGATGCCGAAAATTAACTGAATTGATTGATTTGAAAAAATAACAATTGTTCGTATTTATTTTTTAGTGTTTCTTTGTGTTTGAATTAGCATTAAAACGAATTATAATGAGCGCAGGAAACATCCCATTTATTGAAATGCCAAAAGAGCAATTAAGGCATTTAGATCCAAAAAATTTTTATTTTGGAAAAAGCTTTACCAACTATATGTTGGAAGCAGATTATAAAGATGGTGAATGGACAAATGCGGTCATCAAAAAATTCGAACCATTACAGATAGATCCATCTACTGCTGTTTTGCATTATGGTCAATCCATTTTTGAAGGGATCAAAGCATACAAAACTGTTAATGATGAGGTGGTTATTTTTAGACCAGAAGAAAATTACAAACGCTTTAATACCTCTGCAGAAAGAATGCAAATGCCAACCGTTCCAGAATGGTTATTCATGGATGGCATGAAACAATTGATCAAGATTGAAAAAGATTGGATTCCAAACGCAGAAGACCATTCATTGTACATTCGTCCATTCATGATTGCAACAGATCCTTTCATAGGAGTGCGTCCATCAGCATTGTATAAGTTCATGATTATTTTAGGACCATCTGGTCCGTATAATACAGAACCAATGAAGATATTAATTGAAAAAGATTTTACTAGAGCTACGCCAGGTGGAGTTGGTTTTGCAAAAAATGGCGGTAACTATGGCGCAAGTTTGTATCCTGTTGTGTTAGCACAAAAAAAAGGATACGACCAAGTTTTGTGGACAGACGCTTTGGAACACAAATATGTAGAAGAGGTTGGGATGATGAATGTGATGTTTGTGATTGATGGAAAAGTGATTACCCCAAGTTTGGAAAGAGGCACCGTTTTGAAAGGGGTGACAAGAGCCAGTGCAATCATCTTGTTAAGGGATATGGGGTATACTGTAGAAGAGCGAAATCTTTCAATAGAAGAAATTGTTACTGCACATAAATCTGGTAAGTTAGATGAGGTATTTGGGGTGGGTACAGCTGCGGTTGTTTCATTTATTTCCAGATTAGCAGAAGGGGACTATGTGATGGATTTTGATTTAACGAAGTCCGTCGTGGCACCAAAGCTAAAAAAGAAGCTAAACGACATTCGTACAGGTCTTGAAGAAGATAAACATGGCTGGCTAGTGAAAATATAGTTAAACAACTGGTAATCAGTATTTTAACTATCAAAAACAAAGACAATCGTTCAGTAAATAGGTCTAATTGCTTTATTTTTTAAAAAATAGCAAATAACATTTTGGTAATTCGTTAACAGACATTACCTTTGCCGTCCGAATTTTTTATAAACCAAAATTGAACTAAACAGCATAATTAATGCCTACTATTCAACAATTAGTGAGAAAAGGCCGTGAGATCATCAGGGCTAAAAGTAAATCAAGAGCTTTGGATGCATGTCCTCAGCGTCGTGGTGTTTGCACAAGAGTATATACAACAACTCCAAAAAAGCCGAACTCTGCTTTACGTAAAGTAGCAAAAGTACGTTTGACTAATAAGATTGAAGTCATTGCCTATATCCCAGGTGAAGGCCATAACTTACAAGAGCACAGTATCGTATTAATCCGTGGTGGTCGTGTAAAAGACTTACCGGGTGTGCGTTATCATATTGTTCGTGGTAGTTTAGATACTGCAGGTGTTAAAGACCGTAAGCAGTCTCGTTCTAAGTATGGTACTAAGAAAGAAAAAGCAAAGAAATAATTATCAAGTAACAACTAATTTATATTCGACATGCGTAAAGCACAACCTAAAAAGATTCCATTAGCTCCAGATCCTCGTTTCAGCGATGTACAGGTGACTCGTTTTATCAACAACATTATGTTGGATGGTAAAAAGACAACTGCCTACAAAATATTTTACGATGCTTTAGACAAAGTAACTAAAATGACTAGCGAAGATGGTTATGAAATGTGGAAGAAAGCAGTTGTAAACGTGACTCCAGCGGTAGAAGTTCGTAGCCGTCGTATTGGTGGTGCAACTTTCCAAATCCCAGCTGAAGTTCGTGCAGACAGAAAAATCTCTCTTAGCATGAAGTGGTTGGTGCGTTTTAGCCGTGAGCGTAACGGTAAAACAATGGCTGACAAATTAGCAAATGAAATCGTTGCAGCTACAAAAGGCGAAGGCGGTGCATTTAAGAAGAAAGAAGATACACACCGTATGGCTGAGGCGAACAAAGCGTTCTCTCACTTTAAAGTGTAATCTGCTCAAAAGGAAACATTTACCTTATTATAGCAAAACCTCTACAGCAATGTGGAGGTTTTTTGTTGAAAAAAAGGGGGCGGAATCCGTTATTCAATCACTTATATGATTAACTTTGCGCCTCGGAAAATTGGATAATTAAAATTAAATAACCTAATATGGCGGACTTAAAACTTCAAAGAAACTTTGGTATTGCTGCGCACATTGATGCGGGTAAAACTACAACTACTGAGCGTATCTTGCGTTACACTGGTATGATTCACAAAATTGGTGAAGTACATGATGGTGGTGCTACCACTGATTGGATGGAGCAAGAAAAAGAAAGAGGTATCACTATTACTTCTGCAGCGGTAAGTTGTCAATGGCAATTTCCAACTACATTGGGTAAGAAAGATGAAAGAACAAAAGACTATTATTTCAATATCATTGATACTCCGGGTCACGTTGACTTTACTGTAGAGGTAGAGCGTTCTATGCGTGTATTGGATGGTTTGATTGCATTGTTCTCTGCTGTGGATGGTGTTGAGCCACAATCAGAAACTGTATGGCGTCAAGCAAATCGTTATAAAGTTCCACGTATTGGTTTCGTAAATAAAATGGACCGTGCTGGTGCAGACTTCTTAATGGTGGTAACACAAGTAAGAGAAATGCTAGGTGCGAAAGCCGTGCCATTGCAATTACCAATTGGAGCTGAAGATGGTTTCAAAGGGGTAGTGGATTTGATTAAAATGAAAGGTATTATCTGGGATGATGCTACAGAAGGTATGACTTACTCTGAGATCCCTGTACCAGATGATATGAAAGAAGATGTAGATTATTGGAGAGCGCAATTAATTGAAGCAGTTGCTGAATATGATGATAAGTTAATGGAGAAATTCTTTGAGAACCCAGATTCAATTTCTGAAGATGAGGTGCACGAAGCTATCCGTAAAGCTTGTATCGATTTAAGTATCGTTCCAATGATGTGTGGATCTTCATTCAAAAATAAAGGTGTACAAACTGCATTAGATGCGGTATGTCGTTATTTACCTTCTCCAGTAGATGTGGATGATACAGAAGGAACAGATCCTGACACAGGAGAAAAAGTTTACCGTAAGCCAAATGCAAAAGAACCATTTGCTGCATTGGCATTCAAAATTATGACAGATCCATTCGTAGGACGTCTTGCGTTCTTCAGATGTTATTCTGGTCACTTAGATGCGGGTTCTTATGTAAGAAACGTACGTAGTGGTAAGAATGAGCGTATCTCTCGTATCATGAAGATGTTTGCGAACAAACAAAACCCAATCGATTTTATCGAAGCAGGTGATATCGCAGCAGCGGTTGGATTTAAAGAGATTAAAACAGGAGATACATTATGTGATGAGAATCACTTAATCGTTCTTGAGAATATGTTTATCCCAGAACCAGTTATCTCTGTAGCGGTTGAGCCTAAGACTCAAGCGGACGTTGATAAAATGGGTATGGCGATTGCAAAATTAGTAGAGGAAGATCCTACCTTAAGAGTAAAGACAGACGAAGATACTGGTCAAACAATCTTATCTGGTATGGGTGAATTACACTTAGAGATCATCGTTGACCGTATGCGTCGTGAGTTCAAAGTGGAAATCAACCAAGGTAATCCTCAGGTTGCTTATAAAGAATCATTTGGAACAACTATCGAGCACCGTGAAGTGTTGAAGAAACAATCTGGTGGTCGTGGTAAGTTCGCTGATATCCAATTCTCTATCGGACCTGCAGATGAGGAGTGGTTGGCAGCAAATGCGGATAAGAAAGCATTCCAATTTGTGAATGATTTATTCGGAGGATCTATCCCTAAGGAATTCGTTCCTGCAATCACAAAAGGTTTTGAAACATCTATGACAACTGGAGTTTTAGCTGGTTTCCCAGTGAACAACATGAAAGTTCGTGTATTTGATGGATCTTACCATGATGTGGATTCTGATGCAATGTCATTTGAATTATGTGCTAAAGCTGGTTTCAGAACTGCTGGTAAGAAAGCGAAGCCTACATTACTTGAGCCAATCATGAAAGTAGAGGTAGTAACTCCAGACCAGTACATGGGAGATGTAACAGGTGACTTGAACCGTCGTCGTGGTATGTTAGAAGGTATGGATAGCCGCGGTAACTTACAAGTGATCAAGGCGAAAGTGCCATTGAGCGAAATGTTCGGATACGTAACACAATTGCGTTCATTGAGCTCTGGTCGTGCCACATCAACTATGGAGTTCAGTCATTATAACCCAGCACCAAACAATATTGCTGAGGAAGTGATGGCGAAAAACAAAGGTAAAGTGAAGGATGACGAGTAGTTTTTTTGGAAGCCTTTAGTATCAATTTAAAGGCGTCCAAAAAAACACGCTAAAGATATAAAAGACCTCTCTAACAAATTAGAGAGGTCTTTTTGCTTTTTAAATATTAATAATCAGTAGATTATAAGATTTTTTGCCTTTTATTGGTCGGGTTTTAAGGAATTTAAAAAAAAGTTAAAAAAAATCTCCTATTTCTTGAATATTACGGTATAACCCATTACCTTTGCAACCCCAAGATAATTTGGAAAAATAAGCTATGTCTCAAAGAATTAGAATAAAATTACAATCTTACGATCACAACTTAGTTGACAAGTCAGCTGAGAAAATCGTAAAAACAGTACGCAGTACAGGTGCGGTAGTTACAGGTCCTATTCCTTTGCCTACACACAAACGCATTTTCACTGTGTTACGTTCACCGCACGTTAACAAGAAAAGTCGTGAGCAGTTCCAATTAGCAACGCACAAGCGTTTATTGGATATCTACACCTCTTCTTCTAAAACAGTAGACGCCCTAAGTAAGTTAGACTTACCATCAGGTGTTGAGGTGGAGATCAAAGCATAAGTATTTTTAAAATCCATCTCCCAATCACTGACACATTATGCATCAGTAGAAAAAGGAGCGCTGGTTGAATATAGAAGAAAAATATAAACAGGCCCTTCGAGGTTTGTTTACTTCCGGTACTTCCCCTTCTCTTTTAAAACAGAGAAAACTCAGGAAAAGGTCGGCAGCAAACAGGGATTGAATCCGAGCTACTTTAAAAGGTAGCATCATCATCGGATGTCCTCAGAACCAAGCGCGGGGCATAAACCGCAAAACAGATGAAAGGTATTATTGGAAAAAAAATTGGCATGACCAGCATCTTCGCCGAAGATGGTAAGCAAATTGCTTGTACCATTATCGAAGCTGGTCCTTGTACAGTCACTCAGGTTAAAACACCAGAGGTGGACGGTTATAGCGCAGTGCAACTTGCATTGGGCGATAAGAAAGAAAAGCATTCTACAAAGTCTGAAATTAATCACTACGCAAAAGCGCAGACTGCTCCCAAAAAATTCGTTAAAGAGTTCCGCAACTACGATCTTGAAGCTGCTTTAGGAACAACTATTACTTTAGACATGTTCTCTGAAGGAGATACTGTTGAAGTGGTTGGTACAACAAAAGGTAAAGGTTTCCAAGGTGTTGTTAAGCGTCATGGATTTAGTGGTGTGGGTGAAGCTACACACGGACAACATGACCGTTCTCGTGCTCCAGGTTCTATTGGTGGATCATCTTATCCAGCAAGAGTATTCAAGGGTATGCGTATGGCTGGTCGTATGGGTAACGATCGCGTTAAAACAAAAGGATTAACAGTATTAAAGTTATTCCCAGAGAAGAACTACTTATTAGTAAGTGGATCAGTTCCTGGTCATAATGGTTCAATCGTTTTAATCCAAAAGTAATCACCACTTAATCGACAACAATGCAATTAGAAGTAATAGATATAAAAGGCAAAAAAACAGGCAGACAGGTAGAATTACCTGCTGAGATTTTTGGTGCAACACCAAATGATCATGTTATTTATTTAGCCGTAAAACAATATTTAGCTGCGCGCCGTTCAGGTACGCATAAAGTTAAAACACGTGCAGAAGTACAAGGTGCTAGCAGAAAATTACATAAGCAAAAAGGTACTGGTGGAGCTCGTAAGGGTAATATCCGTAACCCTTTGTACAAGGGTGGTGGTACTATCTTTGGACCAAAGCCGCACTCTTATGATTTCAAATTAAACCGTAAGGTGAAAGATTTGGCTAAGATCTCTGCTTTATCTCACAAAGCAATTGATCAAGCGATCTTAGTTTTAGAAGACATCAAAATGTCTACACCTAAAACAAAGGATATCACTGCGATCATGAACCAATTGAAATTAGAGAACAAAAAGACTTTAGTAATTTTACCTGAGTACGATGAAAACATCTACTTAAGTACACGTAATATTCCTAACGTAGCAAGTTCTTTATTATCTGATATCAATACATACGACATCATGAATGCTGACGTATTAGTGATCACAGAAGGTGCTGCTAAAATCTTTAACGAAGAGGAAAAAGCAACAGCTTAATCCTTAAGTATAAAACTTATTATTATGAAGTTGACAGAAATATTAATCAAACCAATCCTTACGGAGAAAGCAAATGCGCAGCAAGATAAATTGAGCCGTTATGCATTCAAAGTAAACCGTCGTGCGAACAAATTAGAGATCAAAACTGCGGTGGAGCAATTTTATGGTGTAAACGTTGTTGACGTAAACACATTGGTTGTTCCAGGAAAAAGCAAGACTCGTTCAACTAAGTCTGGTATTATCTCTGGTGTAAAATCTGGATATAAGAAAGCATTAGTTACAGTAGCGGAAGGTGAATCCATTGACCTTTACGCAAGTATATAACAATAGCCCGCGAAGCTGAAAAATTCGTAAGACCAAAAGTCTTTTAAAGTAAAAAAAAACAAAATGGCATTAAGAAAGTACAAACCGATTACAGCAGGTACCCGTTGGAGAATAGGTAACGCTTACGCTGAAATCACAACTAACAAACCTGAAAAGAGTTTGTTAGAACCTCAAAAGAAAACTGCAGGACGTAACTTCCAAGGTCGTCGTGCAATGCGTTACATGGGTGGTGGTCATAGACAACACTATCGTCTTATCGATTTCAAAAGAGATAAGAAGGATATGCAAGCGCAAGTGGTGTCTGTTGAGTATGATCCAAACAGAACTGCATTCATCGCATTGGTACAATATACTGATGGAGAGAAAAGATACATTATCTGTCCAAATGGTTTACAAGTAGGTGCAACTGTATCTTCTGGCGACAACGTTGTTCCAGAAATCGGTAACGCATTACCTATGAAGAGTATCCCATTAGGTACAATGATTCACAATATCGAAATGCAACCTGGTCAAGGTGGTAAATTGGTACGAAGTGCTGGTACATCTGCTCAGTTAGCGAATAAGGAAACTGAATATGCTGTTCTTAAAATGCCTTCTGGTGAATTAAGAAAAGTATTGATCAACTGTTATGCAACAATTGGTGTGGTATCTAATAGCGACCACAACTTAGAAACAGCTGGTAAAGCAGGTAGAAACCGTTGGAAAGGTGTACGTCCTCGTGTAAGAGGTGTTGCCATGAACCCAGTGGATCACCCGATGGGTGGTGGTGAAGGTAGAGCGTCTGGTGGACATCCAAGAAGCAGAAATGGTAAGTATGCTAAAGGAGAGAAAACTAGAACAAGAGGAAAAGGTAGCGACAAGTTGATTATTCAACGTCGTGACGGTAAAAAATTGACAAAATAATTTAACAATCAAATTAACTCGTTACTATGGGTCGTTCGATTAAAAAAGGTCCTTATATAGATCATAACCTTGAAGAAAAAGTAGAGGATATGAACGGAGGCAAAACTAAGAAAGGTGTAATCAAAACTTGGAGTCGTAGAAGTACAATCTCTCCAGATTTTGTAGGACATACTTTCGCAGTTCACAACGGAAATAAATTTATCCCAGTTTATGTGACCGAATTCATGGTAGGTCATAAATTAGGTGAATTTTCTCCAACAAGAAACTTCAGAGGACACGCAGGATCAAAAAAGTAAATCAACATTAAGGTTTGATCGTTAAGTTCAAACACTAAACAATAAAGAAATGGAAGCAGTAGCTAAACTAAACAATTATCCCACAGGTCCACGTAAGATGCGTTTGATCGCAGACGTTATTCGTGGTATGGAAGTGGAAAAAGCATTGGCAATTTTGGATTTCCATCCTCAACACAATGCAGTTCCATTAGCAAAGTTGTTAAAAAGTGCAATCAGTAACTGGGAGCAAAAAAACAATGGCGCTAGTGCAGCAGATAGCAACTTAGTAGTTAAAACAGTATTTGTAGACGGTGGTCGTACGTTAAAGCGTATGCGCCCAGCTCCACAAGGACGTGGCTACAGAGTTAGAAAGCGCAGCAATCACGTAACATTGATTGTGGATACTAAATCAGATTCAAAAAACTAAATATTCTAAACCATCACTATGGGTCAGAAAGCAAATCCAATTGGAAACAGATTAGGTATCATCCGCGGATGGGAAAGTAACTGGTATGGTAATAAAAAAGATTACGCTACTAAGTTAGTTGAGGACCATAAAATCCGTACGTACTTAATTGCTCGTATTAACAAGGGCGGTATCGCTCGTATCGTTATCGAACGCACATTAGGTAAGTTAATCATCACGATTCACACGTCTAAACCAGGTATCATCATCGGTAAAGGTGGTGGCGAGGTAGATCGTATCAAAGAAGAGTTAAAGAAATTAACGCACAAAGACGATGTTCAAATCAACATTCTAGAGATTCGTCGTCCAGAATTAGATGCAACAATTGTTGGAGAAACAATTGCGCGTCAAATTGAAAATCGTATTAACTACAAGCGTGCTATTAAGATGGCGATTGCTTCTACCTTGAGAATGGGTGCAGAAGGAATTAAAGTTAAAGTAGGTGGTCGTATTGGAGGAGCAGAGATTGCTCGTTCCGAAGAGATCAAGCAAGGTAGAGTGCCTTTACATACTTTCAGAATGGACATCGATTACGCTAGCTTATTTGCGCTAACAGTGTACGGTAAAATCGGTATCAAAGTATGGATTTGTAAAGGTGAAGTACTTGGTAAGCGTGATTTAAATCCTAACATCATTGGTGGTAAAGAAGGTGGCGAAAGAGCTGACTTCCGTGGTGGAGATCGTCGTGACGACCGTCGTGATGATAGAAACAACGACCGTCGTGGTCCAGGCGCAGGTGGTCCAAGAAAAAGATAATTAATTAATTAAGAGATAACAATATAATAAGATGTTACAGCCAAAAAGAAGTAAACACAGAAAACAACAGAAAGGACGTATTCGCGAAGTAGCGAAGCGCGGAACTTCTATTGCTTTTGGTTCTTTTGCACTAAAATCATTAGATCCAATTTGGTTGACAAACAGACAAATTGAGTCTGCTCGTCAAGCGATGACACGTGCAATGAAGAGAGAAGGTAATGTATGGATTCGTGTTTTCCCAGATAAAATTATTACTCGTAAGCCTGCAGAGGTGAGAATGGGTAAAGGTAAAGGTAACCCTGAATTCTGGGCTGCTGTGGTAGAACCAGGTCGTATCATTTTTGAAATTGATGGTGTTACACCAGAAGTTGCAAAAGAGGCGATGGGCTTAGCTGCACAGAAATTACCAATCAACACAAAGTTTGTTACAAGAAGAGATTTATAATTAACGACTTGTAATTAATAAGGACAACAAAAAAAAGTATTTGCTATGGCAAACAAGACATTTGAATTTAATAAGGAACTAAAAGGTTTAAGCGCTGCGGACTTAACTGCCCGTATCTCTGAAGATCAATTAAGACTTAAGAAATTAGAGTTCGCTCACGCTATTTCTCCTCTAGAGAATCCAATGAGCATCCGCGGACTTCGTAAAGACATTGCCCGTTTAAAAACGGAATTAAAGAAAAAAGAGTTAGGTATCTAAGATATTTAACAGTATAAAATTATGACAATGGTAGTAAGAAATTTACGTAAAACGAGAATCGGTGTAGTCACCAGTAACAAAATGAATAAAACCATTACTGTTGCAGTTGAAAGAAAAGTGAAACACCCTATCTACGGTAAGTTCGTGAAAAAAACAACAAAGTTCCATGCACACGATGAAAAAGACGAGTGTACAATGGGTGATATTGTTAAGATCATGGAAACACGTCCTTTAAGTAAAACAAAACGTTGGAGATTGGTAGAAGTAGTGGAGAAAGCTAAATAAGCTTACCCTAACAAACCAAAGGAATTAAGTAATAAATCGATTCACCCGAGTTCAATAGAACAAGGAAAAAAGCTAAAAGCTAAATAAAATGATTCAGCAAGAAAGTAGGCTCAATGTAGCTGATAATAGCGGCGCAAAAGAAGTACTTTGTATCAAGGTACTTGGTAATAGCGGACAAGACTTTGCAAAGATTGGTGATACCATCGTTGTAACTGTTAAGGATGCCATTCCTGCAGGCGGTATTAAGAAAGGTACTGTTTCAAAAGCAGTAATCGTTCGTACAAAAAACAAGTTGCGTAGAAAAGACGGTTCTTATATCCGTTTCGACGACAACGCTGTGGTATTGTTAAACAATTCAGAGGAGCCTAGAGGTACGCGTATCTTTGGACCAGTTGCTCGTGAATTGCGTGACAAAGGATACATGAAAATTGTTTCATTAGCACCAGAGGTGTTATAAAATATACATAATTATGAACAACAGATTCAAACCCAAATACAGCATCAAGAAAGGCGATAGCGTTGTAGTTATTGCTGGAGATGACAAGGACTTGAAAAAACCTCGCACAGTATTGGAAGTGAATGTAGAAAAAGGTCGTGTAATTGTTGAAGGTGTAGCCATCGCAACAAAGCACACTAAGCCATCTGCTTCAAATACAAAAGGTGGTATCGTAAAAGTGGAAGCTTCTATCAACATTAGTAATGTAATGTTATGGGATGCTAAAACTAGCGCGCCAACTAAAGTGAAGCGTTCAAGAGAGACAGGTAAATTAGTAAGAATTTCAAAAAAATCAGGGGAGGTAATTAAATAATGAGTACCGTAAAATACACTCCAAGATTAGCAGACAAGTACACTAAAGAAGTGATCCCTGCTTTATCAAAAAAGTTTGGTTACAAGTCTGTAATGCAAACTCCTAAGTTAGAAAAAATTTGCATCAACCGTGGTGTGAATGGCGCAGTAAATGACAAGAAATTGGTAGACATCGCTATCGATGAGCTAACAATGATTACGGGTCAAAAAGCTGTACCAACACTTTCTAAGAAAGATATCTCCAACTTTAAGTTACGTAAGGGTATGCCAATTGGCGCTCGTGTAACTTTAAGAGGTGTGAAGATGTATGAATTCTTAGACCGTTTAGTTGCAGTTTCTTTACCACGTGTACGTGATTTCAAAGGTATTAGCGACAAGGCTTTCGATGGCCGTGGAAACTATACTTTAGGTATCACTGAGCAGATCATCTTCCCAGAAATCGATATCGATAAAGTAAATAAAATTACTGGTTTGGATATCACTTTTGTGACATCTGCTAACACAAATGAAGAAGCATACGAATTATTAAAAGAATTAGGTATGCCTTTCAAAAACATTAAAAAAGATAACAACTAATTAAAATATTATGGCAAGAGCATCAGTCAAAGCTAGACAAAGAAAGCGTGAAGCAAC
>Ga0207937_1000160_pt1 | contig 22817 bp, 21 predicted proteins | sample LakMenEpi04Sep11_FD_150668 | JGI IMG/M metagenome (GOLD analysis project Ga0207937, IMG submission 150668) | Freshwater microbial communities from Lake Mendota, WI - 04SEP2011 deep hole epilimnion (SPAdes) | ecosystem: Environmental > Aquatic > Freshwater > Lentic | place: Lake Mendota, Madison...
AGATACTCCTTTGATCCGCTCATACTCGTAGCTTTCGCTGCTGGCTTTGGAATGGGATTCCAGCAGGCCATGAACGGAAAATTCGGAACGCTAGCTGGCTCTGCCATAGTGCCGACCTTCTTTAATTTCCTTGCCGGCACCTCGCTAATTGCTGTTGCACTGCTTCTGCTTGAAGGCGGAGCTGTGCCGCTTTATTTTCCAACCAATCCTCTTTTGTATCTGGGAGGCGTGGTCGGTGTGATTTTCATCTTTATCCAGGTGGTAGTGCTTCCAAAAATAGGGGCCCTCACAATGGGGATTGCGATGCTGGTGGGTCAGCTCGTTGGCTCTGTGCTGCTTGACTGGATAGTCCCAATCGCCCAGCGCGAGCTAACGATCAGCACGCTGATTGGAATCCTTCTCGCGATGCTCGGTGCGGGGCTTGTAGCCCGGCGCTAGAGCTCTACCAAAACATCCTTGTGCTTGTCGAAGCGATAGCCCTTACCTCTGGCTGTGCGGACAATATCCTCATAGCCAGCGATTTTAGATCTGAGCCTGCGAACGTGAACATCAATTGTTCTCGGGTTTGGTGTCGGCTCTCCACATCTGTCTGATATTGATGCAATCTCCTCTCTTGAGACAGTCTTGCCTTCGTTTTCTATCAGATACGCAAGCAGTTCAAACTCCTTGCAGGTTAGGTTCGCGTTTCTTCCATCCACATAAAGTCGCCTGCGATTGAGATCAACCACCACTCCCCTCGCGGCAGTTTCTTCATCAGGTAGTGGCTTCAGTTTTTCTGTTGCCCTGGGTTCTCCTAGTGCGACTCTGGTTAGCTGAAGATTTCTACCAACTGCTTCCTTCGGTCCAATCGCGAGCGCCGCATAGGTTTCTTTTTCTTTTCCTGGAATCAGCTCGGAAAGTTTTTCCCTGAGAGCAATTGCTAGCTCGGACAGAGTTGTGCCGGCGGCTTCGGCTTCGCTTTCGGAGATGCCGACGTAGAGGGCGAAACCCTTGGCTTCGGTTTGTTTCTGCTGCAGTGTCTTTGTCATTTTGAGTCCTTTTTGATGTGTGTGCGGGAATTGGGTGCACGAATCACGTGCGTTTGTTGGGGTGCTGGTGCCTTTTGCTAATCAGGAAGCGGGTGTGACTAGCGGCACATCAGCATGCACATGCACATCGAGCAGGAGAACATAGCGCCCTGGGCGCTTTTCTCAACTGAACGAGTACTCATTGCCATAAATCCTGAGGGGTATTTCCCTGGATGTCAAATTGTTACCGGTTGTTACTAGACCCTGGCTAGAAGCCAGGCAAACAAGTCCTTCTCTACCTCTTCGTGATCTAGGTCATTCAGGAGCTCGTGGAAACCGCCAGGATAAATCAGTAGCTTGCGGTCTGGGCTTGCAATCTTCTCGTGCAGGGCCATGGAGTTCAGGTGATTGGTCGAAGTGTCCTTGTTGCCATGAAAAATAAGGGTCGGCACCTTCCAGTCCGCCACTTTGGTCCAGACTTCATCGGAAATCTCAAGAACCGTCTTGGCAACCAGATTCTTGGGCTTTCCCTGATACATCTTTGGGTCGGCCTTTATCTTTTCGAGCAGCACCAAGTCACGGGTCAAGGCCTCCATGCCGGGTCTGGGAAGGGGCATCGGTGCCGAGGGGGCTAGGGCTGCAGAAATCTTGCCAAGTACTCGCTCCCAGCGTTTTGAAGGAGCCTGCATTGCTGAAGAGCTGAGAATCACGGCAACAACGTTGGCTCTGTCTCGAGTCAAGCTGGTGGCCGTTACCAATCCCCCGAGTGAGTGACCGAAGAGAACTGTTGGTAGTCCTGCCGGAAGAGCCTTCCTGGCCATCAGGTGGAGTCTGACCGCTTCAGTTAGATCTACCTGTCCACGCTCACCTGTTGTGTTTCCGTGACCCGGAAGGTCAATGGCATATACGTCTATGCCGTTAGCAACGAGCTTTGGTATCAGCTGGCTGTACTGCTCGATATAGCGCTCCGCATATTCTCCATAACCATGCTGAAGCAGCAGCTGCGCTCTTGGGCTATTTGCTTTATAGAAATAACCGGCAACGTTTTCACCAATATCCCAGTTGCTCATTTTTCTCCTAATGCCAATTGAGCCTGCATTGCGATTTCTAACTCTTCATTGGTGGGGATTACCAAAATTGGAACTACACCACGCGATATCTTTCTTGGTGAATTATCTTTTGATTTATTCAAATCCTCATCAATAGACAGACTAAGTATCTCCATGTTTTCACAAACCATCTGACGCAAAACCTGGCTGTTCTCCCCGATTCCACCTGTGAAAACAACAGCATCTAATCTTCCAAGGCGAGCTGCATATGCACCCAGGTAGTGGCGTATTCGTTCCACAAATAACTCAAGAGCAAGCTTCGCCCTTTGATCGCCTAACTGCGCTTTTTCAAGAAGGTCTCTGAAGTCTGAGACACCTGATACCCCTAGAAGACCTGATTGCTTGTTGAGTAGCTCGTCAACTTTTTCAGCTGTGAATCCGCCCTGGCGAATCAGATAGAAAATAACCGCTGGATCGATATCCCCAGATCTAGAGCCCATGACTAGGCCGGCTAGAGGGGTCATTCCCATTGAGGTGTCGAAGCTCTTTCCGCCTTTGATTGCGCAGGCGGACGCCCCATTCCCCAGATGAAGAATCACGGCGTTGAAGGAGGAGGGTTCGATGCCAAGAAACTTAGCTGCAGATTTGGAAACAAATGAATGAGATGACCCGTGAAAGCCATACTTTCTAATTCCCAAATTCTTCGCTAAATCTTGATCTATCGCATAGGTGTAGGAAGAACTTGGCATGCTCTGATGAAAGGCAGTGTCAAAAACAGCCACCTGAGAAGTTCCAGGAAATGACTGCTTTCCAGCCCTTATACCAGCTAGGTTTCCCGGGTTGTGAAGCGGAGCGAGCGGTATCAGCTCTTCAATTGCATGCTCAACCTCATGGTCAATGATTGCAGGTTCAGAGAATCTTTCACCTCCGTGGACTACCCGGTGGGCAATGGCAATTGGCTGCTGCTCTAGTTTTCTGAGCTCTGTAAGCATCTGCTCAAAAGCAAGCTTGTGATCTGTAACTCTTTCGATGGTGCCTTGCATCAGCGAATTAGAAGTTTCGGTGTCAATCAACTGGTATTTGATTGAAGAAGACCCGGAATTGATTACGAGGATTGGTCTCAATTGTTGTTCGCCGCCTGAATCGCCGTGATGGCGATTGTGTTGACAATGTCGGCTACCAGCGCACCTCGAGAAAGATCATTGACTGGCTTCTTGAGTCCCTGCAGCACAGGGCCAATGGCTAAGGCACCTGATGTTCTCTGCACCGCTTTGTAGGTGTTGTTGCCTGTGTTGAGATCAGGAAATATGAAAACCGTTGCCTGTCCAGCGACCGAAGAGCCTGGGAGTTTGGCCTTCGCAACAGCGGCATCAACTGCGGCGTCGTATTGAATTGGTCCCTCAACGCTAAGTTCAGGTGCTCGCTTTTTCACCAGTTCCGTCGCCTGTCTAACCTTGTCGACTTCGACTCCCGTTCCAGATTCTCCAGTCGAATAAGACAGCATCGCTATTTTTGGTTCGATGTTGAACTGCTTTGCTGTCTCGGCAGAAGAGATTGCTATATCAGCCAGCTGATCAGCAGTTGGTTCAGGAATCACAGCACAATCTCCATAGACAACAACGCGATCTTTCAAGGCCATAAGGAAGACACTGGACACGGCGCTGACACCAGGCCTTGTTTTCACAAACTCAAATGCGGGAGTGATGGTGTGAGCGGTGGTGTGCATAGCTCCAGAAACCATGCCGTCTGCAAGACCAAGCTGCACCAGCATCGTGCCAAAGTAGGAGACGTCCTTCATCTTCTGCCTGGCTACTTCCTCAGTTACGCCCTTGTGGGAGCGCAGCTTCACATACTCATTGACGCACTTCTCGAAATGGGGTGAGCTCTCGACATCCATAAGGGTGGCGGCGGAGAGGTTTAGACCCAGCTCGCCAGCTCGCTTAGTCAGCGCTGAGCTCTCTCCAAGGATGATCAGATCGGCAATGCCCTTCTCCAGAACCTCATGGGCGGCCTGCAAGATTCGGTCATCAGCACCTTCAGGAAGGACTATTTTTTTCCGGTTTGCAGATGCCCTTTCAGTTAGTGACAGTTCAAACATCAAGGGTGTGGTGGTTGTGACCTCGGCGGATTCAATGGCCCTGGCAGCCTGCAGAAGGTCGATGTGATTGGCAACTAGACCCTGGGCCCTGGCGAGTTTGATTTTGTCATCGGCGGTTAGAAGCGCTCTGGTCTTCACCACAAGCATGGTTGTGTCAAAGCTTCCTAGGTTGCAGGTAATAATCGGGATGCTGGAATCAATTCCCTTGATGAGTTTTTTAATTTCCTCGGGAAGCTCAAAGCCGCCATTAAGAATGATTCCGCTGAGTGTGGGAAAAGTTTCAGCCTTGTCCGCCATGATCAGCGGCAGAATCACATCGGTTCGATCGCTTGGTGCTACTACAACTGCACGATCTTTAAGTCTTTCGAGCACGTGTTCGGCACTCATTGCAGCCACAACAACATCCAGTGTCTCTGTTTCAAGTCTGGCCGGATCACCATAAATCATCGTGCCCCCGACTGCTTCTTGAATTTGTTTTAGTCGAGGAGCGACCATGAGTTTGTCTTCGGGTAAAACCCATACTGGAACTTCAGGAGCGACCAGTGACTTTAGGGCGTCGTGAATTTCTCCAAGCGAGCTTGGCTCTGCTCGGTTGACAGCAAGCGCCATTAGGTGAGCCTGCTCGCTCTTCATTTCATTTAGTGACAGCTCTGCCATCTGAGAAAGATCCTGGATGGATCTTGCATCTGCCTGACCTAGGTGTTCTGCGGATGTGTAGGCCTGTCTACCGGATAGGACCATGACCACTGGGCTTGCGATGTTGGCGGCAACTCTTGCATTGAACGCAACCTCGGTGGTGCCAACCACATCCTTGAAATCCGAACCAACGACAACCATTGCGTCATAGTTTTTTGCAAGTGCTCTGTAGCGGGTAACAATCTTGAATAGCGCTTTCTCCGCTGACGCGTGAACCTCTCTATATGTGGCACCAATCGCCTCCTGATACTCAGGAGGACTATCTATCTGACTGAGAAGAAGCTTGAGGACATGGTCGTTTTCCTGATCCGGCGTGATGCTGCGAAAAACCCCGACCCGTAGGTTGTTTCCTTGAAGAGCCTTGATTAGACCCAGTGCCACGACAGATTTGGCTGTGTGACCCTCGACAGAGGCTACATATACGCTTCGGGCCATAAAGATAAGGCTACCGCCGATTGCTAAGCCTCAGTTAGGCCGCTAATCAAAGGCCAATTTGGGCTAACCTAGAACTCTCTAGCGCCCGATGATGAGCGAGATTTAGCAAACATAGGGATTGAAATGTCCGAAAAAGCAAACATCGGTGTTGTGGGTCTAGCCGTAATGGGCTCTAACCTTGCTCGCAACCTTGCCTCCAGACAGGGCAACAGAGTTGCGATTTATAACCGTTCGGTAGATAAAACCAAGCAGCTAACTCAGGATCATCCTGAGGCTAATTTCATTGCATCGGAAACCATTGATGAGTTCGTAGCCTCCCTCTCAAAACCAAGAACCGCCATCATCATGGTTCAGGCGGGTGCTGGAACAGATGCGGTAATTGCTCAGCTTGCGGAAAGATTTGAAGCCGGCGACATCATTGTCGATGGAGGTAATGCCCTCTACACCGACACGATCAGGCGCGAGAAGGAAGTTTCAGCAAAGGGAATTCACTTTGTGGGCGCTGGTATCTCCGGAGGAGAAGAGGGGGCTCTCAAGGGTCCTTCGATAATGCCCGGCGGAACCAAAGAGGCTTACAAAACCCTGGGTCCGATTCTGGAGTCAATTGCAGCGATTGCCGAAGGCGAGCCCTGTGTGACTCACGTCGGAAGTGATGGCGCAGGACACTTTGTGAAAATGATTCACAACGGCATTGAGTATGCAGACATGCAGCTAATTGCTGAAAGCTATGACCTGCTTCGACAAAGTGGCGGCTACTCACCAAGTGAAATTGCCGACATCTTCTCTGAGTGGAACAAAGGTGAGCTCGAGAGCTACCTGATTGAAATCACCGCCGAGGTTCTAAAGCAGGTTGATGCGAAGACCGGCAAGCCTTTTGTCGACATTGTCGTTGATGCAGCTGGCAGCAAGGGAACCGGCGTTTGGACTGTGCAGACAGCACTTGATCAAGGTGTTCCGGTATCCGGAATTGCCGAGGCTGTATTCGCCAGGTCGCTCTCATCACAGACCGAACAGAGAAAAGGTAAACCAGATCTTCCAGCAAACAGCCAGAAGTGGAATGTTGCTGACAAGCAGGCTTTTGTTGAGTCAGTAAGACGAGCGCTCTACGCATCGAAGATTGTTGCCTATTCGCAAGGCTTTGATGCTATTCGCGCAGGAGCGAAGGAATTCGGCTGGGAGATTAATCTGGGAGAGGTAGCAAGGATTTGGCGGGGCGGCTGCATCATTCGCGCTCAGTTCCTAAATCGAATTACGGATGCCTATCGCAAAAACCCTGATCTACTCTCACTGCTCTTTGATGAGTACTTCATCAAAGCCATCGATGCCTCGCTAAGTGCTTGGCGTGAGGTGGTGGCGATGGCAGCACTGTCGGGCATTCCAGCTCCAGCCTTCTCATCATCACTGGCCTACTACGACGGGCTTAGAGCGCAGAGGCTGCCGGCAGCTCTGGTGCAGGGACAAAGAGACTTCTTTGGTGCACACACATATAAGAGAGTGGATGCCCCAGGGACCTATCACACCCGCTGGTCGCAAGATCGCACTGAAGTTCAAACCGACTAGCCTTGCTGCATGCAAAGCTGGGTTTATAAGTTCATCCCGATGGCCCTTATTTGGGGCTCCAGCTTTTTATTCATCGAGCTGTCTTTACAGCTGACAACAGCACTGGGCGTTGCCTTCTGGCGAACTCTCTTGGGCGGAATTGCCATGCTGATACTGATGGCGTTTCTGAAGATAAAACTGCCTCAGAAGCTTTCTCACTACGGACACCTGTGGCTAGCAGGCATCCTGATGTCGGCATTTCCTTTCTCGATGTATGCGTTTGCCCAGCAGCAAACAACCAGCATTTTGGCTGCCATCTTGAATGCCACCACTCCCCTTTTCACGCTCCTAGCGATTCTGACAATTTTTAGATCTCAGAAGCAGTCTTCCGTCGCGATCATCGGTCTGCTGGTCGGGCTAATCGGCGTTGGAATCACCCTTGGCATCTGGCAAGGTTTTGGGGAAAACGATCAGCTGGCTATCGTGGCGCTGCTGTTAGCCAGCATTTCCTACGGAATTGGAACACCTTATATACGTAAGTTTGTGACGCCACTTGAAATCCCCGGAACCTCAGCGGCTGCGATCCAGGTTCTAACTAGCGCGATAACCCTGCTGCCTTTTTATGTATTCTCTGGCCCGCTCTTTATTGCCGAGCCGAGATTAGAAACTGCTGGAGCACTGATTCTTCTTGGGGTTTTGGGTAGCGGGCTTGCTTACGCACTTTTCTATGACGTGGTTGCGCAGGCAGGAAGCACGGTGGCAGCAACGGTGACTTACACCAACCCTGTGATTGCAACCTTCTGGGGAATTCTCCTACTTGGTGAGCCCCTGCACTGGTATGAACCAGTTGGAGGGCTACTGGTTTTGCTCGGCGCTTATCTCAGCCAAGGGAAACCTTTATTCGGAGTCCGAAAAAGCTAGCCAGACGTTCATCGGTCTAAAGCCAACTTTTTCGTAAAGAGCAATTGCACCAGTTTCATTTCCTGTGTCGACGCCAAGAGCCACGTCTTTGAAACCACGCTCGACGGAATAGGCACAGCCCCACCGCAAAAGAAATTCGCCATAGCCTCTGCCTCTAAAGTTCTTGCGCACACCGAGTTTGTCAATAAAGCCGCCCTGATTCTCCGTCCGGTGGTTGGTGCAAACCAAAAAACCGACTGGAAGGTTGTTCTCCTCCAGAAAGAAAACTCCATTCTCATCCTGAAGTATGGCTTCGTCCTGCTTGCTAAGCCAATCGTGAAAAGTTTTCTGCTTGAAGCCGTAGTGATCCGAAAATGAATCCATGAGCAGAAAGTGCCAGGTGGCTTTTTCTCTCTCATAGTCGGCCTGGCGGATTTTCACGTTCTTTGGAAGTTTTGGATAGTTTCGATCTGGCTGGTGATTGCGCATGGTCCAGTACTTCCGCACAAGATGCAAGCCGGAATCAAGTATCGCCTCGCGCAGCCTTAGATCTCTTTCGTTGCAGTGAGATCGAATCTCAAAGCCTAGAAAATTTTCTTTAATCCAGCTCTGAGCACGTTGCATGCTTCGCCGGTAGTCATGATTGGCTGGAAGACCAAAGACATCTATCTCTACGCGCTCGCGTTTTTTATCCACCTGAGCGACTACCAGATCAGTGATTACACCGTCCTGCTCAAAGACTTCAGCGAAGACCTCGTCATACAGTCCATTTAGCTCCTCGCGAATCTCCTCTGCGCTGGAATCCTCAAACTCCGGGTCGATGGCCGAGTCATGTGCATTGCAGAGCTTTACAATCTCCGCGAGATCCTGCTCTTTCCAGGGTCTAAATGACATCGGGTTTCCTCAAATCAGGGATGGTCCAGGGTCGCGAAACAACTATAAGCACCACGAGTGAGAGAAAGAACAGAACCCCGATTAGGGCACCAACATCAGCGGTGGAGCTGGTATCGAGCAGGAAATAGAAGGCTGAAAGTAGTGATGCGAAGGCGAAGTTGAACACCCCCAGAAGTGACGACGCAGTCCCGGCTTCACTGCCGTGGTTGTAGAGGGCAATGGTTGGAATGATTGTGATTCCAGCGCCGAAGATAAACAGCTGAATGGCAAAAGCACTCTCAATCACCCAAAACTCTCCCGATGCATTCAGAAGTAGCACCAAGCCGACCACAGTTCCAATCGCAGCTGTTATCACCAAGAACCACTGGCCCTTGATGTATTTGGCGATGAAGGCTCCGAACTGAACACCGATGTATGAGGCAAGACCGTTTACTGCAAGCCAAACACCAAAATCGGTTGGGGAGATATCAAAAGCATTTTGATAAATGAATGGTGCAAAGTTTAGATATACAAACAGGGCACTTAATTGCAGTGCCGCATAAATCATCAGGCCGATAAACACTCTGTCTTTGGCAACGCTCAGATAACCACGTGCTAAACCAATTGGAGTGCTGCTTCTTCGCCTTGCAACCGGTAGTGTCTCAAGCAGCACAAAGTTTGCTGCAAACAGCAAAACAAAAACAATGCTTGCAAAAAGCAAGAACACAGCCTGCCAACTTGCAAATGATGTGAGTTGAGATCCAACAATTGGTCCAGCTATCGGAGAGATGGCCTGAATCAGAAATACTCTCGCCAGCATTTTTTGCATGGGTTGTCCACGATAGAGATCTCTGATGATTGCTCTTCCAACGACATCACCACCAGCTGCAAAAAACCCCATCATGAATCTCGCCGCAATAAAAAGTTCAATGTTGGAAGCAAAAAATGCAAGCAGTGTCGATATTGCATATCCAGCCATCGTGATGAGTAGCAGCGGCCTTCTTCCATAGGCATCGGAAAGCGGCCCAATCAGAAGCTGGCCCAGAGCAATGCCAACGGTCACCCCGGTAAAGGACGCCTGGACCACTCCGTCCGTGACCCCAAAGAACTGGCCGATGGCGGGAAAGGCCGGTAGGTAGGGATCTATGGTGAAGGGAATCATCGACATGGCCAGGGCCAGGATGACGATGTAGCCGACTAGAAGCTTTTTGGAAAGCTGGTCCCCCGAGTCGACAACCGTGCCGCGAGCGGGCTTTGAGGGGGCTTGCGACACCCTTAGAGGATAGCCTCTGGGCCAAATCCAGGCTCTTTTCTTGCCCGAAGTAACTTCTCAAAAGCAGGTTGGGAACTCGCCGAGACCCTCAGGGTTAATGTCGGAGATTTGTCTCATAATTTGGGAACCCAAACATTGGTCCTCCCTTAGGGAGATAACGATTTGGTCCTTTTGGTGAAGATGTCCCGACACGCGGGAGACGCCTCCAACCTAAAGCTCTAGTTGTGGGTTAATGTTTGGCCTAACAACTAAATAACAGACTTTTTTCTAGATTGAACACTAGATGTTGTGGTTTGCTGCTATAGTCAGTGTTCCTAATTAACGAAGAATTTTCTAAAAATTGGCTCAAATTGGCCCTTTTAGGCCAAAGAAACTGGGGAGGAAACCAATGGCGGTGACCGTTTATACACTGCCTGCTTGCGTGCAGTGCGACAGCACTAAGCGCATGCTGCAGCGCAATCAGATCGATTATGAAGAAGTAGATATGAGCCAAGATCCGGTTGCCCTGGAAATGGTTAAGACCATGGGTTACACCGCAGCCCCAGTGGTAGTCGCAGGCGAAGAGCACTGGTCAGGCTTCCGCATGGACAAGATCCAAGCCCTCTCGGCTTAGCGTGCGTGTGAGATGTTCGATGTTGTTTACTTTTCGAGCGTCTCTGAAAACACCAAGCGCTTTGTAGACAAGCTAGGCGTCAAGACAGTTCGTATTCCGCTCAAGACGGAAGACGCTGCAGAGTTTGTGCATGACAAAGATTCAGTTCTTGTCGTACCCACCTACGGTGGAGGCAACGAGGGCGGGACAGTTCCAAAACAGGTTATTAAGTTTTTGAACAACCCGGAAAACCGGAAACACATTAAAGCGGTAATTGCCGGAGGTAACACCAACTTTGGTGAACACTTCTGCCGAGCTGGCGACGTTGTCGCTCAGAAGCTCGGGGTGCCAGTGCTGTATCGCTTTGAAATAACTGGCACACCCGAAGATGTAAACGAAGTAAAGGAAAGGCTGGCAAGGCTGTGGCAAACTCAGTCGTAGAACTAACAGACGATAAGGGAAACCTAATCGGCGCTCGCGGAGTTGAATCCGCTCTGAGCTATCAGGACCTCAACGCGATGATTAACCTGTGGGGTCAGGATCAGAAGCTGCAGCTTGAGAAAGACAAGCTCGCTGTTAGAAAGTACTTTCTAGATCACGTAAACCAGAACACCGTCTTCTTTCACAGCCTGAAGGAGCGCCTGGATTACCTGGTTCAGAACGACTACTACGAGAAGGAAATCCTGGACCAGTACTCGTTTGAGTTCATTCAGAAGCTAAACGACCTTGCCTACTCCAAGAAGTTCCGTTTCGCAGCCTTCATGGGTGCCTACAAGTTCTACACCGGCTACGCGCTAAAGACCTTTGATGGCACCCGCTACCTCGAGAGATTCGAAGACCGCGTCGTGATGGTTGCTCTGACCCTGGGTGAAGGCAACGAAGACCGCGCTATTCACCTGGTCGAGGAAATCATCTCCGGTCGTTTCCAGCCAGCAACTCCAACCTTCCTGAACTGCGGCAAGAAGCAAAGAGGAGAGTTCGTCTCCTGCTTCCTGCTCAGAATCGAAGACAACATGGAGTCAATTGCTAGAGGCATCAACTCCGCCCTGCAGCTTTCCAAGCGCGGTGGTGGTGTTGCGCTGTCATTGACCAACATTCGCGAGTACGGCGCTCCGATCAAGAAGATCGAAGGCCAGAGCTCGGGAATCATTCCAGTCATGAAGCTTCTAGAGGACAGCTTCTCCTATGCCAACCAGCTGGGTGCAAGGCAGGGTGCCGGAGCTGTTTACCTAAACGCTCACCACCCAGACATCATGCGCTTCCTCGACACCAAGCGTGAAAACGCAGACGAAAAGATTCGTATCAAGACCCTCTCAATCGGTGTTGTGATCCCAGATATCACCATGCACCTTGCCAAGGACAACGAGGACATGTATCTGTTCTCTCCATACGATGTCGAGCGCGTCTATGGCATTCCGTTCAGCGACATCTCGGTAACCGACAAGTACCACGAGATGGTTGATGACCCAAGAATTCGCAAGAGCAAGATCAAGGCGAGAGAGCTCTTTGAGAAGATTGCAGAGCTGCAGTTTGAGTCGGGCTACCCATATGTGATGTATGAGGACACCGTGAACCGGGAGAACCCAGTTCAGGGAAGAATCAACATGTCAAACCTCTGCTCCGAGATTCTGCAGGTAAACACCCCAACCACCTACAACATGGACCTTTCCTACAACCAGATTGGTAAGGACATCTCCTGCAACCTAGGCTCTCTGAACATCGCCGCCACCATGGACGGACCAGACTTCGGAATGACCGTTGAGACGTCTATTCGTGCACTTACCGCGGTGAGTGATCAGTCCAACATCGAAAGCGTTCGCTCCATCTCGGATGGTAACCACAAGTCACACGCCATCGGTCTTGGTCAGATGAACCTTCACGGCTACCTAGCCCGCGAGCACATTCACTACGGCTCAGAAGAAGGACTGGATTTCACCAACATCTACTTCTACACAATCAACTACCACGCAATCGCTGCATCCAACAAGATTGCAATTGAGCGCAAGCAGGCCTTCGACAACTTCGAAAACTCAAAGTATGCATCCGGTGAATACTTCAACAAGTACACCGAGAAGGCCTGGGTTCCAACCACCGAAAAGGTGAAGGAGCTCTTTGCTAAGTCAGGTATTCACATCCCAACCCAGGAAGACTGGAAGAGACTCAAAGAGTCAGTGATGAAGCACGGTATCTACAACCAGAACCTGCAGGCTGTTCCACCAACCGGTTCCATCAGCTACATCAACAACTCCACCTCTTCTATTCACCCAATCGCCTCCCGCATTGAGGTTAGAAAGGAAGGAAAGCTGGGCCGTGTCTACTACCCAGCCCCATTCCTAAGCGAAGACACCTGGGAGTACTACGAGGATGCCTACGAGATTGGTCCAGAGAAGATCATCGACACCTACGCCGTTGCCACCCAGCACGTCGACCAGGGATTGTCTCTGACGCTGTTCTTCAAGGACACCGCCACCACCCGTGATGTCAACCGCAGCCAGATTTATGCCTGGCGCAAGGGCATCAAGACCATTTATTACATTCGCATAAGACAGGCGGCGCTTGAGGGCACCGAGGTCGAAAACTGCGTAAGCTGCATGCTCTAAAGAGGAAACCATGGAAAAGACAAAGCTAATTACCCGTCCCATCAACTGGAACAAGATTGAAGACCCAGTAGATCTGGACGTATGGAACAGGCTCACCCAGAACTTCTGGCTGCCTGAGAAGGTGCCCCTATCAAACGATGTTCAGTCCTGGGGAACCCTAAGACCTCACGAGCAGAAGCTCACCATGCACGTCTTCACCGGACTAACCATGCTTGACACCATCCAGGGAACTGTTGGTGCGATGAGCCTGGTGCCAGACGCCAGAACTCAGCACGAAGAGGCTGTCATCACCAACATCGCCTTCATGGAATCCGTTCACGCTAAGAGCTACTCGTCGGTTTTCTCAACCCTTTGCTCAACCAGCGACATTGAAGAGGCTTTCCGCTGGTCAGAGGACAATCCATATCTTCAAAGAAAAGCTGAGATTGTCCTTGGCTACTACAACGGTGATGACCCACTGAAGAGAAAGGTTGCCTCCACGCTTTTGGAGTCCTTCCTGTTCTACTCGGGCTTCTACCTACCCATGTACTGGTCATCCAGAGCCAAGCTCACCAACACTGCTGATCTAATTCGCCTAATCATTCGCGATGAGGCCATTCACGGCTACTACATCGGATACAAGTTCCAGCTTGGCTACAACGAGTGCACCACAGAGCGCAAGGCAGATCTGAAGAGCTACACCTACGACCTGCTGCTCGAGCTGTATGAGAACGAAGTGAAGTACACAGCCGACCTCTATGACGAGATTGGTCTGACTCACGATGTGAAGCAGTTCCTCCACTACAACGGCAACAAGGCCCTGATGAACCTGGGCTTTGATCCGCTGTTCCCGAAGGATGACTGCAACGTATCGCCTGCGATTCTCTCTGCTCTGAGCCCTGCGAGCGATGAGAACCACGACTTCTTCTCCGGTAGCGGGTCGTCTTATGTAATTGGTAAGCACGAGTCCACCAAGGACGAGGACTGGGACTTCTAAGGAGGTAACAATGGATTGCAACTGCGGAAAAGACACTTGCAACTGCGGCGGTAAGCACTAGCCAAAGAAGAATTAGCCGGGTGGGAAACCACCCGGTTTTTCATTTATCCAGAGAGCTTCGCTCCGCACTGATAGAAGCGATAGACCAAGTTATCCATGGCGTTTCTCTGCGTGAGCCTCGCTCTTTCCGAGAGGTTATAGACCGTGAAGATTAGCTCTGTGCCATCGCGCGCCTTTAGAAAACCAGCCAGGGAATAGCCGCTGGTTATGTAGCCGGTCTTAGCCGCAACCAAGCCCTTAGCGGCAGCTAGATTGCCGGCGGCAAATCTGGTTCTAAGCGATCCTCTCTCTCCCGATATGGGCAGACCTGCCTCAATCACCGAGTAGTTACCAACCCCTTGGTTGACCAGCGCCAGAACATCATTCACCAGTGAAACTGGCACCTGGTTATCTCTTGAAAGCCCCGAAGCATCAACGATCTTCAGCTTTGAAACATCCAGCCCCCTGGCCCCAAGAACCTGCTTATAAAGAGGGGTCAGCGATTTCATGCTGCCGTCGAGACCGAGCTTCAGTGACGAAAGTCTGCCAAGGGCTTCAGCCAGCGAGTTGTCAGAAACTCTCAGCATGTTCTCAATCCACTCTCGCATGGGGCGCGACTGAACCGAAGCAATCACCTGAGAGCTGGTGGGCAGCTTTCTTTCTTTGGCAATCAGGCCAGCTGCTAGGCCTCTGGCATTGAGAGACTCAACAAATAACTGTGCTGCCTGAGTAACAGGTGCATCCGTGCGCCTTGCTAGCCACACCAGTTTGTTCTTAGAGGAAGTTATCCGAGCGGCATCTATCTGCAGAGCGGAAACAGGAGCCATGTAGCCATCGGTCAGTCCCTTTTTGCTCCAGGTCAGGTGCCACTCTTGGTTCCCACCAAAAAGTGAGCTGTCAACAGACACTTCTGTTATTGCAACTCCGGCCTGCTTGCTCCAACTGGAAATGATTCTCGTCAAGGTATCAAGCTTTGGAGCCTTGGCGTAGTAGGAAGTTATGTTGCCTGGCATTCTCGAAAGTGTGACATCGCCAGCACCGACCAAATGAATGCTGCCCGGGTTTTGAAGATTGCTGTATACATTCGTTGTCACCTGAAAGTCAGGACCCAAGACATCCAGGGCGACAGCAGCGGTGAGAACCTTCATCACCGAAGCCGACCTTTCTGCCGAATCCTGATTCTTAGCAAAAAGAGTTATACCGGTCGTGGCATCAATGACCTCTGCATGAAGCTGCGCAATGTTGCTCGATGCCAGCTGCTTGCTCGGGGTGCAGGACGTGGCAAAAGCAGGTGATGGAAATGCGGCTGCAACAATCAGCGATGTGGCAAGCAGGATGGCTTTGGTTCTAGGTAACATGCTCCTGCCATCCTAGGTTGCACATCGAAATTCTCTAGCTGTTTAAGCTAGCCTGAGACAACTTCTCATCAATTACCCAGTCAGCAAAGGGAGCACTCTTGGACAGCGCACTACTGCTTGCTTTTGCTGTGACGCTAGGGGCGGGTCTAGCAACCGGTATTGGTTCAGCCATTGCTTTCTTTGCCAAGACCACCAATAAGGGTTTCTTCGCTCTATCAATTGGCTTTTCTGCCGGTGTGATGATCTATCTGAGCTTTGTTGAAATTCTGCCCAAGGCAACGAGTTATCTGTCTGAGTACGTAACTGAGGTTCAGGCTGCCGCCTATGCTGCTGCTGCTTTGGTCGGAGGTCTGCTACTGATGGCTGTAATAGATGCCTTGGTTCCAAGTGGCGCAAACCCGCATGAGAACACTCAAGTTGAGCTGATGGGACAAAGGCCTGAGAGTCAGGCACAAAATAAAGCTCTGATGAGAATGGGGATTTTTGTAGCCCTAGCGATTGCGATTCATAACTTTCCAGAGGGGTTGGCTACCTTCCTTCTGGTCCTAGATGATCCCCAAATCGGAATCGCACTTGCCATAGCTGTAGCGATGCATAACATTCCCGAGGGTATTGCAGTCTCAGTGCCGGTTTACTACGCAACCGGTAGCAAACTGAAAGCCTTCAGGCTGAGCTTTTTATCTGGCCTTGCCGAGCCAGCCGGTGCAGTGATTGGCTACCTAATCCTTGCGCAGTTCCTCAACCACCTTGTGCTCGGTGTGATATTCGCAATGGTCGCAGGAGTGATGATCTTCTTAGCCATCGACACCTTGCTACCAACCGCCAGGAACTCAGCCAGAGGTCATCTGACCGTCTATGGGGTTATTGCGGGTATGGCCGTCATGGCAGCGAGCTTGGTGCTGCTTCGAGTATGAAAAAACCCCATCGCAACGATGGGGTTTTTCAATAAGTTCAAAACTTACTTCAGGGTCACCTTGCCACCAGCAGCCTCAATCTTGGCCTTGGCGTCATTAGCAACATCCTTCTTTGCACCCTCAAGCAGAGTTGAAGGAGCACCATCAACTAGGGCCTTTGCCTCACCCAGTCCTAGACCGGTGACAGCGCGAACCTCCTTGATGACCTGGATCTTCTGGTCGCCTGCAGACTCAAGAACGATGTCAAATGAATCCTTCTCCTCTGCAGCTTCTGCAGCAGCGCCGCCAGCGGCACCACCTGCAGCAGCTACTGCAACTGGTGCAGCGGCTGTTACATCAAACTCTTCCTCGAACTTCTTAACGAAGTCAGAAAGCTCAATCAGGGTCAGCTCCTTGAATGCATCAATTAGCTGATCGGCAGTCATCTTTGCCATTTGTTTTTCTCCTATTTGTTCTAAACGTCTTTAGTTGGACTCTTGCTTTTGACGCAGCGCGTCGACAACGCGAACTGCCTTGGAAGGTAGTGCGTTGAAGGTGTAGGCAGCTTTGAACAACGTTGCCTTCAAAGCACCAGCGGTCTTGGCCAGTAGTACTTCTCGGGTGTCGAGGTCCGCAAGCTTCTTAACATCCGCTTCAGAAATTGCAGCGCCGTCCATGTAGCCGGCCTTCATAACTAGCAGCGGTTGTGCCTTTGCGAATTCCTTCAGAGCTTTTGCTGCGTTGACGATGTCGCCGTGGACGAATGTCACAGCTGTTGGACCAGCCAGTGAGTCATCAAGTCCGCTGACGCCAGCTTCTTTAGCGGCAATCTTCAGAAGGGTGTTCTTTGCAACGACATAGGTTGCGTCATTAGCCATTGAGCGACGAAGGGTCTTAAGCTCCGTCACGGTGAGTCCGCGGTATTCAGTCAGATAGATTGCGTTCGAACCAGCAAAAAGCTGCTTAAGCTCGGCAACCGTCTCCTTCTTCTCTGCCATGGCACTCCTTTTATTTGTGCCGGCGAAGGAAAACAAAAATGCCCCAGCGCAGGATAGGCACTGGAGCAGAAGGCTCTAATACTCACCTGCGCAGGTCTTCACTTTCGTGAACCTTCGTAAGTCATGGGAAAACTAAGGGGTTCTTAGGATTTCCTTGACCTAAACCGGCGGTCTTTGGCTCCCTGTAGCTTATTTGGTCGGTGTCTGGCCCGCAAGTCCTGCTTTGCCTTGGCCTTGTTGGCTCCCTCGAACCTGCTGTCTCCGAAATCTAGAGTTTCCAAAACAGGCGGCGGGGCGATTGGGCCAGCCAGCTCAGCCAGGATTGGATCATCTGCAACGACTTGGCTGTAGATGGCCTTTCGCTCGCTGCGCTCGAGAATTCCTTCAATCTTCCTGGTTCTGCCCAGCGGAACAATCGAAACCACTATTCCCTTGCGGCCTGCTCTTCCGGTTCGTCCAGCCCTGTGCAGGTAGGTCTTGTAGTCCTCGGGTAAATCAACCTGAATAACTAGCTTCACATCGTCAACGTGGATGCCTCTGGCTGCAACGTCGGTGGCAATCAACACTCTGGTGAAGCCTTCGCTGAAGCGGGCCAGGTTCTTTGTTCTTTGTGATTGATTGAGATCACCGTGCAGCCTCGCTGTTGGAATACCAGCGTCATTCAGGCTCTGCGCAAGCGCCTCGGCTGTTTGCTTAGTTCTAACAAAGACAATTGACTTGCCAGATCCTTGAACTAGGCGATGGAAAACTCTTGAGCGGTATTTTGGTTCGGTAACCAGGACCCTGTGTTCAATGTCTAGGTTCTGCTCTGTTTCTCCTGGCACCTCATATACGAATGGATCGGTGAGGAATTTCTTAACCAGGTTGGCAACTTGCTTGTCTAGGGTTGCCGAGAAAAGAAGCTTCTGGGATTCACCTGTGGCGGTGAGGATTCTGGTTACCGGCTCGATAAAGCCAAGCTCTGCCATGTGATCGGCTTCGTCAATCACCACTCGCTCAACTTCTGAGAGATCAACCACGCCCTGCTCCATCAGATCCTCTAGACGACCGGGAGTGGCAATTGCGATATCAACGCCGCGCTTAAGCATTCGCTCTTGCTTCGACTGGGGAACGCCGCCATAAATGGTGGTGGTGAAGAACCCAACGCTTTTTGCAAGGGGTGCAAGGACAGTGTCAATCTGCTCGGCAAGCTCTCTGGTTGGCGCTAGAACTAAAGCCTTTGGCTTTCCTGGATTTCTAGGCTGATTTCCAGCTCTTGATAAAAAGGTGATTAGGGGAAGACCAAAGGCAATTGTCTTACCCGACCCGGTCTTTCCTCGGCCCAATACATCTCGGCCGCCTAGTGCGGCAGGAATTGTCGCGGCTTGAATTGGAAACGGAGTTGCTATTCCACCCTTTGCCAGCTCCATGACTAGGCGCTCAGGAAGATCCATTTCTTGAAAAGTCTGTATGCCCTGAGCTTTTTCAGAGACAAACTTCTCAAGCTTGCGATCTGGCTCGCGTTTTCTTGGTGCTGGGGTTTCACTCTCGTATCTCCTTGGAGCTCTCTCAGGAGATTTTTCCCTGGTGGCCTTCTGAGCCTCGTAGCGAGCCGAGCGCTGAGCAGACCTTTCGCTTCTTTTGGCCGAGGGTTTGGATGAACTGGACTTTGAATAGCCTCTGTCCTCGAAGCGATCTTCTTTAGACCTGGAGGATTTGGCGGCTTTCCCCGCTGAGTGGCGGGGTTTGCGTTTGGGGTTGAAATCTTTTTGGCGCGGTTTACTAGGCATTACTTTCGGGGTTCCTTTGACGTGAAACGGCTAATCCCGAAATCACAGAACCTCTAGCCTACGGCCGCAATCTGCAAAAAGATAGAGCTAGTCGACTAGACCGCGAACCTTCAGTTCCGCGTGAAGCACTGCATCGGTTGGCTCAACTAGGAACTGGCCATCGCTAAAGCGAATAACCGGGATGTTGGTTCGGCCGGAGATCTCTCTGGCCTTCTCGGTGTATTCAGCACTCTGCTCAACATCGAACATGTCGTACTCAACACCAAGGGTGTTTAGCAGTGCCTTAGAGCGGCGGCAGTCTCCGCACCAATCTGCTCCATAAAACTCAATTTCCGCCATTTTTACCTCAATCTAATTTGCTCTGGTATTGATAATTGGTTTCCATCAAATGTAATTCCCAGAAGGCTCTTTACAACTATATCTGCATCGGTATCAAGGGCCTCACTGCCAACTCCAACCACTAGGCCAGCACCACTGCGCCTTCCAGCCTCAATTCCATTTGGGGCATCCTCAAACACAACGCACTCAGCGATGGGAATGGCCAGCTTTTCTGCTGCCACCAAATATGGCTCCGGACTTGGTTTTCCATTTGTGACGTCATTTCCTGTGACCAGCTCCGCAGGAATCTTTATCCCTGCCTTGTTCAGCCTGGCAACAGCAAGAGCTGGGGTTGCCGAGGTCACCACCGTCCAGGTTCCCGCGGGTGCTGAGCTGGTGAGCTCGATTGCTCCAGGCATTGGTTTTGTCAGATGCGTCAGTTCTATTTCAAGCTGGTTGATTAGATTGTGAGCTTCTTCGAACTGGTCATCGGGCAAAAGATCTCTGATAATTTCTTGAGCTCTGCGTCCGTGATGCGTAAATGAAATCACAAAATCTGGTGCATAGATTTCAGACCATTTTCCCCACGCCGCATCAACACTGGCGAGAGAATCCGAGAGGACGCCGTCGTTGTCAAACAGCAGTCCCTTTGCGAAGTGCTGCATTATCTCGATTCAGTTTCAGTGTTGCGAATCACAATGGTTCTGTAGATTCCAAATATTGCGAGAAGCAACAAAACCAAGGCTGGGAGAAAATCAGAGGTGAACCAATTCACAGTTAGGTCACTCACCTTAGAAACCATATCTGCCTGCAACATACCCTCTCTCCACTCAGGCCAGTAAAGAAGTGAATCTACGGCCTGGGCTCCGAGCGTGAATGACATAATCAGCACAACGGCACCGAAAATGATTGACAGAACGAAGTTCAAACTAACTGCGGCAACTCCCGCTCTTCGCTCTCTGGGTGGCAGGGGCCGGGCCTTTCGGGCGCTTGCTGCAAATCGGGTACCAACGATTATGGAGGTTGCGATGATCACCTGGATTATTACCCAAATCCAGGTGTCGAGATCTGTCTTGGTTATGTCATAGACGGTTAGTCCGAAGATGATTGCAATAGCTGTTCCGATGATTGGAGAGGCATATGCCAGACCCACTGCTCTTTGCAGCTTCACTCGGTCTTCATCTTTTTCTCCCTCAGGGATATCGGGAGCATCTTTTCTAAAGACAAACGCAAAAAGCAGCACTAAGACAACCAAGGCCGTGGCGAGAATGATCGGCACATAGACGTTCAGCAATCTGATTGTCACTGGTTCATAGGTTGGGTCGTAAGAGGTCCACGCTCCAAGGAAATTGCCGATTGCGAATATTGCCCCAGCCAGAAGACTGAGAATGACGGCCAAGTTGTTGAATCTGTGGCTAGCTCTGGCTAGCGAAGTTTCCTTTGCTGCCCGCAGGCTTACTGCTTTGCGAAGTGACCATAGAGCCACCAGGGCGAAAACCGAGATGCCTAGCAGGAAGACATAGGTCTGCATCTGCACGTAGGGGTCTGGATATATGGTTTGACCCTGATCGGTGTAGCGAATTTGCGGATTTCTAATTCCTATATATATCGCCACCATGAATGAGAGCCATGTGAAGATAAGTGCAAAAAGTGGAAATCGAAGAGTGTTTTTCACAGCTGTTAGTTCCATATCCCTAAGCCTAGACTTACCGCATGATTCTCGTTATTGGTGAGGCTCTGATTGACCTTATTGGGCGTGGCGGAGGCACCTACGAGGCTGTAGTTGGCGGCGCTAACGCCAATGTTGCCCTTGCCTTGGCAGTCAGAGGAGAGAAGCAAGCTTTCCTTGGGCGCATCTCCAATGATGGTTTCGGTCAACTGATCAGAAATCACCTGTCCAGCCACGGGGTAAATCTGGATCTAGCAATTTCCGCCAAAGAGCAAACTAGCTTGGCAGTTGCAACTATAGATAAAGAAGGTATTGCCTCATACAGCTTCTATCTCAATGGCACAGCCGATTGGGGTTGGAAACCAGCAGAGCTTCCGAGCGTCGGGGCCATAAGGGACCTCGGTGCCAAAGCCATTCAATTTGGCTGCCTCGGAATGGCTATAGAGCCTGGAAGCAGTGTGATATTGGATTGGCTGAAGCAGGTTTCGGCCGCAAACCTTCAAACGCTCTCTCACGATCTGAACATTCGACCAGCCATTGGTTTTAGACGTGAAGCCGAGCTAAAGAGAGTTTTAGAAATAAACACAGTAAGCAACATCATCAAGGCATCAGATGCAGACATCATGTGGCTATATGATGCCGATGAAAGCTCGGTAGAAGACGTCTACAAAACTTGGTCTCTGGGAAAACTACTCGTTGTAACTCGTGGAGCAGAGGGTGTCAGCATCTTCAGAGACGCTCAACGCCTGGATATTCCTGGATTTGAGGCAAAGCTCGCTGACACGGTGGGTGCCGGCGACACATTCATGGCACATTTTCTTGGAGAACTTTATTCTTTGGATGCTCTTGGCGACAATCCACAGCAGCGCTTGGCAACAATGGACGCGAAACAACTGATGTCTGCGGCCAGGTATGCGAATGCTGCCTCATCAATCGTCTGTGAGAGAGTGGGCTGTAATCCCCCCACAAAGCAAGAGGTTCAGAACCGACTAGCAATCTAATAAGACAATCCGACCCAAATCTCAGCATTGTCAGAGCAGGATGGGAGGGTTATTCCATGCGGCAAAAGGGAAACATTTGGAGCTTTGACTCCCGGGATTTGATGCGAGCAAAGTGTTCCCACTGCACCACCTTGGCCGTTGCCAGAGAGCTAGGGGTGAGCGGTCTAGCTGAGCTACTCAATCAATTCACCTCAAAACCAGAAAGCCTTGCCATTACTTATGGAATCAGGTTTGAGGAGCAGCTTGAGAACAGTCTCCTGGAAGCCCTTGGAGATCAGGTAGCAATGCCGTCTGAAAAAACCATGGAGGCAACCATTGAGCTCATGGAGCAGGGAGTACCGGTTATCTACCAAGGGGTACTCAGAGGTGGAAGTGGTTCGATTATATTTTCCGGTCGTCCTGACTTTCTACTTCGAAGTGACTGGAGATTTGAATTCCAAAACGGCTCACTCGCCGCGAGGCAAGTGGATGGCTGGTCTGGCGGTTACACCGCTTGGGATGCCAAGCTCTCCTCATCCGCCAAGCCTGAATACCAGGTCCAGGTTGGATTGTATGTGGATGTTCTGAAGCAACTGGGACTAGCGGGTCAGGCACAGCATGGACTTATTCTTGGGTCTAAAGATCTAGCCGAATTCGATGCTGACACACTTTTGCATCAGATGATTTCTGAAAGAAATCCCTTTATCGAGCAAATCTTTGAGCTCATCGACAAAAGACCTCAGCGAATAGAAGAC
>Ga0207937_1000161_pt1 | contig 22690 bp, 23 predicted proteins | sample LakMenEpi04Sep11_FD_150668 | JGI IMG/M metagenome (GOLD analysis project Ga0207937, IMG submission 150668) | Freshwater microbial communities from Lake Mendota, WI - 04SEP2011 deep hole epilimnion (SPAdes) | ecosystem: Environmental > Aquatic > Freshwater > Lentic | place: Lake Mendota, Madison...
ACCAACGCCACTATGTCAACGTCGTCGAAACCCTCTTGGCTGGGACTGTCTCAGCAGACGTTGATTGGTGGATGTCATCCGCCCGTGTTCCATTCACAATTCCAGCTTTCATTCTGGCGAGCGCCGGAATAGATGTCGTGCTCGCTCTCAAGACAACTTCACTGCTCTTCCTCTTAGGAACAATTCATCTGATCGTTCGTCGTGCACGTATCCAGTCACTCTCCGGCTTTGCGCTCCTGAGTTTTATCACAGGTCTTGCATTCTCGGGAACTTTCTTTTCGTCATTGGCTCAACGTGAAACATCAATGATGTTCTTTACAGCCTTAGTTTTTGTAAGCAAGTCTCCCGCTGTTCGTGGGATGGCGTTACTCATGCTGATTCTTCTGCGGCCGCACTTGGCTGTGGCTATTGCTATTGGATGGACGTGTACAGTTCTTGTGCATCGCGACTTTCGCCATCGAAACTGGTCCCCTGGTCGGGCCATAGCAGCAATCTCGAGTGGTGCTGTGATTGGTTATGTGCTCTTTGGGGTGGGTTTTCAATACCAGACAGGAATCTCCGGGATCTTTGGTCATCAGTTCGGAATACGACCAGTGTTGCGGATTGCTTCAAACTTCATGGGGTTGCAGTTTCTTACTGCCTATGACACCACTATCGAACTCAGTGTTTCGCAGTTGCTCATCGGGCGTCTTGTTTTCGCCGAGACCATCCTCATTCCGGTTGCGTTCACCCTTCATGTGTTGATGTCACGAGGTACTTCACAGCTCACAAGATGGACGCTTTGGAGCTTTGCAATCTACGTTGGCCTCGTTACCAATACCGACTTCAACTCATTCCGACAGAACATCCCGCTCATTCCAGTGATGGGTCTCTGTGTAATGGAGGTGCTGAAGCACAAGACGGACTCGCGCCGCTCGACGGCTGAGTTCAGAACGCTCGCCGAAACGTGAGATTGAATCGCGAATGTCCAGTAAGGGGATGAAATCCGTCCTGCAATACACCGACACCGTGAAATGCCAACCTGGAGGATCCACCAAGAACTACGACATCACCGTGATGCAGCATCACGCTGGTTGTTTTGCCGCCGCGATGACGACCACCCATGCGAAACCTGATGGAAAGTCCGAGTGATACCGAGACGATCGGTTGCCGGAAGTCACATTCATCGCGATCTTGATGCATCCCCATGGAAGCACCCGGTGCGTACCGATTGATCAGACAAACGTCAGGCGAAAACCCCGAATAGCCGGCTTTGCTTGCAGCGCGAGCTGCGAAGTCAACGAATTCACTTGGCATTGATGGCCATGGTTTGCCTGTTGTTGGGTCAATTTTCTCATATCGATACCCCTGACGATCCGACACCCAGCCGAACGTTCCACAGTTCGTCATCTCGACCGACATTGCCTTTCCGCCAGGCGTGACTACATGCCTCAACGGCGCGAGTTGAACGATTGAATCGACAAGTGTCAGCAGCAACGGGGCATGTTCAGTTGCACAATTTCGTATAACGAAAGCGCCTTGGGCAATCTCAAATTCATCGCTACTACTGATATGTTCGTTGCGGTTCTCAAAATCACTCATCTTCGGAACCATTCTCACATGTCTCAGAGCGCCCACTAGCGTCATCACTACTTGTGCCATCTCTATTGTTCAGAACAAAGCGATCTACTGCAACTACGGCCAGTGATATCCACAGACGAATTGCCCCACGGACATTCTCCGGTGGTCGAGTTGCCACGTTTCATGCCATTGAGACCCCGGTAGATGGCGATGCAAACGGCATCTACAACATGTCTGCCAATAGTTTTGCAAGTCATGTTCGAGCGCTCGATGAAGCACGTCAGCGGTACTCATACCTTTCGATACTCAAGTTCGGCGCGAGCGTCTCCGAGGGTGTCTCCATTACGTTTGATGACGGCTACGCCACCACACTTTCGTACGCAATGCCTTTGCTCGTCAAGCACGCGATGCCATTCCATGTTTTCGTATCTCCGGCACTCGTGGAGTCAGGTGACCCGAGGTACTTGGATGTCCATCAGCTGAAAGAGCTTGCGCAATCACCCGGGGTCACGATCGGTGCACACGGTTACCATCATGTCCCTCTTTCGTCCCTGTCCCCACGACGACAATTGGAGGATCTCTCTGCAGCCAAGCGGTGGCTTGAAGATCTAGTCCAGCAGCCCGTTACAACTCTGTCCTATCCGTTTGGTGACACCCCAGTAAACATTCGGTCAGCAGTCCAGGAGGCTGGTTACTCACTTGCGGCGTGCAGTATCTGGGGATTCAATGATCAAGAGACTGACCTTCTCATGCTGAGACGTATTGACTGCTGGAATGGCGACTCGCAGCGAACGACTGTGACAAAGTTGCTTGGTTACTGGAATTGGATTGGCAAGGGTTCGCGCTCATGACTTTGAAGGTCTCGGTGGTGATTCCTGTCTTTAATGGCGATTCGACAATTGTGCGTGCCGTGGAGAGCGTCCTGACACAGACGCATCCGCCATTTGAAATCATCGTGATAAACGATGCAAGCACTGATGACACCGCGTCGGTCCTCGAGCAACTCGCTCAAACCTCCCGCATTCCGTTGATTGTGATGACGAACTCGGACAATGTAGGTCCTGGTGTTTCACGGAATGTCGGGTGGTCACACGCTCGCGGCGATCTGATTGCATTTCTCGACGCTGACGACGTCTGGCACCCACAGAAACTGGAGATTCAGGTTCAGGTTTTCGAATCCAAGCCGGATGTGATGATGGCATGTCACGACCGTACTGTCGGACTAAGGTCGACCTGGCAGCCAATCAACGGAAGCGTCGCGAGATGGCAACGGTTGGAATTCCGACAGTTCCTGATTCGGAATCGATGCGCAACTCCGTCAGTCGTCGTTCGTCGGACGATTCCTGAAAGATTCAACACATCACTACGCTTCGCCGAAGACTTCCATCTGTGGCTAACGCTCACCTCGAGGTATGGACCCGTGTATTACGTAGCGGAAGCACTCGTGCATTGTGCCAATCCTTCGTATGGTGGAAACGGCTTGAGTGGCCAGCTCTGGCTGATGTACAAGAGCGAAATCCGAGGAATGCTTCTCCTGACAAAGAGCAACCGTCTCTCGTTGACTTTGCTTCTCCCGGTGATGATGTGGTCGTCACTGAAGTTCGTGGTTCGGCTTTTCGACAACTTGGTGCTGAAGAATCGACTTCAAACGGTGTCGGAGTCCAGATAGCTAAACGCGAAATCTGATCGCTTCAGATCACCAATCCCGGAATCCAAGAGCCGATAGCCGAGGTGTAACTCCACCGGCGAAACTTTGTTCGAAAGACTGATGAACCCTTGACGGCGTAAACATGGATACGACACGTTGTCTGGTAACGCCCACGCGAGGACTAGGTCGGCGCCAGAAGCCTTGAGGCACGAAGTGGCGGCCGAAGCCAACTCATCTCCGTGATGAATGTGGCTTAGATCAATGATGTGCTCCATGATGTACCCAACCGAACATCCATGCTTGGCCAGGAGAGTGAACACCAAGACTCCAGTGAGCCGCCCTGTGTCATCGCGTGATTCGAGTACTCGGTACGAGTTTCCTGGACGCCCCAGCCGCCATTTGAGAAAGTCAGAATCACGAATGACTCCATTTTTTCCGTGATAATTTGACCGCGCAATCAGTTCCGAAACTTCAATTGAACACGTCGTTACTTCCCGTACGTGAATTCCTGGCTCAATTGCAGCTGCTTGAATGCGAGGACGTCTGATCCTTGCTCGCACTCTTGGGTATCGCAAACCAATGGGTCGAACCATCATTGGTAGCGGGTCGAGGGATGTCCAATGCAATTTTCGAGTGAAGCCACCAAATGATTCAGCGTTGGGAATTCCATACACCAACGGAGCACCACTCGCGGCGAGACGACCATAGAGCAACTCTGCAAGTTGCGTGAAGAGTCCCCTACCACGAAAACGTTTCACCGTGAGTGTGTCGAAGGACTGAAAACACGTCTCATCGCGGCCCGCGATACGAAACCGAGTCGGAAAAGCCGCATACAAGGCCGCTGGTTCTTCGAACAGTCCGGCAGACGTATGCGCAATGCACACTTCGGCACCTGACAAATGATCGAGGTACTGCCAATGCAGCAGTTCCTTGCTCCGTTGTTCGCCTTCGTCAGCGAACATTCGACCAATCAGCTGTACAACTTCGGGGTTTGCCCGCCCGCTCCACACATAGAAGTTGTCGGCAATTCGGGTGCTTTGCGCAAGATTGCTCACGAGCTACCGAACTTCGCCGAACGTACAAGACTCAAGTTCACCACGGCGTACATGGTCCCCTGCCATTTTGAGGATGTCACCTACGAGTGCAAGCTGGCTTCTACCGGTAATCAGATTGTGTGGATGAAACCACAGGTGCGCACAACGACCCGTGCTTACCGCGTTCCGCATGATTCGTTTCCAACGCAACTTCGTTACCGAAGGCGGAACGACGAGCCGCGCACCAGAACGCCAGTTGATGAATCGTCCAGCCGGCACAGTTTGCCCATCAGTGAAACTCTCGGCTTCTGCGTGGACATCGAACTCTTTGAGAAGTGAGCCAACACGAGACGCGATTCCGTCGTCATCGATACTCGGTCGAAATTTCTCGATTCCGTACCTACTGAGTAGATGAGTGAAAGCCACTTGATTGCGCGGAAACACCATCGAAGTCACGCCCCATGAATTCCTGCGAGAGAGACTCTGCATCTCTGCAAGTTCGTGGTGTGCCATTTCGTCGGTGAAGCCCGCAGAGGTGAATGGGAGATGGGAATAGCCGTGGGATGCAACTTGATGAGTTCCCGATCTCAAAATGAGCTCCGGCAGTTCTTCATAAAACCATCCATGAGTCGCTTTCGACTCCAAAGCCTGCATCGGAATCGTCAACCATTCTCGACAAACGGCGTTGGAGGACATCTCTCTAATGTGGGCCTGAGTTGCCTCTGGACCTGCGACAAACAATCCAACGACTGCGAAGGTCGCTCGCAATTCATTTTCTTCGAGCATGGTGAACAACTGTGAATACGCCCACCGCAAACTTTCATCAGTGATGCGGTGGGTGCCCAACATGCTTGGATCGTCAGCCATTCCCCACTTTCCTTCACAATCAAGAGAGATGAGCAGAGTTCCCGGCATTATCGCCTCATGGTGCTGGAATATTGAGTCTCAGCCGAGTACACCTGGTACTCGGAATACAGCTCGTTCTTTCCGATTTCTTGTGCCTCCCGATGACGCGGATTGTCTCGCCATGCGGCGTGGCTCTCGGAATCCGAAAACAAGACGAACGTGAGTCGCTCTCCGTCATCGGCAATGAACGTCTTTTCCTCAAGAAAACCTGGGGCCATTCTCGCAAGTTGCGAGATCTCGCCTGCAAGTGTTTGGTATGCAGACTCGATACCTGGCCTCAAACGGCTACGAAACACCGTGAGGACGGTCATAGTTCGTAGCGATATACGTTGGTGTCACGTCGTACAAATCCAATGCGTTGATACAAGCGGTTGGCTGCTTCACGGCTCGGGCGAGAAGTGAGATCAACGGTTTTGGCACCGCGTTGTCGTGCTTCAACCAAGGCGGCACGGTTGAGTGCTTCTCCAACCCCTTTCCCGCGAGCAAGGTCATCGACGACCACATCTTCAATCCATGCTCGTACACCGGTGGGAATGCGAAACGTGGCCAACGTGAGGAGACCGACGATGACACCGTCAATGCGCGCTGCAAACAACACCGTGCTGTTACCTCGAATGATTTCCTCCAAGTCGTCCATGGTGTTTGGCGAGCTCGATGAAGACAACTGAGGAATGAGACGATGGCATGCGGCAAGCACCTCGGCCGTAGCCGACACGACAGGCGCAACCTGGACCATCGTCATGTTGCATCAACTGTACCTACTGCTCGGATAGCGTTCAGATCGCAATGGCAACTCCGACATCCGTGCACTGGTTGTCGAAGCCCACACTTCGTAACCCAACCTTCGTATGCGCGTTTTCTGGCTGGAATGATGCCGCCGATGCCGCATCCAGCGCGGTGCGCCACCTCATAGATGGATGGGGGGCATCACCCTTGGCGGAGATTAGCCCCGAGCCATACACCGACTTTGCGACGATACGTCCACACGTGCGCCTCGGCGAATCCGGTGAGCGCAGCATCGTGTGGCCCACGGTCACGCTGTGGCACGTGAGTGGAGCCGGCGGCGATGTGATTCTGTCACTGGGGCCCGAACCCAGCCTGCAGTGGAAACGTTTTGCCGGCGACATGTTGGCCATTGCCGAGCACTTCAGCTCGAAGCTGTTTCTCACTCTTGGTGCTTTGTTGGCGGACGTGGCACACCGCCGGCCTGTGCAACTCATCGGCACCGCGACGGATGCCGATCTCATTGAACGACACAACCTCCGCAGATCGAGATACGAGGGTCCTACCGGAATCATTGGTGTCTTGCATGAGGTGTTTTCGCGTGCTGCACTACCTTCCGCCTCATTGTGGGCTGCAGTTCCCGCGTATGCGTCACAAGTTCCATCTCCCAAGGCATCTCTCGCGCTCATGAAGCGCACCTGCGAAATCATCGGCACTCCAGCACCAGTTGGAGTAGTCATGCATTTGGTGGAGCGCTACGAGGAGCAAGTGAACTCGATCGTGAACGAAGATGAAGACTTGGTGGAGTACGTCGACAGATTGGAGACTGCCACCGACTCCGGCATGCTGTTGAGCGACGAAGTGAGCGACGATCAACTGCAGCTTGACTTTGCGGAAGAAGCTTCCGACGCACAGGCTGCCGAGCTCGTTGATGAGGTTGAGCGATTTCTGCGCGAGCAGAACTCCGACTAGCTCGGACTCATCGGGCGTTAGAAGAGTCCCGCCACATTGGGATTCGCGGCACATCAAATGTTGCTATGCATCGTTCACCATTGATCGCGGCAAATGCACGATCCTTCCACCATCCCACTCCCGCGGTGGCTGTTGGCAGATTTGTGCGAGTGAACCATCCACAGCCATCAGTCTCCAGAGGGTGTGGCGTGATTTCGCCCCCGATAGCGCGGCAGTGAAACAACAACAGATACATGCCGAACTTGGTAAAGCCCATTCGCATACCGTCCACTACGCCGAGCAACTGCACGGGTTCAGCATCTATTCCCGTTTCCTCTTTTACTTCTTTCACCACCACTTCTGCAGCGGAGTAGCCAACGTCTGCCCAACCAGTGGGATACAGCCATACGCCACTCACGGGTCGCTTCACTAGCAAAATCTCGCCAGCCTCGTTGCCAACGATTGCTCCAACGGCCACCTTCGGAGTTACATACCCGGGAATGCCTTCTCCTATGTTGTCCATCCATTCCTGCACGAAATGGCGCTGTTCGCGTCGTAGTTCTTTGGTTTCCTCCAGCGAGGCCTTGATGTCTGCGGCAACGTGCAGTACCTCTTCGTAACGTTCGCGCTCGTACAGATTCTGGGTAAACGCGAGGCCCGTTCGCGCGATTGCAGAAAGTGTTTCACTCCAGCGCGCAAGCTGCGCATCGATTGCAGCAGATTCAGTGCTCATGTTTGTTCAGAGTACCCGAGTACGGTGAGTTCAACCCCGTGCGTCTGATTCTTGGAGGACATAAACGTCGGTCCCCCACTCGTTGTTGCGAATCGCTAACCCAACTCGGCGAGTAGTGCCTCTTTTACGATTCGCTGGCGGTTGGCTCCTGTGATCTTGCTGCCAGTGCGCTCCCGAAGATAGAACGTATCCACGACGTTGTCGCCCATGGTGGCGATTCGAGCATGACGAATATCGAGACCCTGCTGCATGAACACGCGGGTGATGTCACGGAGAAGACCGATGCGGTCCGGTGCATGCACCTCTACCACGGTGGCATTTGATGATGCTTCGTCGTGAAACATCACTTCAGGAGGTTGAGGGCCGAGAGCAGACTCACGTTTTCGGCGCGAGTAGGTTGCCACCCGTTCTGCGAGTCGCTCATCAACGTTCAAACCACCATCAAATGCCTGATGAATGTCACGAATAATCTCCGACCACCCGTTCTGCGGTATGGCTCGAAGATGAAAACGTGATGCCGCGATTCCCTGCTCGTTGCTATGTGCCTCGGCACTGAGAACGTCAAGGCCGTGTATCGCGAGCACTCCCGCCACTGCAGTGAACAGTCCGGGTTGATCAGGGCTCACTATGGTGATGGCCCCGTCATGCGCGTGGATGTGACGATTCCCCTGCGCCATGATCTCCAACGTCGCGGCATCGGGAAAGAGTCGCCATGCCGTCGAGTCAATCGAGTTGCCTGCCAACACATGCTCCGTCCGACTTACCAACGTTCCGACCAGTTCGGCTTTCCAGGCTCCCCATGCAGTTGGGCCAGTTGCAAGTGCATCGGCTTGGGTGAGTGCGTACAGCAATTGGAGGGTGGTTGTGTTGCCTACACGTTGCGCAACATAAGCGATCGTTGAGTCATCGGATACGTCACGTCGTGTTGCCACATCAGGAAGAAGCAGGTGGTGCTCAATCAGCGTTGCAACCAACGCAACATCGTCCGTACTCAAACCCATGCGCGGTCCGATGTCGGCGAACAGTCTGAGTCCAACTTCGGTATGGTCGCCTGGGTAGCCCTTTCCCAAGTCATGAAACAATGCTGCAATTACCAACAGGTCCGGGCGTGTCACTTGGTGGGCAAACTGAGCAGCGTTTGCTGCCGTCTGCCATAGGTGGCGATCCACGGTGAATCGATGGAACACGTTGCGTTGTGGCTTGCATCGCACCGCGCTCCATTCGGGAAGTACACGGCTTACCAAATCCCGCTGTTCGAGCGCCTCCCACACCGGAATTGCACGCTCCCCTTCGAGCAATAGTGCGACCAAATCATCACTTGCCCCGGCCGGCCATGGTGCTGGCCATGTTTGCGAAACACTTCCGAGCCGATCAAGTGAATCACGATCTATGCGGCGCTTCGTTCGAGCAGCAGCCGTTGCCACACGCAACACCAACGTTGGATCAGTTGCCGGATTGGCATCGTCAGCAAGATGGATCTCGCCGTTCATCAATGCAACCCCAGGGGCAAGTCGCGCAGAGCGTGCAGATCGATCAGCTGGTGGGTCGAGTCGTGCCCATGTTTCGTCGGAAATCCACATCACACGCCGAGCAACGGCAGCGAGAGCAGCCATCAGTTCATCGTCGTCCACAAATCCGGTTTCACTGGCAACCGCCCTCTGATCTTGGAGACGCAAAACATCGCCCGGATGTCCAGTGATGTGATGCAATGCCGTGCGTACACGTAACAACACTTCATTGCACTCGTTGAGCACCCGCAAATCTGACTCGCTCATACCAAGACCTACCGCATGGGCCCACCACATCGCATGAATATCCCGCAATCCACCGAGACCATCCTTGAGATTGGGCTCCAAAAGATACGCCACTTCGCCTGCATTGGCGTGACGCTCCAGCACTCTTGTATGCAACTCGCCGAGCCATTCACGACTCTGTCTACGCAATTTGATATTGCACCGATCAATCACCTTTTGGCCGAACCGTTCGTCACCAGCCACAACTCGCGCAGTCACCAAGGCAGTTGCGGTGTCGAGATCGGACTTGATCATTGAGTACGTCTCTCTCGCTGTCCTTACTGCGTGTCCGATCTTGCGGCCGGAGTCCCAGAGCGGATACCACAGTGCAGTAACAAAAGCTTCCTCAATTCGAGGTTTCTCGTGGATGAGCACGATGTCAAGATCACTAAATGGTGCAAGTTCTCGGCGACCATAGCCTCCTATGGCAAGCAGAGTGACTGCACCTCGTGGTCGATACTGCGAAACTGCAGCATCAAACAGTGATCGCATGATCGCATCAGTTTCGTCAGCCAGCCGTTGCCACGCAGGTTGAGGCACAACGGTGGTGGACATCGTCAATTTATTTCAATTCGGAGGCGCTTGTTGCCCTTGCCTTTGCTCTCCGTTTTCACCACCCGAAAGGTACCAACCTCTTTGGTTGAGCGCACATGTGTTCCTCCATCCGCCTGTTTGTCGAGACCAACGATGTCGACCACGCGAATTTCGTTCACATGTTCAGGAATCAGTGACACTTTTGTTCGGATGAGGTCGACATCCTGTAGCGCAGAATTCCGGGGAAGAAACGACACTTCAATCGGATGATCGCGTGCGATGGCTTCGTTCACGAGATGCTCCACTCGTGCTGCAAAACCTTCGGGGAGGGGGTCGAACTCGAAGTCCATTCGCGCCGAAAGTGGCTCCATGTTTCCACCAGTGACGGGAACCCGCCACTCATTCCAGATGACACCACAAAGGATGTGTAGTGCGGTGTGAGTACGCATCAGCTGATGACGGCGACTCCAATCCACTTCTCCCCGCACTCTGGCCCCGACTGCCGGAACACCCGCCTGTGCACCAGGCGACAAGGTATGCCAGACGACATCACCCTCCCTGCGCACATCAAGCACGGCAAGCCCGCCAAGGGTTCCTACGTCGTGTGGCTGTCCACCACCTGTGGCGTAAAACGCCGTGCGATCGAGCGCCACAACATTGTCACGGCAGGCAACCACCGTTGCTTCGAACGACACAAGATATGCGTCGCGAAGGAAGAGCAGTTCGGTCAGTAATCGTCCATGCCGTGATCGTGGTCGTGACCACCCGCGGCTGGCTCCTCGGGCTTGTCTGCGATGACTGCCTCGGTCGTAAGGAACAACGCTGCAATCGATGCGGCATTCTGCAACGCTGAACGCGTCACTTTGGCTGCGTCAATCACGCCAATTTTCACGAGATCTTCGTACTCACCAGTTGCAGCGTTGAGTCCCTCTGAACCCTTGAGACCCTTCACTTTCTCCACCACGACCCCACCTTCGAGGCCTGCGTTTTCGGCAATTTGCTTCAACGGAGCTTCGAGTGACTTGGCCACCATCCGTGCGCCGGTTGCCTCGTCGCCAGTCATGCCCTCCACTGCCTTCAACACTGCGGCTTGCGAGCGCAACAGTGCGACACCACCGCCAGGCACGACACCTTCTTCAATGGCGGCCTTGGTGGTGCTGACCGCATCTTCGATGCGGTGCTTTTTCTCTTTGAGTTCGACTTCGGTGGCAGCGCCAACCTTCAACACTGCGACACCACCTGACAACTTGGCGAGACGCTCTTGCAGCTTTTCGCGGTCGTAGTCACTGTCGGTGTTGTCGATCTCGTTCTTGATCTGATTGATCCGACCGTTGATGTCTGCCTCGTCGCCCGCACCCTCGATGATCGTGGTCTCGTCCTTGGACACCACCACTTTCTTGGCACGACCCAGCAAATCGAGCGTGACGTTCTCCAACTTGAGGCCAACCTCTTCGCTGATCACCTGACCGCGCGTGAGAATCGCCATATCTTGCAGCATCGCCTTGCGACGATCGCCGAATCCTGGCGCTTTGATCGCCACGCTCTTGAACGTACCGCGGATCTTGTTGACCACCAGCGTTGCGAGCGCTTCACCCTCAACGTCTTCGGCGATGATGATCAATTGCTTGCCGGCCTGCATGACTTTTTCGAGCACCGGCAACATGTCGCGAATCGCGGAAATCTTCGTCCCGAGGAACAAGATGTACGGATCCTCCACCACGGCTTCCATCCGATCGGTGTCGGTCACGAAATACGGCGAGATGTAACCCTTGTCGAAGCGCATTCCTTCCACGAGGTCCATCTCGATGCCGAAGGTTTGGCTCTCTTCCACAGTGATGACGCCGTCTTTGCCGACTTTGTCGATCGCTTCGGAAATCTTGGTGCCGATCTCGGTGTCCGCAGCCGAGATGGCGGCTACCTGGGCGATTTGCGACTTGCTATCGACCTCTTTGGCGAGCGACTTGATGCTGGCAACCGCAGCTTCGACTGCTTTCTCGATACCGCGCTTCAAGCTCATGGGGTTGGCGCCGGCAGCAACGTTGCGCAAACCTTCGTGCACCATTGCCCACGCGAGGACGGTGGCTGTGGTGGTGCCGTCGCCGGCAACGTCGTCGGTCTTTTTGGCGACTTCCTTCACCAATTCGGCGCCAATGCGTTCGTACGGGTCTTCCAAATCGATCTCTTTGGCGATTGACACACCGTCATTGGTGATCGTTGGGGCGCCCCACTTCTTGTCGAGCACGACGTTGCGACCCTTGGGTCCGAGGGTCACGCGAACGGCGTCGGCCAACTGGTTCATTCCCGCTTCGAGTCCACGGCGGGCTGCTTCATCGAACAAAATGATTTTGGGCATCAGCGTCTCCTAGATGAGAGTGAATGGGTAATGCGGTTGCCCTTGTGTTGCAAAGGCGTTAGCACTCTACCGACGAGACTGCTAACCGTCTACACGATGGGTCGGAGTACCACGTCGGTCCGCGTATCGGTGGCACCCTGTTTCGCCAGCCATTGCAGGAACTCGTCGAGACCTTCGGTGCCCTCACACGCCACCATGATTTTCACATCAGGGACGCCCGTCACATGGGCTGCCCATACGACATCGCTACGGCGGCGCAAGGCCTCGTCGAACTTGGCGCTGGTGGTGACACGCGCATCAACGATGGCACTGAGCGATCGGCCGAGGGTGCGCTGATCCACCACCGTGGTAAAGCGAGTAATCACTCCGCGACGCATCATCCGGCGAACTCTGTCGGCCGCCGCATTGGCGGACAGCCCCACTCGATCTCCCAGCAGTTGCCATGGGATTCTGGCGTCTTGTTTGAGAATTCCGAGAATTTGGTGGTCTTTTTTATCAATTACTTCTGTTTCCGAAGCCATGGATGCATTGTAGGGCGTTTCTCTGCGGTTTTCGCAGTGGACTCATAGCCATACTCAAGGCATGACTTCATCGGTGCCAATCGCTCATGTTGCAACAGCGGTGTTGAATCGCACCACTGACTCCCCAATCACGCTGATATCGGGCTATTTCACCGAACCCGTACCAGACACACCACTCGTTGCGAACTCGAATGCGGATGCTTGCCCTGAAGCCACCCGAGCATTGCTCCAGTTCGCCGACGACATCGGATGTGCAGTGGGTTACGACCGAGAGCAAGGTGGTGCGCTGATCCAAGACATCTTTCCGGTTCAAGCAAGTGAGCACCACCAGGTGTCGTCGTCGTCCAAAGCCATGCTCGGTTCGCACACCGAAACTGCGTTTCACCCACATAAGCCGCGCTACGTCCTGTTGCTGTGCTTGCGTGGCGACTCACAAGCCGCAACCACTTACGCCGATGTGTACGACATCATTGCTCACTTATCCGACCAAGCTATTGAGGTGTTGCAGTCGAACGAGTTTGTCACCACGATTGATCCCAGCTTCATGTCCAACGGTGAACCTGACGCCACGGTCTGCGTCACTCCACTCACGTCAATAGGTCGTAGTGATCGCTCTACGTTGGAGAGAGGCAAGAGTCATGAACCGGATCATGGTTGGTCGTTGGTGTATGACGAACTGCTCATGTCGGGTACGACCACACGTGCCAAGCACGCTCTGACCGAACTCCACGGTGCCGTAAAAGCCAGCACCAAACTGGTGGTCCTACAGCAGGGTGATCTTCTCGTGATCGACAACGACCGCGCCGTACATGGTCGTACTCCGTTTACGCCCCGCTATGACGGCACCGATCGGTGGTTGAAGCGTTCGCTCGTGGTTCGGGCACTTCCCACAAGAGATGTTGTGGGTCGGGTCATTCAAACGCGACTGTAGATGTCAGCGTTGCGCTAACGCGCGTAACTCATCTCGATATCGGGAAAGCACCACTTCGCCTGACCCGCCAAACACCACCTCGTCGAACGCGCTGTCACGGGGTGCTGGCTGGAGCGTCGGCTGAGTCAACAACGCCACTGTGGCTTCGCAAGAATCGGTTTGATGAGCCCCACCAAGTTCGTCCCAGATCGTGCGTACGGATGCGTCTTGCAGGTACCGCGGGCGGACATATGGCTTGCCCCGCAAGACCGCATCGAACGCAATGCTCGAGTCCACGTCGACCACTACGTCACATGCGTCGATGAGGCTCGGTGATGACACGCCTTCCGACATCATCACCACACTGGCTTGTCGGAATGCGGCTGCTTCAGTATCACTGAGTGCCGCATCGCTGGCCCGTAGGTGGCCCCGCACCACCAACTGCAATTGTGGATGACTTCCAAGCGTGGAGATCAACTGAATGGTGGCCTGTCGGTCAATCAGGTTCTGCCATTTCGGCACGAAGAACAACACTCGTCGACGTTGACTATCGCCCAAGGGCGGCAAACTTACATTCGGTACGACCTCGTACAGACGCTTCACCCATGCGTCGTTGAACCTCGCGCTGCCCCACACTCTTGCATTGACACCGCTCATGGAAGAGTTGGTCAGGATTGCATCGCGATGGTAGTCCGAGGCAAACACATACGCCATATGTGAATCTCGGTCAGCAAACGGTAGTTTTCCGGAATGTTTCTCCATCTCAGAGCGAACGTGCTCACTGAGAATGATGGTGGTTTTGGTGGAGTGTCCATGCGGTAATGCCACAGTGGGTACACCCAGATCACGAGCCGAGAATTGCAACTGCAAAAAGAAGTCAGCCGACCACCTTCGCACCATGGCCTTCAGCAAAGACGGCTGCTGAGATGCGATTCCTTCCTTCCATTCCATCACCACAAGTCGAACATCGCTTCGTAACAACGCTCGTTTGAGCCGCCATCGATTCCATCGAAGTCGACCAATGCGCTCCCAAAACTGGCCGCGAGGGCCCCATGGCACCACGGAAATCACCTTCACATTCGGACACTCCTCACGCCACCACACCTTCTGAAGCTCGCGGTGCACTTCGACATCAGCAACGCACACCACAACTGGTGATCCATCACGCGCTACCGACCAGATTGCTGGACTGATGTTGTCGGTGTCAGCGGGTCCGGCCAAGGCAAAGAGCATCGTGCCCGCCTGATTACCCTCGAACACGTCAGTCTTTCGCAGCGTGGTTCATCAAGGCATGTTCGGCAAACCAGAGATTGGCGTACTCGCATTCGCGATAAGAGTCGAAATACGGGCCACCAAGGGTGTAGTGAATCAATCGTGGCGTGGTGGGCATCGTCATCTCGCCAACGAGATAGTTCCATGTGGTTGGCAGTGCACCGACCAAATCGTCACTTGACAGCCACTTGTACTGGTGAAGGAACAGTCCCGACTCTCTGGCTACGGTCTCCGGCGTGAGGGATGTGCACATCGCATTGTTGAACATCATCACACTTGACCAATTCTTCTTTTCGTACTTGGTTTGGATGGCACCAAGAAACTTCACGTCATCACGAGCGACGTAGTCGTGTTTCACGCACATAACTGCATACTTCTCTTCACGCAGTGCCCACATTTCGGAGATGTCCGCGGTCATCAGCATGTCGCAGTCCATGAAAATTGACCAGCCCGAGTAACCACTGAGATACGGCACCAAGAATCGCGTGAACGAAAAGTCGGTTGATTCAATCGATGATCGCTCGCGGGAGTGGAAGCCCTTCATGTGGCGCTTCACCAACGGTGTGATTGATACGGGTTGCGAGGCGTGGCGCAAGATGGAATGGGACAACACGTGGTACGCCACCGACTCGTTCTCGTCGTATCCGATAAAGACGCGAATCATGATCTAATACGTGGTGGGCTGCGGGCCGGCGACCGAGACGGCTTGACGAATGAGCAACAACTGCTCCAACAACGGCTTCATCCGGTGTAGAGGAATCATGTTGGGGCCATCGCTGGGTGCTTTGTCTGGGTCGGGATGTGTCTCCATGAAGAGTCCGTCAACCCCTACCGCCACGGCTGCACGGGCCAGTGCTCCCGCGTACTCGCGCTGCCCCCCCGAGGATGTGCCTTGTCCGCCGGGCTGCTGCACCGAATGCGTCACATCGAAGATCACCGGCGCAGAGCTGGTGCGAAGTTGCGGCAGACCGCGATAGTCCACCACGAGCATGTTGTAGCCGAAGGATGTTCCACGTTCTGTGACCAGCACGTTGCGTGCCCCACCACTGCGCAGTTTCTCCACCACGTTCTTCATGTCCCACGGGGCCAAGAACTGACCCTTCTTCACGTTGATTGCTCGACCAGTGGCAGCGGCTGCCAACAGCAAATCAGTTTGGCGACACAAAAAAGCCGGAATCTGCAGTACATCAACATGTTTTGCTGCAACTTCTGCGTCGCTACTTTCGTGAATGTCAGTGAGTACGGCCAGATCAAACGTGGAACCGATGCTGCTCAACATCGCGAGGCCCTCGTCGCGTCCCGGTCCGCGAAATCCGGACAGCGACGTGCGATTGGCTTTGTCATAACTGGCCTTGAAAACGTAGGAGATTCCAAGCTGCCCGCAGATTTCCTTCATCGTTCCCGCGACGTGTTCCGCAATGGCGACCGATTCAATGACACAAGGTCCGGCAATCAGTACGAGCGGTTGTCCATCACCACAGACCACCCCTTTGCCCAACTGGGTCAGCATCGGTGATCCGCCTGGAGCGGCAGTAGATACAGACGCGGTCACGAGAGTCCTGCTTGCACCAAGTCGTGCATTCGTAACATACCAACCACATTCTCGTCGTCAATCACAGGCAACACCGTGATGGCTTTTTTGGCGTTGCGCTCCATCAAGGTAAGTGCCTCAATCGCGGGTACACCCGACTTCACCGAGATGGGGTTCGTGGTCATGAGTTCACGAGCAGTGATTGCACCCCATGCTTCAGCAGGTGTGCGCTTGAGTGCTCGTCGAAGATCACCGTCGGTAATGAGACCACCCATCGAGTGCTCATTCGTGGGATGAGTGACCAGCACTGCACCTATGGCTTGGGTAGTCAGTGCATCCACCACCTCGGGCAAGGTCGAAGATGCTGCCACCGTCAGCAATTTCTCGCGCGGAATCATGAGATCACGCACCATCAAGGTGAGACGACGACCGATGGCACCTGCAGGATGATTCATCGCAAAGTCGGCTACCGACACGCCTTTGGCAGTCATCCATGCAACCGTGAGCGCATCGCCGATTGCCATGGCAACGGCCGTGCTCGACGTAGGAACCTGACCGATTGGTGCCGCCTCGTGCGCAACCGATGCATCAAGCACGACGTCACAGTGATCGGCAATCGACGAGGAGGGCTTGCCGAGAATTCCCAACATGGCTGCTGCACGCTTCTTTACGTACGGAATGATTGCCAACAACTCGCTGGTTTCACCGCTGTTGCTGATCATGATGATGACATCACCACCGCCAACTACTCCAATGTCGCCATGTAGCGCGTCCAGTGGATTGAGATACACCGACATCAGACCCACCGAAGTAAGGCTCGCTGCAATTTTTTGCGCAACAAGACCCGACTTGCCAACACCAGTGAGAATCACTTTGCCGTGGCAATTCACCAGAACGTCGACGGCAGCTGCCGACTCTCGTGAATTGATCCGACGAGCAGCCGCGACGATTGCCTCAGCCTCAGCGAGCATTACTGCGGAGAGGGACGATGAATCCGTCATCCACTCACCAGATTTCGTGCACGTTCAAGGTCGGTCGGGCTGTCGACCGAGAGCGTGTTTCGGACATGGGCAACGATCTCGTAGGTATCAATGGTAATTCCATTCTCCAACAAGCGAAGTTGCTCCAACTTCTCTGCATTCTCGAGCAACGACGGCCGGAGGTGTGTCCACTCGCGCAAGACGTCGGAGCGATATCCGTACATGCCGACGTGTCCCCAATGCACCCCGTGATCTTGCCATTGGCTGGTCTCCACCCCTCGTACATACGGCACGGACGCGCGACTGAAGTACAGGGCTTTGCGCTGCGCACCAATCACCACTTTGACAACATCGGGATTCGCCAACTTTTCTGCTGGTAGCGGATAGACGGGCGTCACGACTGCAGGGGTTGGTGTGCGATCACGAAACACCGCGCACATGGACTCCACGATCTCCGGGTCCACGAATGGTTGATCGCCTTGCACGTTGATAATGACATCACCCTGCAACTGATCAATGACCGATGCGATTCGTTCCGAACCAGAGGAGCAATCCGGCGACGTCATGAGCACCCGATACCCCCAACCTCGGGCATGGTCGGCCACTTCGGCAGAATCGGTGCACAACACGACCTCTGCGAGTGAGGGTGCCTTGCTCACCCCATCGAGTACCCGGCGCAGCATCGGATGACCTCCGATGTCGGCCAGCACTTTTCTCGGTAAACGTGTGGACTCCAGTCGCGCCGGAACTGCGACCACAAATCTCAAGCGGGAGAAACCCTTAGCGACCGCCGGCTACGGCCGGCACGATGGAGACGGTCTGCCCGCCGGATACTTCGGTGTCGAGACCTTTCAGGTAGCGCACATCGTCATCAGCGACGAACACGTTCACAAACTTGTGCAGGTTTCCCTGATCGTCCAGCAACTTTGCTGCAAATCCGGGGTGGACGGCTTCAAGCCCCTGCAACACCTCACGCAGTGTGGCTCCGTTCACCACTACCGTGCTGGCTCCACCGGAAAGTGGTCGCAGTGTGGTGGGGATACGAACGGTGACCGACATGTTGTTCAGGCTATCGCTCACGCCGAGATCGGAGAATGAGCTCCGACACGATTCGCGCACTGATGGTGACGAGAGGTAACCCACCACCGGGGTGCGTAGCGCCGCCGACAAGATACAAACCCTTACGTGGCCCGCGCATCGCAGGTCGGCGAAATGCTGCGCTACGTCCATTGGACGAAGTTCCGTAAATTGCACCACCTGGCGAGCGGTACCGAGTTGCAATCTCGTGTGGTCCGATTACTTCTGCAAATCGGGCACGGCTCCGCAAATCGGGCCCCAATCTCGCCAAGCGATCGAGCAACCATGGTCCATGGCCGTGTGCGTTGATGGTGACATCAGCTGGCGTATTGATGAGAAGAAACCAGTTCTCACAGTTGGCTGGGGCTTGTGACTCATCGGTCACGCTCGAGACACAACCATAAATGGTGGGCTCGGTCGGCACTCGACCAGCCCGAATATCACCAAACTCTCGACGGTAGTCACGCGAAAACCACACGTTGTGATGACCAATAAGTGGTGTCCGCCCCTCCACCCCAACCAGAACCGCAATGCCACTCGTGGAACGATCTGAACGTTCGACTGAGCGTAAGCGTTTCCCGTGAGGAAACAAGTCGCGATACAGGTGTTCGGCATCACCGTTTACAACCACCACGGGAGCCATCACCCGTTCGTCGGCAAGTTGTACTCCGGTCACTCGTCGCGACGTGGACTCAATCTTCATTACCTCCGAGTTGACGCGGAACTCGACACCAACTCGTTGCGCAACTCGTACCATCGCGTCACGCAGGGCACCGAGACCGCCGCGTACGTACCACGAGCCAAAGTCAGCCTCGACTGCTGCAATGCACGCAAGCGTCGCTGGTGCAAGTGCGGGGTCCGATCCGCTGTAGGTGGCGTATCTCCCAAGCCACTGTTGCAGGCGTGCATCGCTGAACGTCTTTCTGGCACGCAACTGCAACGTGCGTAGGGCATCAATGCCAAGAAGGTCACGCGGCGATTGCATTCGTCGAAGTAGCGACAACGGTGATGACATATCCCCGGCAAAGAACGTTCTGTCACTCACGTTCCAAATGGTGCGCGCACGCGTAAGCAGGGCCAAGTACTCCGCACCCGAGCCTGGGCTGAATGCCTCAAGTGCTTCGGCAGTGGCAATAGGTTGATCACGAAATGTCACCGTGGAAGCATCGGGCCAGAAGTATCGAAACGACGGATCCAACCGTTCCACGTTGACCTCGTCGTCGAGGCGCGTACCAGCGAGTTGAAAGACGTCGTCAATCAACGACGGCAATGTCAGCAACGATGGACCCGTGTCGAAGGTGAAGCCGTCGCGTTGCCGCGATGTAAGTTTCCCGCCGAGTTCGCCATTGCGTTCGAACACCACGACTTGCCGGCCCGCAGCCGCCAACCGAATTGCGGTCATCATTCCACCCACTCCACCACCGACGATGGCTATGTCGCAGGTGACGGTCACGCCTTTGCACCAGAAAATCGAGTACGCAGCACCAAGGCAATCCACAGACAACACCCCATCGCAGAAGCGCCAACGAAAGCCACGACAACATCATCGAAGAAAAACACGAACCCGATGGAGGACAATACGGCAAGGACGGCATACGTAACGATCGGAATGTTCACAGCCTCGTACGCCCGAGGTGCGAGCGACGCGCGATTGCACAACGCCACCACCATTGCCGACGTCACGAGAGCCGTCACGATCCAACCTGCGTAATTCACCAATGGGATACCGCGAAACGCCAGTGACGCGGCCTCCCACTGCCAGTAGCCCTCTCCAACCATTTGTGGATCCAAGAACACATCCCATGCCGTGATGGATCCGGCCATCAGCAACACGCGTGGCAACGCTGAGCGCAGAGTGAAATCGAACATGCCATGCACGATCAATGTGATTGCCGCCCATGCACAACTCACGAGTAGCGGCACACCACCAAGCCGTGGCGAGAGTGCAGTGGTGTAGTCATACTCGCCAAACGGAAATCCCGTCCTGCTCCCCAACAACTCCACACCGAACGTAAACACCATGACCGAGCCCGCCGCGACCACTGCCCGTGCTCCATACGCTGCCCGGGCGCTGAATACACCGACACCCAACAGCCCCAATACCACCACGTTTGCCAACAATTGACGCTCGTTCTCTCCGCGCGGAAACAACGGCGTTGCGATCATTGCCAGTACGGTGACCACCAACGACAGCGATGCAGCAGGATGCCGACGCAGACTCGCAATGAATGTCATGCCAGTCTCACGTTCATTCTTCTTCCGTGCCTACGAGCCGAAGGGCAACACCAGTCGCGTCACCATGAGGGCTTTTTGCATGGTGGATACCGATGCGCGCTTTGAAAACACGTCGTACTGTTGTCCTTCAATCTGATCGAGAATCTGCGAGTACAACTCTCGCGCAGCACGAATACATCGAGCAGATCGGTGCGGCAACATTGCAATGCCTTCATCGGCAGATGCGTAAAGCTGGCGACATCGCGCTATCTCGAACTTCATCATGGCCACGAACTGTGGTGTGCACTCACGTTGCAAAAAATCGACTCCAAAACGGCGTACATCCTCCTGGGGAATGTACACACGACCACGATCCAGGTCTTCGTTCACATCACGCAAGAAATTGGTGAGTTGAAATGCATTTCCCAGGTCACGAGCGTGATGGAACGCTGCCATGTCATGGGGCTCCAGGATTGGCAGCATCATCTCGCCAATCACCGCAGCAGATCCATCCATGTAGTGCAGGAGGTCTTCCCAAGTCTCGTACTTGTCCACCGTGAGGTCCATCGTCATGCTGCGCAGAAAACGCCGAAAGCACTCAGGGTCGATGGGAAACTTGCTTACGGTGTCCACCACCGCCATCAACACGGGATCTTCTGAGGAACCTGCAGCCAAATCGCGAAAGAACCTCTCACCAAAGCTTGCAAGTGCGGTTTGACGATGTGCGATCGGCACTGGACCGAGTTCATCAACGATGTCATCGGCGTACCGACAGAATCCATACAACGCATGTACGTGAGGGCGCTTCTCCGCAGGGAGCACCTTGGTGGACCAGTAGTACGTGGTGCCATGGCGTTTGTTGAAGTCCTTGCACAACGCATAGCTCTGCGCGAGGGTGACGCGGCCCTTGGGCAAAAGATGCGTGGTGGGTGTTGGAGGTGTCGGCACTACTTACCTGCCGTCGCGCTGGGCGGCGTAGTGAGCAATGCGACGTGCCGCAAGTTTTCCCGACACCAGCACCATTGGTACTCCGACACCCGGCACGGTGGATGAACCGACGAAGAACAATCCGGGTACACGTTTGTCCTTGTTGTTGGGCCGGAACGGACCGGTTTGAAAGAACGTGTGTGCCAATGCGAATGGCGTACCGCGTTCCATTCCCAATCGTTCCCAATCGAGCGGATCATAAATGCGCTCCACCACCACATCGGTTGGATATCCAAGTTTGCTGACACGGTCACGCACATCGCCGACGATGCGGTCTCGCTCGCGTGACCAGTCGATCTTTCCGTCCAGGTTGGGTGTTGGCTCCAGCACGTACAACGCGGTGTGACCTTCTGGTGCCAAACCTGGCGTATCGATGGAGTGGAGCGTTACCAATATCGACGGGTCGGGCATCCGGACACCGTCTTCGATGAGCGCCTTGAACGATCCGTTCCAGTCGGCACCAAAGTGAATGTTGTGGTGTGCTGCGTTGGCTGCAGGTAAGCCCTTGACGCCCGCCACCCACAGCAGACAACTTGGGCTGTACTTGCCGTTACGAGCCACTCGTGGCGCATCCACGCCGCCAAGCAAGGTCCGATATGCAACGGGAAGATCGGGATTACAGACCACGGCATCACATGCGATGCGCTCGCCTCCTTCAAGTTCGACTCCGGTCACGTAGCCGTGCGAACCAGTGGATCGCAGAATGCGAGACACCGTGGCGCCATAACGAATGTTCACGCCAGCCGTTTCGACGGCACGCGCGAGACCGGTAGCCATCGCATGCATACCACCTTCGGGAAAGTACACGCCTTCGACCGAGTCCATGTACGTAATGACGGCATACAGAGATAAGGCCTCGTATGGTGCCAGCCCGGCATACATCGACTGAAAACTGAAGATCCGTTGCAGGCGGTCGTCTTTGAAGAATCCGCCAACTTTCTTGTCCAGCTTGCGGAAGGCGCC
>Ga0207937_1000163_pt1 | contig 22660 bp, 20 predicted proteins | sample LakMenEpi04Sep11_FD_150668 | JGI IMG/M metagenome (GOLD analysis project Ga0207937, IMG submission 150668) | Freshwater microbial communities from Lake Mendota, WI - 04SEP2011 deep hole epilimnion (SPAdes) | ecosystem: Environmental > Aquatic > Freshwater > Lentic | place: Lake Mendota, Madison...
GGGTGACTACGTGACCCGCGTCTAAGCGTGACCGACGACGGCGCCGTGGCGCCAACCGACAACGGCGCCGTGGTGCCAATCGACGACGGCGACGATTGGAATCGTGACTTCGATCCGCGTTCGGATGCCCGTGAACGTGCTCTCAACATACTTTTCGAGGCCGATGTCCGTGGATGTGCGCCACGCGAGGTGGTCGAGCGAATCCAAGTGCCACTGGATGCCCTCACCACACTGTTGGTGGAAGGCGTGGAGAAACATCGTGCGCGCATCGATGAGCTCATCTCCTCGCATAGTCATGCCTGGTCGATCGATCGCATGGCCACGACAGATCGCAACGTCTTGCGAGTTGCCACGTACGAGTTGATTGGCCGTGCAGACATTCCCACTGCGGTGGTGCTCAATGAAGCCGTTGGATTGGCCAAGCGATACGGCACCGACGACTCGGGACGGTTCGTCAACGGCATGTTGTCGGCAATAGCCCGAACCACGCGCGAGGGCGCTTCTCCAGCCACCGACTAGAACTCATTCATGGCAGTTGACCTGCGCGCCGCGCTCGGCGCACTGTTGCGCAGGTGGGGGCGAATCACGGTGTGGCACTCGATTGCCGTCTGCCTCACGTTGCTGTACACGGGGTGGCTCGCCGTTCGGACCACGCGGAATCATTTTGGGCTGGGCACCTCTGCGTACGATTTCGGTTTGTACGACCAGGGCGTGTGGTTGCTGTCGCAGGGCAAGGCACCGTTCGTCACGCTGATGGGCCGCAATCTTTTCGGCGACCACACATCGTTCATCCTGTTGCCGCTCGTTCCTTTGTATTGGGTGGTGGGGTCGACTGGCTTGTTGTTCGTCGTGCAGGCCATTGCGCTCGGGCTCGGGGCATTGCCTATCTGGAAGATCACACGACATCTGCTGGGCTCACTACCGATGTCATGCATCGCGGTCGTGGCGTATCTGTTGCATCCGGCGCTGACGTACACGGGACTCGAGAACTTCCACCCGGACGCAGCGTTGGCGCCGTTGATCGCGTGGGCGTTGTATGCAGGAATCACGTATCGCTGGGTGCAATACACCTTTGCAGTGCTGCTCATACTGGCGGTGAAAGAAGATACGGCGCTCTTCGTGGTGGCGCTCGGCGCCTGGGTGGCACTCCGTCGGGATCGGCAAATCGGTTTGCTCACCATCTTCGGTGCGGTCTGGTTCGCAGTATTGATGCTGTTTGCGGTGATGCGGGGCATCGTTGGTGTGCCATACCGCAACGAGTGGCGGTTGCCGTTCGGCGGGTTTGGAGGGCTCATTCGAACGGCGTTGACGCGCCCCGACAAGCTCATCCGACATCTGGTTGATGGCGAGCGCCCGCTGTACCTGCTGCAGATTCTGGCACCGGTTGGATTCGTTGCTCTGCTACGTCCGGAGATTGCACTGCTCGGCACGTTGCCATTGCTCACCAATCTTGTGAGCACGTTTTGGTATCAGAGCCAGATCGAATACCACTATGCCGTGCAATTCGTGCCCATCGTGGTGATCGGCGCGATGTTCGCAATCTCGCGAGTTGCCGAGCACCTCCGCAGCTGGATGGCGGGACTTGTCTTGGCCGGCGCTCTCATCTGTGCGGTGGCATGGACACCGTTGCCGTTGATGCGAGTGCAGGCTCCGACCTGGACTCCGAGGCACCCGTCGGTTTCGGCTGCGCACGAAGCCATCTCACGGGTGCCACACGACTCCGTGGTGGCCGCCTACCACACGTTGACCGCGCACATGGCACGGCGCGAGCGGATCTACGTGTTTCCCGTGCCATTTCGCCGAGTGTTGTACGGTCCCGACGTCTTTGCCAAGGGTGATCGTTTGCCATTCGCCGACGAGGTGCAGTTCGTGATCCTTCCCCGTGAATTGGATGGTGAAGCGGAGCTCGACTGGCAACGGGAGAGTTCCCGCTTTGAGGTGGTCTACGGCAATGACTGGTGGACGGTGTACGAACGACTACGCTGAGGCCACCGTCAAGTGAGTCCTGTGAGGCTCGCACGGCAGGAGTATCAGGTGAGCAACACGGTGATGTCGGCTGACGACGTCAGACGGGCAATTACCCGCATCGCTCACGAAATTCTCGAGCGCCAGCACGGCCCCGCTCAGATTGCCGTCGTCGGATTGCAGCGCGGTGGTGCCTGGTTGGCCGACGCAATCGTCGGCGCATTGCACGTGATCGAACCCGAGAGCCGGGTGCCGCTCGGTTATCTCGATGTCAGCATGCATCGCGACGACATCGGACTGCGTCCCGTGGTGCCCGGCGCCATCAGTCGAATCGAGTTTCCGGTTGATGGTGCAACCGTGGTGCTGGTTGACGATGTGTTGTTCACCGGTCGCACGGTGCGCGCTGCGATGGAGGGAATCAACACCTACGGTCGCCCACGCGCAATTCAGCTTGCCGTGTTGGTGGATCGCGGTCATCGTGAACTTCCGATTCGGCCCGACTATGTCGGCAAGAACCTTCCGACGCGTCTCTCCGAGGACGTTCGGGCCACGAGCGAGGGAGTCGTCGTGAGCCGCGGAGTCGAATCATGAAGCACTTGCGCAGCATCGATGAACTCGGACACGACGGGCTCGTGCGACTGCTCGAGCTCACCAACCACATGGTGGAGGTCAACAGCCGACCCGTTCCCAAAGTGCCCGCCTTGCGCGGTCGCACGGTGGTGAGTCTGTTCTTCGAAGACTCCACCCGTACGCGATTGTCGTTCGAGACTGCTGCGAAGCGTTTGTCGGCCGACACGATGACGTTCAGCGTGTCGACATCGAGTGTCAACAAGGGCGAAAGCCTGCGGGACACCGTGGAGACCATCACCGACATGGGCGTCGACGCGTTCGTGGTTCGACACAAGTCGACCGGCATCCCGTGGCAAATCAGCGACTGGACGAATGCGTCGGTAGTAAACGCCGGAGACGGATGGCACCAACATCCGACACAGGCATTGGTGGACTGCTTCACCGTGCGTCAAGCGCTTGGACGCGAACGATTCGATGGGCTGACCCTCACCATCGTCGGCGATATCAAACACAGCCGAGTGGCACGCAGCAACATCAGCGCGTTCAGCATGTTGGGGGCAAGGGTCGTCTTGGTTGCGCCACCAACGTTGCTGCCGCCCGATGTCTCCCACTGGCCGGTCGAGGTGTCGCATCGACTCGACGACGTACTCGGAAGCACCGACATTCTCTACATGTTGAGGTTGCAGAGTGAGCGCATGTCGCAGGGTCACGTGCCGAATTTGCGCGAGTACGCAGAAACGTTCGGTCTCGATGCCGTTCGCGTCGGCAGGCTGCCTTCACGCGCAGTGCTCATGCATCCGGGACCGATGAACCGAGGAGTCGAGATGATGGTGGACCCTTCCACGCTGCCCAATTCGCTGATCCATCAGCAGGTTTCCAATGGAGTGTCGGTACGCATGGCGGTGTTGTTTGACTTGTTGGCAGGAGAGTCCTCCGCGTCGCATCTTTCCCAGGTGGCGTCATGAATCGTTCGGCTGACGTTCGCGCGACTACTCGTACCGTGCTGAAGGGTGGACGCGTCGTCGACTCCCGCGGCGAGCAATTGGCGGATGTGGCAATCCAGCACGGCGTGATCGTCGAGGTTGGCGCACGGTTGACGGGTGATCACGTCGTCGACGCCACCGGATGCGTCGTCGCGCCGGGCTTCGTGGATCTCCATGCGCATTTGCGAGAGCCGGGAAAGGAAGAAGCAGAGACCATCGAAACGGGCAGTCGTGCCGGAGCGAAAGGCGGCTATACCGCACTGGTGGCCATGCCGAATACCGACCCTCCGCAGGACAGCGTTGCCGTCATCGACTTCGTGCGCGAGCAAGGAAAGCGCGCCGGACTCGTTGAGGTGGTGCCGAGCGGCTGCATCACGCTGGGTCGAAAGGGCGAAGCACTGGCTCCGATGGCCGAACTTGCTGCTGCCGGCGTGCGGATCTTCACCGACGACGGAAATGGGGTACAAGACGAACTGCTCATGCGCCGTGCGATGGAATACGCCAAAGGGCTCGGTGTGACGTTGGCACAACACTGTGAAGTGGCCAGCCTCACCAAAGGTGCCGTCATGAACGAGTGTCAGTGCTGCACGTCGCTTGGTTTGCCGGGATGGCCGTCGCTTGCCGAGGAGCTGATGGTGTTCCGCGACATCGAATTGGCCAGACTCACCGGTGCGCGTGTGCACTTCCTGCACCTGTCAACGGCGCGGAGCGTGGAGCTGGTGCGTGCTGCGAAACGCGACGGGCTTCCCGTGACGGCGGAAGTGACGCCACACCACTTGTCGCTCGACGACACACGGCTTGCTTCCTTCGACACGGTGTTCAAGGTGAACCCGCCGTTGCGGTCTCCGTCCGACATCGCGGCGTTGCGTGCCGGCGTGAAGGACGGGACCATCGATGCACTCGCCACGGATCACGCCCCGCATCCGCGTCGCGACAAGGAGCTGTCCCTGGATCAGGCTCCACCGGGAATGCTCGGGCTCGAGACTGCACTCGGCGTGGCGCTCGGAGTGCTCGATGTCGATCTGGTGCATTTGGTTCGCATCATGTCCATTCGACCGGCGCAGATTGCCGGAATCGCCGATCGGCATGGACGTGATCTTGAAGTTGGTGCACCTGCCAACATGGTGGTGTTCGATCCCAACGTCACCTGGCAGGTTTCGCCCGACTCATTGGCCAGCAAGAGCAGGAACACGCCCTACATCGGCATGACCCTGCGCGGCAGGGTGCGGCACACGTTCTTCAACGGCACTGCAACCGTGCTGGACGGAGATGCGCAACGATGATGTCATCGGGCGGAAGTGAACAACGATGACCGTGTCGCGACCGGCAGTCTTGGTGCTCGCCGACGGCAGCGTCTTCGAGGGTGAGGCCATCGGGGCCGACATGCCTATCGCGTCGGGTGAGGTGGTGTTTCATACGGGGATGAGCGGTTATCAGGAAGTGATGACCGATCCGAGCTATGCCGGACAGATCATCACCTTTACCACACCCCACATCGGCAACTACGGCGTGGCTCGACTCGACAACGAGAGCAGCAGGGTGTTTGCCCGCGGTGTCGTCATACGGGAGATGGCCAGACGACGAAGCAACTGGCGCAGTGACGAGCCGCTCGAAGAGTTTCTGCGGTCACGCAATGTGGGTGGCATCACCGGCGTCGACACACGGCGACTCACGCGACTACTGCGCGACACCGGATCGATGACTGGTGCCTTCGGAACGGCCGACGAAGCGACATTGCGGGCGGCCTTGCTGAAAGAGCAGGGCACGGCCGGGCGCGACCTCGTTGCGCAAGTCAGCACGTTGGCCCCCTACGACGTGGCGAACAGCGCACGAAAAGGAGTGAAGCCGTTGTCCGTGGTTGCCTACGACTTCGGCATCAAGCGCACCATCCTTTCTTGCTTGAGCGAGATTGCCGACGTGCACGTGGTGCCCGCGCGCACGCCTGCGGCCGAAGTCATCGCGCGCAAGCCTGATGGAGTGTTCCTCTCCAACGGTCCTGGTGATCCAGAGATGGTGCTCGACGCTCCGGACAACATCCGCAACATCGTTGCTGCCGACATTCCTCTCTTCGGCATCTGCTTGGGGCACCAGTTGCTCGGTTTGGCCCTTGGTGGACGCACCTTCAAGCTGCCCTATGGGCACCACGGCGCGAATCATCCCGTGCGCGATTCGGCCACCGGGAGGGTGGAAATCACGAGTCAGAACCACAACTTCTGTGTCGATCCCGATTCGATTGCCGACAAAGTGAGCGTGACGCACGTGAACCTGAACGACAACACCAACGAAGGTATGTCGGTGCGTGGAGCACGTGCATTCAGCGTGCAGTACCACCCGGAGGCAGGCCCCGGGCCGCACGACTCCCGCTACTTGTTCGACAGATTCGCCGGTCTCATGCGCGGTGCCGGTTCCTGATGCCGCGGCGCAGCGATCTCTCCAGCATCCTGGTGATCGGCTCGGGGCCGATCGTCATCGGTCAAGCCTGCGAGTTCGACTACTCGGGCACGCAAGCGTGTCGCGTCTTGCGAGCCGAGGGTTATCGCGTGATCCTCGCCAACTCCAATCCGGCAACGATCATGACCGATCCCGATTTTGCCGATCGTACCTACATCGAGCCGCTCACACCCGACGTGTTGGCGGCAATCATCGAACGCGAGAAGCCCGATGCAGTACTGCCGACGCTCGGGGGACAAACTGCACTCAATCTGGCAATGGCGCTCTACGAGCGGGGACTGGCCGGGGTCCCCGGGACACCGGAGCTCATCGGCGCCAATGCAGAGGCCATCGCTACGGCCGAGGATCGCGAGAAGTTCAAGGTGGCGATGTTGGAAATCGGGTTGAAGGTTCCCAAGAGTGGCATCGCACACTCGCTGGAAGAAGCCGAGATCGTCCTCCACGACATCAAATTGCCGGTCATCATCAGACCGGCATACATCCTGGGCGGTCGTGGTACGGGAATTGCAACGACACCCGCAGAATTCACGCGCATCGTTGCTGCAGGCCTGGCTGCAAGTCCGATCAACGAGGTGCTCATCGAGACGTCGATCAAGGGATGGAAAGAGTACGAGCTCGAGGTCATGCGTGATCGCGCAGACAATTGCGTGATCATCTGTTCCATCGAGAACGTCGATGCAATGGGTGTTCATACGGGGGACAGCATCACCGTGGCGCCGGCGATGACGCTGTCCGATACCGAGTACCAAGAAATGCGTGATGCCGCGTTTGCCTGTATTCGCCGGGTGGGCGTAGAGACCGGTGGCTCCAACGTGCAGTTTGCCGTGAATCCGGCGAACGGCGACCAAGTGGTCATCGAGATGAATCCGCGCGTATCGCGCTCGTCCGCGCTGGCGTCCAAAGCGACCGGGTTTCCGATCGCCAAGATCGCCGCAAAGTTGGCGGTTGGTTACACGCTGGACGAAATTGCGAATGACATCACAAAGAAAACCCCTGCGAGCTTCGAACCCACGATCGACTACGTGGTAACCAAGGTGCCACGCTGGGCATTCGAAAAATTCGATGGCGCAAGCAACGTCCTCGGCACGCAGATGCGCAGTGTCGGGGAAGCAATGGCAATCGGTCGGACCTTTCCCGAAAGTTTGCAAAAGGCCCTGCGCTCGTTGGAGATCGGTCGTGCGGGTCTCAACTGCGATGCGGCGGAGAAGAACTTCGAATCGATCGACGACCACCAGCTGCTGACGGCCATCGCAACACCGACACCCGACCGCCTCTTTCAGGTTGGTGAGTGCATTCGCCGCGGGCTCGACCTCGACGAGTTGTACGCAGCCACCGGGATCGATCCTTGGTTCCTCGACCAGATGAAGGCGATCTACGAGGAGCGCGCAGCAGTGCAGGCGGCTTCGCCGCAATCGCTCGATCGTCACGCATGGCGCCGTGTCAAGCGACTGGGCTTCAGCGACGCACAGCTGGCATGGTTGTGGGGTGTGCACGAGTCGACCGTTCGGTTGGCGCGCGAGCAGGTGGGCGTTCTTCCCACCTACAAGTCGGTGGATACCTGCAGCGCGGAGTTCGCTGCCGAAACTCCGTATTTCTATTCGACATATGAGGACGAGTCGGAAGTGCGTCCATCCGCGAAGGATCGCGTCATCATCCTGGGAAGTGGACCCAATCGCATCGGGCAGGGAATCGAATTCGACTACTGCTGTGTGCATGCCAGCTTTGCGTTGCGTGAGGCCGGCTTTGAAACCGTGATGTTGAACTGCAATCCAGAGACGGTGTCAACCGACTACGACACCTCGGACCGGCTGTACTTCGAGCCACTCACCACCGAAGACGTCCTCAACGTGATTGCGGCTGAAGCCAAGGCGGCCGGCAGACCGCCGAAGTTGATCGTGTCGCTCGGCGGTCAAACACCGTTGAAGCTTGCCTCGTCACTACCGCCGGAACTCATCGCGGGGACATCGCCGGCGTCGATCGACATTGCCGAGGACCGCGAACAGTGGAATGCCTTGTGCAATCGACTTGGGATCGCTCAGCCACCGGGAGCAACCGCAACGAACCTCGCCGGCGCACGAGCTGTGACGGCAACGACGGGTTACCCCGTACTGGTACGACCGAGCTACGTGCTCGGGGGTCGCGCGATGCGAATCGTGCACGATGACCAGCAGCTCGACGAAGCCATGGCCGAGATGGAGCGATTCGGCACACTCGGACGAGAAGGCGGATTGTCGGCGAGTCGGCCCGTGCTCATCGATCGGTTCTTGCAGAATGCCACCGAGGTCGACGTCGATGCAATCCGCGACTCGACGGGCGAAGTGCTCATCGGTGGGGTGATGGAGCATGTCGAGGAAGCGGGAATCCACTCCGGGGATTCCGCCTGTGCGCTGCCACCGCAAAACCTGTCGGCACAGGCGATTGCCACGATCGAGAGCTACGTGCGCAAGATTGCCGATGCGCTCGAAGTGCGCGGGCTCATCAACGTGCAGTTCGCAGTGTCCGAGGGCACCGTGTACGTGATCGAGGCAAATCCGCGCGCAAGTCGCACCGTGCCATTCGTGGCCAAGGCAACCGGAGTGCCCCTGGCGATGGTGGCCAGTCGGGTGATGTTGGGCGCAACGCTTCAACAACTGCGCGCCGAGGGTTTGGTGCGTCCGCCGGCCACCGGCCACGTGAGCGTGAAGGAAGCCGTACTGCCGTTCAATAGATTCCCGGAAGTTGATACGACGCTTGGGCCGGAGATGCGTTCGACCGGTGAGGTCATGGGAATAGATCGCACCTTCGGCCGGGCATTCATCAAAGCGCAGTCGGCTGCAGGTACCGAGCTTCCGCTGAGCGGACGCGTCTTCGTCTCGTTGAACGATCGCGACAAATCGGCTGCGGTGGAGATTGGTCGGGCGCTCGTTGAAGTGGGGTGCACGGTGGTGGCCACGAGCGGGACCGCTGCGGTGCTGAAGGATGGCGGCGTGCCGGTGGAACGCATCGTCGGGAAGGTGTCGCAACGCAGCACGGAACGCTTGGTTTCGCGGGACGAGAGTGAACTGCTCGGCGATGCGGTGACGCTGATCGAGTCGGGCGATATTGCGTTCGTCATCAACACTCCGCAAGACAGCGGCACCCACCGAGACGGCGAGGCAATTCGCAAGGCCGCGAACGTGAAGGGAGTTGCACTGGTCACCACGGTTCGTGCTGCACGTGCAGCCGTACAGGGAATGCGAGAACGTCGCGACGAGCCACTCGCCATCCGGTCGCTCCAGGAATATCACGGTGCCTGATTCGGTCGCGCTCCCGAAGGCGCGCGTTGGAGGCGTGGAACTCCCGAGTCCGGTGCTCCTTGCCTCCGGGACTGCAGGTCACTCCGATGAATTGGCTGCGTACATGGACCTGTCGGCCCTCGGCGCCGTAGTGGTGAAGTCGGTGGCATCGTTCGAGTGGCAGGGAAATCCGGCACCGCGATTGCATGCCGTGTCGGGAGGCATGATCAATGCAGTCGGACTCCAGGGTCGGGGAGTCGGCGATTGGACGTCCCAAGACCTTCCGCGATTGCGAGCTCACGGCGCTCGCGTGGTGGCGAGCATCTGGGGATTCCGGGAGAGTGAATACGAAGCGGCAGCCCTTGCACTGAATGAAGTAGCGGCACAACTCACTGCAGTGGAAGTGAACTTGTCCTGCCCCAACGTGGAGCACGCGCGCAGTATGTTCGCGCACGATGCAGCGCAATCGTCTCGGGTGATTGCGGCCGTCCGCCGTGCACTGCCGAAAACTCCGATCTGGGCAAAGTTGAGCCCAAACACCGATCGTCTCGTGGAGGTTGCCGGAGTCGTGGCGAGTGCCGGGGCGGATGCGTTGGTGCTCGTGAACACCGTGTTGGGTATGGCCATTGACACGGACACCAGGCGACCGGTGCTCGGTAACGGCGGCGGGGGTGTGAGTGGGGCTGCGATACACGCAGTGGCTGTGCGCAGCGTGTTCGACGTGCGGGCCGCGTTGCGTGACGTACCGATCATCGGAGTCGGAGGAGTTTCACATGCCAATGATGCGTTGGAGCTGATGATGGCGGGAGCCAACGCGGTACAGATCGGTACTGCAACATTTGCCGACCCACGTGCGGCGATGAAGATCCAACGGGGCATGTTGCGTTGGGCACATCGTCGAAGTGTCTCGTCATGGGAAGAGATCATCGGGAGTGCGCACTAGCCTTCTGATATGGCAGTGACGCCAGTGGTAAGTCGGCGCAGCGATGAAGTGATGCAGCGCCTCACGCGTCTACGCAACGGAATCGACCGCCTGGTGGCATCGGTGCGCGATGGTCATGTCTCACTTTCCGATGTATTTGCGATTGCAGATCGCGACACCGCCCCAGCTGATGATGACTCCGTGCCGAGCGACGGCGAGGTGGCTTCGTTCGTGTACCTCGTCAAGGTTGCCGAAGCAGTGCCCGGCGTCGGCAAGGTACGAGCTCGACGAATACTGGAAGAACACGGTTTGGGTGAGCGCACACGAGTTGGGGCAGTGCCGCGTGACGTTCGCGCGGCACTCGTTGCGGCGTTGTCATGAGCGGACTGGTGTTCGTGGTATCCGGGCCGGGTGGCGTCGGAAAAAGCACGGTGGTTGGCGAGCTCATGAAGCGTGATGCCGAATTGTGGCTGAGTCGTTCGTGGACCACCCGCGAACGCCGACCAGGCGAAGCAGATGATGCGTACAACTTCGTCACCCGCGCCGAGTTCGAGGCCAACATCGATGCCGGCGGGTTCCTGGAGTGGACCAACTTTCTCGGCAACTACTACGGCACGCCCATTCCTGCCGCACCAGCCGGAAAGGACATCGTGCTGGAAATCGAGGTGGATGGCGCGAGTCAGATCAAGAAGCAGCACCCCAACGCCGTGTTGATCTTCGTGCTGCCACCGTCCCGCGAAGAGCAGCGCGAGCGCCTCATGGTGCGCGGTGACGACGAGCGCAAAGTTGACCAACGGTTGCGCAAAGCCGAAGAAGAGGAGCCCGTGGGTATCGCCTTGGCCGACCACGTCATCGTCAACCAGACCATCGACAAGACCATCGCCGATATGTTGGGCATCATCGCTGGGGCACGTCGCGCCGCTAGCCTCTAGTGGTCCTGAGCCTCGAGCTCGGTCCATTCGAAATCCAACCCGCGAAGGAGCCTTGTGAGCAACACCCCCGAAAGTTCGATGATGTCGCCGGCGATCGAAAATCTGATGGGTCGTACCAAGTCCAAGTTCAGCCTCGTGACGCTGGCCGCCAAGCGCGCCCGCGAAATCACCGAGTACTTCGGCAACCTGCAGACGGGAAGCGTGGTGGGGCCAACGGTGGAATCCGTGAGCACCAAGCATCTTTCGGTTGCGTTCGAAGAGATTGCCGCCGACAAGGTTCGTTTCGTGCCCAAGACGCTGGAAGAGATTCGCGCGGAGATCGCCGAGTTGCAGCGCCAGGAAGACGAAGCCAATGCACTCGCAGCTTCGCAGGACGCCGAAGCACAGCCCGAGTAGGTCGCGCGCATGGTTCGCAAGTACACGTTTACCTCGGAGAGTGTCACCGAGGGTCATCCCGACAAGATGGCGGACCAAATCAGCGACTCGGTGCTGGATGCGATCCTTGCCGAAGACCCCCAGGGTCGCGTTGCATGCGAAACCTTGCTGACCACGGGTCTGTGCGTTGTTGCAGGTGAAATCACCACATCGGCGTACGTCGACATTCCGAAGTTGGCACGAAGCGTCATCAAGGACATCGGTTACGACAACGCCGCCTACGGCTTCGACGGAAACACGTGCGGTGTCATCATCAGCATCGACGAACAGTCGAGCGACATCGCGATGGGAGTCGACAAGAGCGAAGAGTTGCGCGGGGGCAAGAGCGGCGAAGATCGCCTGAACTCCCAGGGTGCCGGCGACCAAGGAATGATGTTCGGTTACGCCTGCAACGAAACTCCCGAGCTGATGCCGCTGCCAATCTTCATGGCGCACCGCCTGGCCGAGCAGCTCACGGAGGTTCGCAAGTCGGGCGCAATTCCGTACCTGCGTCCTGACGGCAAGACACAGGTGACCTTCGACTATGAAGACGGAGTTCCCGTTCGTTTGCGTACCGTGCTGATCAGCACGCAACATGCCGACGGTATTTCACGCGACACGGTGATTCGTCCGGACCTCATCGAACAGGTCATTCGTCCGGTGGTGCCGGCGCAGTTTGCCAAGGATGATTACGCGGTGTACATCAACCCGACGGGTGAGTTCGTCAAGGGTGGACCACACGCCGATACCGGTCTGACGGGTCGCAAGATCATCGTCGATACCTATGGCGGAATGGGACGTCATGGCGGTGGCGCATTCAGCGGCAAAGACCCGTCGAAAGTCGACCGTTCGGCTGCGTACGCGGCGCGATGGGTTGCCAAGCACGTGGTGGCTTCCGGTGCTGCACGCCGTTGTGAAGTGCAGGTGGCATACGCCATTGGTATGGCCCAACCAATCAGCATCTTGGTGGAGACGTTCGGCACCAATGCCATCGACGAGTCGAAGATCGAGCAAGCCGTACGCGACACGTTCGATCTGCGTCCGGCAGCCATCGTGCGCGATCTCGATCTGAAGCGTCCGATCTACCGCAAAACTGCCGCCTACGGTCACTTTGGTCGCAACAATCCAGAGTTCACCTGGGAACAGTTGTCTCGTCTCGACGCCTTCAAGAAAGCCGCCAAGCTCTAGTTCTCCTGGCGAGGGTCGGGGTCGCTTTCGCGCGCATCCCCGTCGGAGTGGCACATCGCCTGCGTGCCGCATCGCCTGCGTGCCACCGAATGCGTACTCTCGTAGGTGCCGTGTCGCAGATTGCCAGAGTCGTCGTCGACGTCACGGGCGTCGACAAACCCTTCGACTACCTCATTCCCGAGGATCTCGCGAGCACCGTCGTGGTGGGTGCACGGGTGCGCGTACCCCTGCATCGTCGAGAGGTTCCTGGCTGGGTGACTGCAATCGTGGACGCACAACACAGCGACGTCGGTGCGTCGCGATTGCTTGCTCTCAAAAAAGTGACGTCGATCGGGCCGACTCCGGAGGTGGTGTCGCTCATCGAATGGGCAGCCGGTCGTTGGGCTTCGCGTCGCCGACCATTCTTGGTGTCGGCGTCTCCCGACCGTCGTGTGCCACGGCTGCTTTCGCCTCGCTATTCGCCCCGCGTGACGACGTCGGGCGAGAGCCAGATTCGTGGGCTCCTCCATGCCGGTGGTGGAGTGGTGCAGTGCGGACCTGCATCGAATCATGTTGTGGTGCTTGAAGCGGCATTGTCGTTGGGTCCGACCATCCTGGTTGCACCAACCGTCGTGCAGGCCAGACGGCTGGCAGCCGAGAGTCGTCGAATGGGCTTTACCACCGCGATCTATCCCGACGAGTGGGCTTCGGCTGCATCCGGCGTGGATGTCGTCGTCGGAGCCAGATCAGTGGTGTGGGCGAGCGTGCCATCGTTGTCGTGCATCGTGGTAATTGACGAACATGACGACACCCTGCAAGAAGAGCGTTCCCCTACGTGGCATGCACGAGACGTGGCCATTGAGAGAGCTCGTCGAGCCGGCATTCCGTGCCTCTTGGTATCGCCCGTACCGACACTCGCTGCGCAGAACTGGGCAGGGGATCGAACGTTGGTCACCGACGATGCATCGCAGTGGCCTTCGGTTCGGGTGATTGATCGCAACAGCGACGACCGATGGGCTTCGTCACTCGTGACGTCACCCCTCATCGAGCTCCTGCGCGATGAACGCAAGCGGGTGGTGTGTGTGCTCAATGTGAAGGGTCGGGCGCGAGTGGTGGCGTGTGACTCGTGCCGGACCGTTGGAAGGTGCGAGACATGTGGAGCCGCAGTCACCCAACCCGATGAGCATCAACTGGTGTGTCCACGGTGTGCAACCACCAGGCCAGTGGTCTGTGTGTCGTGTGGATCGCAGAAAATGCGTTCAGTGCGGATTGGCATTTCCCGACTGCGCGACGAGTTGGAGGCAGCGGCCGGCCGGCTGGTGCAGGAAATCACTCCATCCACCACATCGGTTGATCCCCGGGCATCGGTGTTCGTCGGTACGGAAGCGGTCCTGCATCGCATCGATCGTGCGGATGTGGTGGTATTTCTCGATATCGATACCGAACTCTTGGCGCCGCGATTCCGCGCCAGCGAGCAGGCGCTCGACCTGCTTGCGCACGGGGCACGCGTGGTTGGCAGCGGCGGCGAGCTGGTCATTCAAACTGCGGTACCGCAACACGAAGTGCTGGCAGGTCTTGCGTCCGGCGATCTCAGTGCCCATGTTGCGGCCGAAAGGCTTCGTCGCCAACGCCTCCACTTGCCGCCCTTCGGTGCTCTGGCGGAAATCAGTGGCAAAGGTACCGCAGAGGTAGTTGGGCAGTTGGCACAGTCGTTGTTGGTGCAGGTCGCCATGGGAGATGAGCGTGCGCTCGTACGCGCGCGGTCGTGGGATGACCTCAGTGAGGCTCTTGCAGCGCTCGATCGTCCGAAGCAGCGAGTGCGCATTGCCGTGGATCCTGCGCGGGCCTGAGTTTTTCGTCATTTCCGTGACGCGCCGGCACACAGTGGGGCAGCAGAGACGAAGTACTTGACAATCTTCAAAATCCAAAGGATGCTCCCATGACAATGACTCTTGAGAATCCATCGACGTCGGGTGATCCGCGCGGTGAACTGCCGCCGGAATACGTCAACCTCGACTTCAACGCCCCAGCCACGGTCGGTGTGGTGCTGTACGAGAGTCAGCGAATCCGCAGTGAGTTGCGTGGTGAAGACCGTCGTATGGAGAACTCCCTACGCGCAGAGATGTCGTCCATTGAGAAGTCGATTCGCGCGGACATGTCCAAGATGGAGCAGGCCATCCGCTCGGACATGGCAGCAATGGAAAAGTCGATTCGCTCGGACATGGCAGCAATGGAAAAGTCGATTCGCGCGGACATGGCAGCGATGGAGCGCTCGTTACGGGAGGAGATGGCCCGCAATACTCGCACGCTGTTGACGACCATGATCACCCTGAACGGCATCACCATCGCCGCGATCGGCGCAATGATCAAATTTCTCTGACGTCGAGCTAGATGTCGATACCGCGGGGCAGACGCTCGGGGTCGTAGTCGAGCAAACTCAACCCTTGGCGGCATGCGAATCGGTCGGTCATGCCACCCACATAGGTGACTGCTTGTCGGAGCGACTCGTCGCTCTTGGGTGCACCAACGCCGTCACGAAATGCCACAGCCATGTGGTCGGGGTGGGCGTGGTAGTGCTCCACGAGTGCACGCAGAAGATCGATGACGGCCTGAGCCTGTGTGCGGGAGGCCTCGCGCATGTAGATGTTGTCGTAGTTGAATTTCCGAAATGCCGCGAGGGCATCAGCCGTGTGGCTGGTCATTCCAATGCGCCCGGAGTCGCGCGCTGCATCGATCATGGCGGTGATGAACGATTTCAACTGCGAGCCGCGCGTGACGCCGCAACGTGAACGGACTGCTTCTGGCAACGTCTCGGCAACCACCAACCCGGTGGAAACGGCGTCCTCGAAATCGTGGCATACATAGGCGATTCGATCGGCCCATGACACCACTTCGCCCTCCGGGGTTGCCGGAGCTGGCCGCGACCACGAGTGATTGCGAATGCCATCAAGTGTTTCGCTGCAGAGGTTCAGTGACGACAATGCGACATCGGCGCCCCACACCGCGTGGTCGTAGCCGCCTTCCACGTAGGGCGAGAGCGCGTCTTCGCTCGCATGTCCGCCGGGACCGTGTCCGCAATCGTGTCCGAGGGCGATGGCTTCGGTGAGTGCCACGTTGAGGCCGAGTGCGCGGGAAACGGATACGGCAACCTGGGCCACTTCGAGTGCGTGCGTCAGGCGGGTGCGCTGGTGATCCTCCGGGAAGACGAAGACCTGTGTCTTTCCTGCCAAGCGACGGAACGACGACGCATGGAGAATGCGGTCCCGATCGCGCTCGAAGCACGTGCGAAACGCATCCGGCTCTTCGGGTTGTTGGCGGTTGCCTGCACCAAACGACCGCGTTGCATGTGGCGCGAGAAACTCCGATTCATGTGCTTCGCGCGCATCGCGGGGCACCAACTCCAGGCGCCCGGTTCCGGCCCATGAGTCGGCGTGAGCAAAGCGAATGTCACCGTCGTGTGCGTGGCCGTGCATCGTGGATGCCCACGATTCGGCGCGCGATGTCATGCCTCAACGATACGTACGGGGTATGCGCTTGTAGCGTGATTGTTCGCCACAACGGCATGAGTCGTCACCAGGAGTCCACCCCATATGAGTGCGTTTGTTGACGAAGCGCAACTGAACGTGCGTGGTGGCGATGGTGGTGCCGGTTGCGTGAGCTTCCGTCGTGAGGGTCCGGTGGTGTACGGCGGTCCCAACGGTGGCGACGGCGGTGATGGTGGTGCGGTGTGGTTGATTGCCGATCACAACGTTGCGTCGCTCGTGGCATTTCGTGATCACCCGCATCGACGCGGTGAAGATGGCGTATCGGGAATGGGCAAGGATTTGCACGGACGACGTGGTCGAGATTTGGAAGTAAAGGTGCCCGAGGGAACGATCGTTCGCGACCTCTACGGCGGCGAAATTCTCGCCGACTTGCGTACGCACGGGATGCGCTGGATGGCAATTCCGGGTGGGCAGGGAGGTCGTGGCAATGCACGCTTTCTCACCAACAAGCGGCGCGCACCGAAGTTCGCCGAGCAGGGCGAACATGGTCCAACGCGTTGGTTGAAGCTCGAGCTCAAACTGATGGCCGATGTCGCTCTCGTTGGGTATCCGAACGCGGGCAAGAGCACGTTCATCTCTGCAGTGTCGGCCGCCAAACCGAAGATTGCGAACTATCCGTTCACCACATTGGAGCCGCATCTGGGGGTGGTGCGACTGGGCGAGGAAACCGAGTTCGTCATCGCCGACATTCCAGGACTCATCGAAGGTGCAAGCGAAGGGCGGGGGCTTGGTCATCAATTCCTCCGGCACATCGAGCGAGCACGAGTGTTGTGCATCCTCGCCGACCTGGTTTCGATGGAAGGCATTGCACCAGAAACCCAGGTCGAGGTGCTGTTGCACGAACTACAGGCGTACCGCCCCGAGTTGTTGGAGCGTCCACGACTGATCGTGGGTACCAAACTCGATGCCGTCGATGGTGACACCAAGGCTCGCTGGGAGGCCGCCGGATGGCGAACGATGTCGTCCGTCACCGGTGCAGGTGTGCGCGACGTGGTGGGTGCACTCGCCGAGTTGGTGTACGAGGCGCGCGAGGTGCCGGCAGTCGACAACACCGAGATCACCATTCGGCCAGAGCCGGAGGGCACGCGGGTGGAGAAGGTCGGCGACAACGAGTTCCGCCTGCATGGTCGGGCGGTGGAACGTGCAGTCGCGCTCAGCGACGTGTCGTCCCCGGACGCACTCAACTACATCGACGACCGACTCACGGGTCTGGGGGTGCCACGACTCCTTGCGCGAGCCGGGGCGCATGACGGGGCAACGATTCACATCAAGGAATTCAGCTTCGAATACACGCACGTGGTGGGTTGAGGTAGCTCGATGAGAGTCGTTGCAAAGATCGGAACGTCATCGATCACCGACGATCGTGGGGCCATCAACGTTGCCATGGTGCAGTCGTTGTGTTTCCAGGTGGCGCAGCTGCGCAGCCAAGGCCATGAAGTGTTGATAGTTACCAGTGGTGCCGTGGCTGGAGGTGTTGCGGCACTCGGGTTGTCGCAGCGTCCCACCGATACCGCGACGCTCCAGGCGCTGGCTGCAGCAGGACAGAGTCGACTCATGGGTCACTACAACTCCGCCTTGGATGCACATGGTTTGGTGGGTGCGCAGGTGTTGTTGGTGCCGAATGACTTCATCGATCGTGCTCAATACCTCCATGCTCGACAGACCATGTTGCGACTGTTGGAGTTGGGTTGTGTCCCGGTCATCAACGAAAACGATGCCATTGCCAGCGACGAGATTCGATTCGGCGACAACGACCGTATTGCTGCATTGGTCGCCCACAGCGTGGATGCCGATGTGTTGGTCCTGCTCACCGATACGGACGGCTTGTTCACCGCCGACCCCGCAACGGATTCGTCGGCGACGCTCATCGAGCAAGTCTCGGCCTCCGACGAACTCATGACCGTGCGCGCAGGCGCTTCCGGTACGGCGCGTGGAAGCGGCGGGATGGCATCCAAGTTGACGGCAGCTCGAATTGCCAGTTGGTCGGGTGTACGCACGGTGATTGCGCGTGCGTCACGTGCATCGGTGTTGCAGGATGCAGTGTCGGGAAAAAGTGCGGTTGGCACCACGTTTGCGGCTCACGATCGAAGTTTGACGGCACGAAAGTTGTGGATCGCGTTTGCCGCACAGCCCGCCGGTCGAGTCACCGTCGATGATGGTGCCCGCTCTGCGCTCGCCGCGAGGGGAGTCTCGCTCCTGCACGCAGGCGTGGTGGAAGTTCGTGGTGGATTTTCCGCCGGCGATGTGGTGGAAATCGCAGATACGACAGGCGTGGTTCTGGCTCGCGGATTGGTTCGTGTGGACGAGCGCCATGCGGCTGCAGCGGCCGGGAAGAAGAGTTCAGAGTTGTCCGACGAGGTGCCTGTCGAGTTGGTTCACCGCGACGACCTCATCGTCTACTGAACAACAGTCCGGGCAGGTGTGGCGTGCCGTGTCGTCGTGACATGGTCTCTACTGCCACGACGGAAAACACCAGGTACGAAATGGCGAACGCCAGTCCAAGGCCGTGCACGTCGTAGCGATCGGCCAGCGGGACTGCCAACACGATGTTGAGAGCGTTTTGTCCGAGGTTGATGAGAAACGGCGTACGCGTGTCACTGTGGCTGTAGAAACCGCGAAGTGCGAAGAGGTACAAGGAGAATCCCACCAAGCCGACACCCAAACCGCTGAGGGCGCGAGCGGTGGTGGTGACTGCATCGTCACTGAACGCCCCCCAACCGAGGAGTACGCGAACGATCGGCGCGGCAAACACCGTCAATGCGATCGATGGCACCAGCGTGAGTGCCACGGTGGAGCGAGCGCTTCCGATGAATCGCTGGGCAAACTCCGTGCGGTCGTGTCGTGCAACGGCTCGGGCCATCAGCGGTGCGCTGGTGGTCACGATGGTGACCGCAAGCAGCCCGTGTGGCAATTGAAAAATGGTCATTGCTTTTGCGTAGGCATCCAGTCGGCCGGATCCGGGGTCGGCCAGATTCTTGATCACGATGAGTGCCGCCTGGTTTGCTGCGATGTATCCGATGGCCCAGCCGGACACCTTGAAAAGCTCTCGCACGGCATCGTGCCTCGGAGCAAAGACGGGTCGGGGGAACACGCCGGCCCGTATCGCAACCGACATGACGATGAGGGCCATCACCGCAATACCGAGAGTTGGGCCGAGCGAAAACCACCAGAAGAGTCGCGATCCGGAATCGGCAGCAGCGAGCGAAACCTCGGCAATCGACGAATCGCTGCGCAACCCGAGAAGGGCAACGATTGCAACCACGTTGGATGCCACCGGAGCCCACGCAGCAGCCAAGAACCTTCCGCCCGCATTCAACACTGCAGCTGCAAGCGCATTGAGGCCGTAGAAAAAGATCTGCAAGAGGAACACCCGGGTGAGGGCGGTGCCGACGCCATGGAAGATGTCTGCATCCCCTGTGGGTGACAGTGAGTACAGCCGGAATATCGCCGGCGCCGCCAACACGGCGAGAACGGTGATCACACCGAGGACCACGAGTCCCGTGCCGAACACCGCAGCCGTTCCGTCACGATTGTGTCGTTCGCGTTGCGCCACGAAGAGCGGTACCAGTACGGCCGTGAGGGTGCCGCCGAGGAGCAGCTCGTAGATCACGTTCGGCGCATTGTTGCCCACATCGAATGCATCGGCCAGCGCGGTTTGCCCGATCACCGCGGCAAACACGATGAGGCGAGCCAACCCCGTCACTCGTGATGCCAGCGTTCCGCCGGCCACACCGAGATTGCTCGCGAACTGCGAGCGTTCAGTCATCGTGCTCAAATGCTATTGCCAGCGCTCGTTCACAGAGTGCATTCCTGAGTAGCCTTACCGTGATGACAAACGCATTCGCCTCCGTTGCGCAGGTGCGTGATGGTCTCAAGAAAATCAACTATCTCGCCGACGACGGCATCGCCGGAGTGGTGTACCTCGCCCAGCGTCTGGGTAAGCCCGTGCTCATCGAGGGTCCGGCGGGAACCGGCAAGACGCAGTTGGCAAAGAGCGTTGCCGAACTCACGGGTGCGCGTCTCATTCGTCTCCAGTGCTACGAGGGTTTGGATGAATCCAAGGCTCTGTACGAGTGGAACTACAAAAAGCAGCTGTTGCGTATCCAAGCCGACAAGACCAGTGATTCGTGGACGGAAGTGCACGACGACATCTTCAGCGACGAATTCCTCCTGACCAGGCCGCTCCTCGAAGCCATCTCTGCTCCGGATCCCGTGGTGCTCCTCATCGACGAAGTCGATCGCGTGGAAGTAGAGACTGAAGCCCTGCTCCTCGAGGTGTTGAGCGAATATCAGGTGTCGATTCCGGAACTTGGCACCATCACCGCCAAACAGATTCCGATGGTATTTCTCACGTCCAACAACACGCGCGAATTGTCCGAGGCGCTCAAGCGTCGTTGCCTGTATCTCCACGTGGATTATCCGGACATGGAGCGCGAGAAGGAAATCGTTCTGGCCAAGGTGCCCGACATCAGCGCCAACTTGGCAGATCAGATTGCGCGAATCGTTCGCAGCATCCGTCAGTTGGACTTGAAGAAGGCGCCTTCGGTAAGCGAAACCCTCGACTGGGCCCGCACGCTCATCTTGTTGGGTGTCGACCACATCGACGCCGAGCAAGCCAAGGAAACGCTCCACGTGTTGCTCAAATACCAAACCGATATCGCAAAGGCCGCCAAAGAGCTGTCGGTCGACGAATAGAGGACACGTGCCGGTCATCGACTTGATGTCGGGTTTCGTGGGGGAATTGCGACGTGCAGGCCTCCCGGTAAGCCTCACGGAAAATCTTGATGCGATGGAAGCCGTCAAGGTGATCCCCATCGAGGATCGCGAGGCATTCAAGTACGCACTCGGTGCCACGTTGGTGAAGAACTCTTCGCATTGGCGAGTATTCGAAACCATCTTCGAGGTGTACTTCTCCCTTCGCGGATCGCAGTACAACATCGTCGATCCGAGTGAAGATCAAGCCGACGAGTTCTGGCGTGACGAGCAGGATCAGGCCCAACTGGGACAAGGCGAAGGTCGGGGAGCCGGTGGCGGTGGGCTCGAAGCCCTGACTCCGGAGGAACTTGCAAACATGCTCATGCGCGCGCTGATGCAGGGTGATCAAGCGATGATGCGGGCATTGGCACGACAGTCAGTGGCGCGCTTTGCGGGTATGGAGCCGGGGCGTCCCGTGGGTGGCACGTATTACCTGTATCGAACGTTGCGCAACCTCGATCTCGACAACATGCTGGCCAAGCTCATGGAAGCCGGCAAGGCATCGTCGCAACGTGAGTCCACCAGCCTCGAACAACGTTTGGCCAAGGACGAGTACGAGATGCGCATCGAGCAGTTCAAGAAGGAGGTCGAGGCGGAGATTCGTCGCCGACTCGTTGCCGACCGAGGTGCCGAGGCCATGGCAAAGACGCTTCGCAAGCCTCTACCCGAAGACGTGGAGTTCATGCACGCAAGCCGAGAAGAAATGCAGTCGCTGAAGAAGGCGCTGTTTCCGCTCACGCGCAAGCTCGCCGCGCGTTTGGCGCGAAAACGTCGTCACGGCAGAAAAGGTCCGCTCGACTTTCGCAACACCGTTCGCCACTCGCTCAGCTATGGCGGAGTGCCGGCGGAGCCGAAGTTCAAGTACCCGCGGCCAGCCAAGCCGGAGTTGATGGTCGTTGCCGACATCTCGGGCAGCGTCGCAGCGTTTGCCCGGTTCACGCTGATGCTCGTCTACGCCATCCAAAGTCAGTTCAGCAAGGTGCGCTCCTTCGTCTTCATCGATGGCATCGACGAAGTCACCAAGCATTTCCGCGCAACCGAAGACATCCAGGAGGCCATCCACAAGGTCAACACCGAAGCCGATGTGGTGTGGGTGGATGGCCACAGTGATTACGGGCATGCCTTCGAAGTGTTCTGGGAGCGTTACGGCAAGGACATCAATCCCAAGACCACGGTGTTGCTCCTTGGGGATGCGCGCAACAACTATCACGCGTCGCAAAGTTGGGTGGTGAAGGAGATGCGCAAACACGCCCGGCACGTGTACTGGTTGAACCCCGAGCCGCGCTCCTATTGGAACACGGGCGACTCCATCGTTGGCGAATATGGCGGTCATACCGATGGCGTGTACGAGTGTCGAAATCTGCGTCAACTCGAAGGGTTCGTCGAAAAGCTCGTATGACCGACACTCGCGTGGTGCTCGTGCGTCACGGCGAATCATTCGCCACGGTTGATCGCTACATCGGCGGTCTGCGCAGTTGCAAGGGCCTCACCGACCTCGGCAAGGCGCAAGCCAAGGCGCTCGGGGAGCGCCTCGCACGAACCTCGGAACTGAACGTCGATGCAGTGGTGTCGAGTTCGTATCCTCGCGCCAAGCAAACCGCCGACATTTACGCTCCGTTCATCGGCCATGCAGACATAGACGTTCGTCCGGGTTTCGGCGAACACGATCCGGGTCCGGTGTGCGACGGCATGAAGTTCGATG
>Ga0207937_1000171_pt1 | contig 22354 bp, 18 predicted proteins | sample LakMenEpi04Sep11_FD_150668 | JGI IMG/M metagenome (GOLD analysis project Ga0207937, IMG submission 150668) | Freshwater microbial communities from Lake Mendota, WI - 04SEP2011 deep hole epilimnion (SPAdes) | ecosystem: Environmental > Aquatic > Freshwater > Lentic | place: Lake Mendota, Madison...
AATCCGCTGACTGTGCACATGATATAGGTTAATCCAAATACCAGCACGACGCGTGGAAAGGTGAGGCGCATGACGAGCCCGGTCCATTCAGCAAGAGCATAGTAGAGCCCCCAGCTAATCAACCAGCCAGGAAAAAATCCGAAAACGCAAAGGTAAAATGATTGAGCCAGGATAAACTTCAGAAAATACAATGCCCCGTATCCCATCGCCTTGAGGGTTGCGAACTCGGCCAGATGGTCACTGATGTCGGTGAACAAAATCTGATAGCAGATGATCACGCCGACAAATAGGCCCATCACCGTGCCGATGGAGAAGATTGCACCGATGGGCGTATTCCTGGCCCAAAATCCGATTTCGCGGTCGATTAACTCTCTTCGCGTCAACACTTGGACCGCTTCACCCAACATGTTCGTCAATTCAACCTTCGCTATCTCCACGTTCTTGGGCGAATCATCTTTAAGTCGCACCAATCCCAAATCAACTGCCTCTAACGGTTTGCCGATCGGATTTCGCATAGGGAAGAAATGATCCACTCCGCGTTCTGAAACAATCAAGGTACCGTCGTAAACGAAATCCGTTCCCACATCGACCCAATCTTCAAACTCCACCGTTTTTCCAGACAATTCTGCTTCTTGTTCGCGAAGTCTCTGAAGATCTTGTTTTTCAAAGCCATATTTCGGTTTGCTTCGCCGATCCACCAGAGCTTGGTTTCTGTTACGCAAAAGTTTGCATTTCGCGTTCATTTCTTTCGAGAGAAACACGTCCGTATCGGATGGAACCCCAATGGTCCGAATCGAGCGGGAAACATTCCCCATGACTCGGACTTCGGACAAAGCTCGGTCGATATACAATGGAATCGCCTGGTCTACGAGGGGATGTGATTGAACTCGCTGAACAATTTGCAGGCGGATTCGTTGCTCGCTAGGAACGGTGTAACGAGCTGGACTCAACAGTATGAGCTCCGCATCAATCAATCGGAGCACTTGCACCGCGCTATCGAAAAGTCCGTTGAGGAATCCAATCTGCATGAACATCAAAACGACGGCAAATGCAATACCGGAAGCCCCCAGCGTTAATCTGGGGAGACTCGTCGTCGTGTTGAGCCAAGCTAAGGGGGTTCGCATTTCAAAAGTTTAGCGTGTTCCTAAGTTTCGTGAGAGAGGTTGTGATACACAGAAAAATCGGCAGACTGAGGGTTATGAACTCCAACGAAGAATTCGACTCAGCCCAAGATTCTGCACTTTCCTCGCAAGGAATCGAATGCTCCACTTCCCCAACCGTAAAACCGAATGCTGCTCCATGGATAGGAGTTGACATCGGGGGGGCGAACCTAAAAGCAGCACACTCGTCGGGCTGGTCCAAAAGCATTTCGTTCCCCATGTGGAAGCAACCGGAAACATTAGCGGTTGGCATCGCTCAACTTCTCGAAGAAGCTCCCGCGTTCGTAGGGGTGGGGGTCACGATGACGGGCGAGCTTGCCGACTGCTTCGCCACTCGCTCAGAAGGTGTGCTCCACATCTTAGAGCAAACAACGCTCATTTTGCCTGCCTCCATGGTTCGTATATACGGCGTGGATGGACAATGGCGAACACCATCGGCTGCAGCGCGAGTCCCTTGGACCGTCGCCGCTTCGAACTGGCACGCATTGGCTCGCGTCGTTGGCGCGACCTACCCGAAGGGAATGTCCTTGCTGGTAGACATCGGCTCGACGACTACCGACCTTATCCCGATTGTCGATGGGAACATCGCGATCGAAGCTTCCACTGACTCACAGCGTTTGCAATGCGGAGCGTTGGTCTACACCGGAATCGAACGATCTAATGTCGCAGCCATCGTTCAACGCGTACCTCTGTATGGAAGTCTATGTCCAGTGATGAACGAATATTTTGCCGCGTCGAGAGATGTGCATATTTGGTTAGGGGACATGCCAGAGGACGATTCGGATTGCGACACCTCCGACGGTCAACCCGCGAATCGATTAGGTGCCAGGCACCGCATAGCACGTGTTGTCGGAGAAGACGGATCCACGCTTGCAGACGAAGACATCGATGCGATTGCAAGCTGCGTTCGCAGGGAGCAGGCTAGTCTGATTGCAAGGGCTATGCAACAGGTATGTACCATGTCCCGTTCTGCGAAGGGAAAATCCAAGTCCTCAAAACTCGCGAGCCAACGGCCAGGCTCCATCCCTGGCGAAAGCTTGACACCGGATCGGATCATCGTTTGCGGCCACGGTGGTTTTTTGCTGGAAGATGCATTACAAATCGCTACCTGGAACATCCCCAAACTGGAGTGGTCTAAAATGCTCGGCGAAGGACTTTCCCGTTGTGCGCCCGCGTATGCGATCGCAGTGTTAGCCCAAGAGCAACTAGACTATCTCGCGTGAGTGATTTTATTTGAGCAAAACCACAATCGAGGCTTTGCTATTGGGAACGAGCAATCCGATGACTTCATTGGATTCGGCCCGAATCACCGGTACGCCTAGCAAATCGTTCGACAGCACGACGGACGAATCGATACTCCAAATAACGCCATCCGCGACGAATCTTCCAGCATCGAGTGAGACGGAAGAATTCGGATCGTCGCACGCCAAAACGATACTGCACGGTGTCGATGGGGCAGCGGCAACATTTTTTGAGGCCCATACGGCAACATCATCTGGAAGTCGATTCGCGGGACGGAAGCGAATGATTCTAGGGTCTTGAGGAGTACTACCCGAATCTGCGAGCCATTGGATCGAACTAGGAGCCCATGATAAACCAGCAACTTCAATCGAAACGGTATCTCCTAACGCTGCCTCCGGCGCAACGAGTTGCTCTTTTAGACAAAGGATGGAGCCATCGTCGAGCGGGAGGCACCAACCTGTCAATTGTCGATTCACCCGAAAACCGTAGGATCGTTCTTGCCAACGCAATGCCATGCGCTGTGGTTGAGGCAATCGATTCTCAAGCCTATTCCAAAGTTCACCATGTCCGATGGAGGGTTGCCATTGAGTCCATTCGGGTTTCGCTTCTTCATGGAGCACGAATCGATGCCCCATGTTGACTGCAGGCTCTGGACTATCGGGAGTCGCCATTTCGATTCCTCCGGAAACAACTTGAGCTATAGAATCGGCATCCAGCTTGATACCAGTCAATCCAATGTTGAGCCGCCATCCGCTTCTGTTCCAGAATTTGGTATTGGTTCGAACCAAGTCGCGATATTCGGGTTCGATCGCGCAACGGGCGCGCACACTCCGCGCATCGGTCGCTAATCCGACCTGGAGCACGCTCCCAATTTTGTACCCACGGTAAAGAATGGGAGCCCCGTTGGACAGCCCGCCACGCGTTCCGCTGTCGAGCAGTATTTCTAACGAACCGTCTTTTGCCGATGCGACGGGTGGCATTTCTAAGCCTATGAATCGACTCGCCTTAGGCCCCTTTGCCGGACCAGGTGCAACCGCTAGATACTTTGCTCCAAGAATGGTCTCCAGTCCGCCAACCGAATCAATGGAGAACGTCGGCCGCACAATCCAAAATTGCGTCCCATCGCGTGCAAGTGTCGATGCATTGCGCTGCAAACGCACATGAACCAAAACCCTATCCAATTCTGAGGAAAGTTCGACCTTCTCGACTTGGCCCACGTCGATTCCATGATGTTTGAGTCGATCTTCAGGTTTGATTCCGTAACCGTCTAAAAACTCGATGACAATCGGTTCTCCAATTGTTTGTTGAGAGTAGAAGAATAGCGAAACACTGACGAGAACGCAGCATGCTGTTAACCACCACCATCTTGTTGGGCGATCCGCGTTGATAGGCACTACAATTGCCGATGGAATCTCTGGCGGGGCTAATTGCTGCTCATCCATTTCCTGGTCCATGTTCATCACGCGGACTCCCAAATGGCATGCGGATCAAAACTCAGCGTTGCGATCAGACTGAAAGCAACGCAGAGAGAAAATGCAAACACGGCCGGGCCAAAATGAAACTCCACGAGTCCACTTAGTTTCACGAGCATCACCAGAAGTGCCAGAAGCATCACGTCCATCATACTCCATTTTCCTGCGATCTCCATCCATCGGTAGGTTCGTGCCCTGTGCTTCTCATTTAAACTACAAAGCCATGTCAGTTCGAGCATGGCGATCAGTTTGGTTAACGGAAGTACGATTGAAAACAAAAGAATAATAGCGCCAACAAAGTAGCTACCGTGAGTAAACAGATCCAAAATCCCTCCGAGAATACTGCTTCGGTGATGATGCCCCAATCGTTGTACTTCAAGAATGGGCAAGAGCACAGCCGCCGGAAACAAGGCTAAGGCAGCGAGCGTGAAGGCTGCAACTCGGTTGCGCATCTTCGCTTGATTCGCTCGCGATACCATCGAGGTTCCACAGCGACTGCAAACAATTCTGTTCGACGGCTTATGGTCAGGGATAGATTGGACGAGTCCGCAACAATGGCATGCTTTTAGTGTCATGACCCCATTGTAAGGATGTTGCGCCTATTCTGGAATCTTCGTTGCAATAACTAAGCAGGCAATTCTTCCAGGTTGATCCAGTCGGTCAACGTCCGTTCGGGTACGGCAAGTTTCATGAGCGGTGCAAACTCCGCAAACGACTCGTCGACGGACTTCATCATCTCATCGAGATCAACTAAAATTTCCCCAGTGATCTTGTCGAGAGCGTCAATAAACTGATCTCGTTCTTCCCAAGAATCATCTCTGCAGGAAGGCAACAAGGAGGCGATCGCAACACAAGCAGCGTCTGTTCTCGCGTTGGAACCGTTCAGCAGCTCGTCAACATTCGGGTGGCGTTCTATCAGAATAGCAAACTCCTCAGGGAGTCTCCAGTTTCGGCAGAGCGCCGCTGCCGCCTGTGCGTGATCCCAACCGAAAAGCTCGTTCTCCAAGCTGGAAAGCCTTACTTTTTCCTCGATTCTTCGTTCCATTAATTTTTCATATTGGTCCGGAAGCGCTTTCAACAGAAGTGGAATCGCCATGTCCTGAAGCAAAGCGGCAGCAAATAGGTCTTCCGCGTTCGGTATTTTGATGGCTCGTCCCAGAACACGTGCGAATACAGCCCGTCTTAGGGAATCTTGCCATAGATTCCTTAGATCAAAAGAGCCAAACTTGGGATTGGGAACTAAAGAGAAAACCGCACTCCAAAGGGCGAAGTTCTTGATCGTCCGGACTCCCAAAAGCTTTATGGCTTGTTGAATCGACGCGATCTCACGCGAGAAACCAAAGTAGGAAGAATTGACAAATCGCAGGGTCTGGCCCATCAGCCCGACGTCGGCTTCAATAGGCTTGGCATACTCAGCGGGACCATTGCGAGAATCCTGAGACAATTCAAGCAACTTCATCGCGCTGGCCGGTAGAGCTGGCAATTGAGCATTCGATAGAACCTGTTCTAGATCGCGAATGTTGACTTCAGTGCTCATGCAATTCACGTTTGAAGTTAGAGGGGACATCGGTGCCTTAGAACAATAGGTTGTGCACACATGAATGCAAATCGTGCACACGAAAAAGTACAAAACAATTATGGATGTCTTTGTGAGTTTATGTACTTCCTGTTCCGATTGATTGGAGGATACGGTCTGACGATTTTTTTTTGAAGATTTCTAAAGGAACAGATTAAGCCTCGACGTCAATGGCGAGGTAAATATGAGGGGTTGTAATAGAGATGTGGTTTGGCCACATAGAGCGGTATCACCAATCCGAATGCGTTCTGATGGAACTTGTACACGTACATCAACTCTCGAAAGTCTATCCTGACGCAATGCTGGGTGAGTACTATGCTGTAAACGGAATTTCGTTTTCGGCAAAGGCGGGTGAGGTATTCGGTTTGTTGGGGCCGAATGGCGCCGGGAAAACCACTGCCTTGCGCATTCTAGCAACCATCTTGAAGCCGACGGCTGGGACCGCCCGCGTTTTCAACTTTGACGTCGTGGCTCAACCGCACTATGTTCGCCATTCGATCGGATTTGTCTCCAACAACACTGCAATATACGACCGCATGTCCGCCTGGGAGATGGTCGAATACTTTGGACGACTCTACGAAATTCCTTCCGATGAGCTGAATAAACGGATGGATGCGTTGTTCGCACAGTTGCAGATGTCCGATTTCCGTGATTGTCCAGGCGCCAAGATGTCGACAGGCATGAAGCAGAAGGTCTCCATTGCTAGGGCCTTGATACACGACCCACCTGTATTGATCTTTGACGAAGCGTCGCTCGGACTCGATGTCCTCGTCGCTCGTTCACTCCAAAATATAGTAAAGGGTTTGAGGGATGATGGTAAGTGCATTATCTACTCCACTCATATTATGCGAGAAGTCGAGCGGCTTTGTGACCGAGTTGCCATTATGGCCAAAGGGCATATCGTGGACTCAGGTACACTGCCGGAACTCGCAGAGAGACATCAGCAAAATGATTTTGAGGAGCTATTCTACCAACTGATCATTCAGAGCGAGACTCCTACAACACAACTTGTCGGAGTTTCGCAATGAATTGGACACATATTAAGCTGATCTTTCAGCGCGAAATAAGAGATCAGCTCCGTGACCGTCGAACGATGTTCACGATCTTTTTTCTCCCTCTATTGCTTTACCCGCTAATGGGGATGGTGATGTTTGAGGTGGCGCAGTTCCATCGCAACGGACGCGTAACAATCGGAGTTACTGGAGTTTCCCATATCCATTCGGATCTCCTATTATTCCCTGAAGGATCCAATGCCAAGATCGATTGGAAACCGGTAGCTCTTGAGGAATCGCTAGTCTGCCGTCTCGCAGAGCACAAAGCCAAACTTAGAGAATCCCTGAGCGAAGTAGTAGCGAACTCAATCCAACAAGAAGTCGAAGCACTTCTCAAGTCCGAAGGTGTTGATGCGATCGCCATCATTCCTCCTCAGTTTGCAACAGAGCCATGGAACTCATCTATTCAGGTTGTCTGCAATCAGCGCTGGGAACGATCCGTACAGGCTGCGACTCTCTTCCATGAACGGGTCTCATCCGCGCATCAAACATGGATACGACGGAAACTGGCATCGACTTCGACCGACGTCGGGACCTTGGACGAACCACAATTGAATATCATTGATGTTGCTTCCCCCGCAACAAAGCAGTCGTTGATATGGTCAAAAATCCTTCCTTTTGTCATGTTAGTTTGGGCTCTCACCGGCGCTTTTTATCCAGCGATCGATTTGTGTGCAGGAGAAAAAGAGCGAGGAACCCTCGAAACACTGCTTTGCAGTCCTGCGAGGAGACGGGAAATTGTTTGGGGGAAACTATTGACCGTCATGTGCTTTAGCCTCGGCACAGCATTGCTCAATTTGTTCAGTATGTATACGACAGCACTGGTCGTCTTAAATCGATTCGCAGGTTCTGGCGTTTCCGAAATGACTGAGGCTATGCAGCCCTTGCCGATTCGATCGATGGGTTGGTTGATTCTTCTTGTAATTCCCATTGCAGCAATGTTCAGTGCCATCGCTTTGGCCGTTGCGAGCTTAGCTAGAAGCACAAAAGAAGGCCAATACTATCTGATGCCACTAATTCTGGTGGGGATGCCTTTGGTCATGTTGCCCATGATTCCGGGAGTCACTCTTTCGCCTGGGACCTGCGTCATTCCTGTGACAGGTGCAGTCCTCTTATCGAAGACGTTGATGGATGGTGAGTACATGAATGCAATCCTCTACTTGCCAACGGTCATCGCGGTAACCGTGTTCTGCATACTCCTAGCGACTCGCTGGGCAGTACGGCAATTTGAAAGCGAAAGCGTTATGTTTCGCGATAGCGCACGTTCATCACTCAAGCACTGGTTGCGTGATGCATGGCGTCAACGTGAGGACACGCCGACGGCCAATGAATCATTGCTCGGCGGCCTTTTGATCCTCGTTTGTCTTTTCTTTGGTCGACTCTCGATGAGTACGTCTGAGTTGACCTGGGAAACGATCGTCTCATCGACATTGATTATTCAGATTGGCATGATGCTGGGGCCGGCATTGATCATGGCAACGATGCTGACGAAGTCGGTCATTCGCTCTCTCAGGCTTACGCAGCCCTCTCTGGTCGATCTGGCGGCCGTGGTGCTTCTCGCCGGAGCATTGCACCCTACCTACACTGTTCTAGCGACGGCGATCAGCAATGAATACCGACTGGGAGAAGAAACCACCAACATGCTTCAGCAGTTCGATGGATTGCTTGCTTCTGCGCCTATAGGTGGCGTGATTCTGATACTGGCGCTGCTTCCTGCTATCAGCGAAGAACTTGTATTCCGTGGATTTCTATTCTCTGGACTGCAACGAAACAACGGTCACCTTAGAGCCATCCTCGCCACTTCCTTGCTGTTCGGGTTGTCACACGGAGTGCTGCAACAATCGATTACAGCCACGATCATGGGACTGCTACTCGGTTGGCTTGCTTACAAAACGGGTGGAGTCGTTTGTTCTATTGTATTTCACTTTGTGCACAATGCGATCTCGATGCTTCTGGCCACGCATGGCAGCCGAGGAGATGCAGTCCCCTCCTGGATGGAGTGGGCAATTAGCCTTGACCAGGGGCACTGGGCTTACTCGGATCTATGGTGCACACTAAGCGTTGGTGTTTCCATTTGTTTGATCGCCTGGATAGCTACAAAACAGCCCAGGTGTTACGAATCAGGCAACCACGTCGTTATTGCCATCAAATAGAGCATTCCTGTTAAATCACGCACGACCCAATTGCTAGCAAATTCATTGTGGTTGCACTTGGGAACTTCAGGAACGTACTCAACTTCTTTTTGGCGATACATTGGGTGTCAGGGACGACATTGAAAAACCAATTAGATGCTGGGAGCATCAACTATGATTCAAAAAAAATGGACAGCCGTTCTAGTCAGCACATTGTGGGTCGCTTTCTCCACAGGATCTTCATCTTCGCAGGCAGGGGATTTATCAGGTACCTATCTTGATCCTGCGTTGCAGCGCCCCGACTTTTTTTCGCATCACCTATGGAACAGTTGGCCTGAGTATCGAGCGGTCTACAATCGACCTCGATACATTGGCGGGCACTTGGCGGCTGTCATTGAACCATCGAGCCAAGAGGCGATGTCTTGGAGGGAGAATGTTTGCAACGGCAACTACCAAAAGTGCCGAGGGCCGCATGTTCCACACTATTACTATTTGAAGCCATGGGAAGCTTTGAATACCAAGGCCAGGAATGACAACAAACCACAGATCGACACGATCAAGCTTAACAAAAGCAGCGTGATGTCGAGTCAATCTGTCGAATAAACGACAAGTGCGATTCGACAAGTGCGATTCACAGTCTATCGTTCAAAGTAGGCGGTTCGGATTTCATCGTCATGGCTTGCCGACTCGGCTATGGCTGCCTTGAAGCTCGCCGCACTTAGAGAGCAAAGAAGTGAATCCTCTGTCGCGTAGACACTCGCGTTCCTCGGTTGCCCGGTAATCAACGCGGCTTCGCCAAAGAAGTCGCCGGTTTGCAGAGTGGCGATCTCCTCTTCTGGTGATCCGCGTCGAATGGAGACCGCCCCTTTCCTTATCAGAAAGAACCGATCTCCTGGCTCGTTCTCCTGAATGATTCGTGTGTTTACTGGCACAAGCTCGATGGTCATTTCATCAGCAATACGCGTAAGCGTCCTAGGTGTGATTTTTTGAAACACTTTGCATTTGGCAATCATCTGCGTCAAGATAGCCGCTTCCTTCATAAGAGCATCACTGCGGATACGTCCATCGACCAAGGTTACGATTCTGTCTGCGACATCTAAGATTCGGTTGTCATGGGTCACGATCAAGATAGTCGACTTTTGTTCCGCGGCCATTTTCTGAAGCAGTTCCACAACCATTCGACCGCTATGTTCATCCAACGCCGCTGTAGGCTCATCCGCCAATACCAGTTTGGGCTGATGAACCAATCCGCGCGCGATAGCAACGCGTTGTTTCTGCCCGCCGGATAGTTGCCTCGGTTTATGATGAATCCGATTCCCTAATCCAACGCGATCGAGCATATCGCGCGCTCTGGAATTCAGTTCCTTGGGATTTAGTTTGGGCGTCATCAATTCCAGCGACATCCGCACGTTCTGCGTTGCCGTAAGCGACTCGAAAAGGTTGTGGGCTTGGAAGATGAAACCGATCTCACGCCGAAATTCCATCAGTTTTGCAGGGGAAGCACCCTTCAACGGTCTCCCCAGAACCTCGAGTTCGCCTTCCTGGACCGTGCGAAGCGCCCCTACCAATGTCAACAGTGTGGTTTTTCCAGAACCACTAGGACCCGTCATGATGATGATTTCACCAGGGAACACGGTCAGATTGTTGTCAAAGAGGATTTGCTTTCGCAATTCACCCTCGCCAAAAAAATGCTTGAGATCGTTGGCGCGTATCGACGGCATTTCTCCCGCACCGGTTCGAAGCCGAGTCTGCGGATCAAATAGAGTTGCGCGTTGGACGGTGCCGGGTACCATTTTTGTTCTTCATCCTGCAAACAATTTTCGCGACAGTTAAGCCAGAATAGAATTCTGAGTGTAATCTAGAGGACATCTCCATTTCGATTCCAATGGGTTGGATGTCCGTCCCCCGTTCAGAATTTCCTAGACGCTCCAATTTCTAGACGCTACAAAGATACTCGATGCGCTCGATTCCTCGAATACTAACGAGTTTTTGTTTTGCAGCAGCGATTGTATTGATTTTCTTCAACAGTTACCTGGAACCTCCGATTCTCGATTCTGCTGTTGCTCGCGATTCGATTGCAGATACGTCGAACAAGAGCAACTCTCCCACTTCGGCGTCAACCGCTGCTCGCCAGATCAATGCTCAAGGAAAGTTACTTCCTGCACGTGGAATTGCACGGCTTAGCGGCTTACCCGGCGACCGTGTCGAATCTATTCTGGTGAAGCCAGGCGAAACGATCGTCAAGGATCAACCGATCGCCATTTTGAAAAGCGACTCCATCAAGAAGATTGAACTCGAAGCCGCCGAGCTTAAACTACAAGAAGCAAAGACGACTCTTCGCACCAAGAAACAAGAGCTCGAACTCGGCGTTTCATTAGCGAACTCAAGAGTCGTTGCAGCTGAAATGTCGATCGAGCTTGCCAAGAAACAATTGGAAATGGCAAAGCAAGCGGACAGGCAGCTACCGCTATTGCGCAGGCAAATCGAAAGTCTGCGACAATTGCGAAACGACCCGTTGACAAAGGCGGTCGTGGGAAAAATAGAGTTGGAGTCGCGCGAAATGGAATATGAAAAAGCGTGCGCGACCTCGGAACAATCGATTCTCGCTGCGGCTTCGAGTCTGCGTCAATCCGAGATGCAATGGGAGCAATCAAAGCAGTCCCTACAAGCGGCAGAACTCTCGCAATCTGCCATCGAAGAAAATTCGCCCGTCGCTCCCCTTGAGAAACAAATCGAGCTTCTGAAAATGCAATTGGCAGAATCGACGATACGAGCCCCCTATGACTCGACGGTGGTCAATGTGCTGACCGAAGTAGGTGAAAGAATCACCACTCTCCCTATCGTTGAGATTGCCGATTTGACCAAAATGGTTTGCGTTGCCGAGGTATTCGAAGCAGACGTTGGAAGAATTCAAATTGGAGATTTCGCTAAGCTGAAATCCTCCGCTTTGAATCGAGACTTGGAAGGAAAGGTCACACGAATCGACAGAGTTGTCGGAGGATCGCAACTACGATCACCGAATCCGATGGCTCGCACCGATTTCCGATCCGTTGGAGTATGGATTGAGCTCGATTCAAGCAACTCAATCGTGGCTGCCGACCGACTACAACTACAGGTCGATGTCATGATAACAGCCACCCCCAAATAGACAAACGGAGGCAATATCTCGTCTCGGGTAAGGCTAAAGTACTATCGAAATCAGAATGGTGTTAAAATGCTGACTTTCGAGTCAGGAGATTCGCTGTGACATTCTTAGCATACGCGTTGGGGCTTTTTGCACTAGCGTTGGTGATCTTTGTGATCGACATCATGATCCCGAGTGGCGGCGTGTTAATCGGCGTCACGGGGTTACTCATCTTGGGGTCCGTCTACTGTGCTTTTCTCCACAGCGTAACGACTGGAATCTGGATGGTGATTGCGACATGCCTTTCAATGCCACTGATGTTCTGGATGTTCTTAGTGATGTGGCCACGAACTCCCATGGGGAAGAGACTGATCGTCGAACCTACACCTGCTGATGAATTTGTGTGGTCCGACGCAGGCGAATCCGGAACGGCGACCACGCTATTGAATGCAATTGGGTTGACGTTAGGCGAAATGCTACCAAGTGGGTTGGTTCAGATCGGAGACAAAACGTACGAAGCGTTCAGTGAAACCGGACCAATCGAAAAGGGTGTCCAGGTCAAAGTGAAGCGATTAGATGTCGGCAGATTGGTCGTGATCGCTTATCGGGAGTCAAACACAGGGAATCCGAAGTCCCAAGGTTCCGGATTGGATCGCCCAGCGGCTGAACTCAACATCGATTCCTTGGAGGGGTAGCTGCTCTAATGGCAGCCGCTCTTTCTAGTCTAGTGTGGAGAGAATCCGTGAGAATTAACAAATACGCAATGCCTGCGATTACTGGATTCCACTGAAGGATGTTAGCCTCCTGCAGGTGTTCCACTCGACGTCTTTTGGTGGGAACACTAATCCTCGCTAATCTTCACTAATGAATCCTTGTCCGTAGATGTGGACTCATTGGATTAGTGGTAATCAGTGTTGATTAGTGTTCCAATAGGGTTTGTTTTTCGCTATCTCGATTCCATTGGCTCTTGGATGTAGCAAGCCGAAGTGACGCTCCAAGCCTCGTCTCAGTTCTTCGAAGCGCTTTGATGTTAGAAGGGTTCCTGTCGCCCCTTCAGGGCTTGGCGAGTTCTTTGCAAGCTTACCCAGGGTTAGCACCCTCATCTTTACCCGCATCTTTTTGACTTTGCTCCCCTCGCCCCTTTTAGGGGAGAGGGGCTGGGGGTGAGGGGCTGGGACCATTGGCCCGGCCGTCAATAACTCCTTGAAAATCCATCCGCTCGGGACAATGGTCCCAAGCTACAGTCAGAACGTGTCTTTTGTCGGCGGTCACACACTCTCTAACGGGCGTCACTGTGTACTGGCCCCCACTGTGTACTGGCCCCCACTGTGTTTAATGGCCGCCGCTCTTAGGCTCACTCGATTCTTGGGCTTTCTGTTTCGCCTCGATTTCGGCTGCCTCTGCATCGAGAGATTTGTTGGAGATGAGCCGCTCCGATATGGAGGACGGATCTTCAAAGATCTCTGACAGGACGAAAACTTCGACGCGCGAATCCAGATTGGGGTCAACACGATCTTCTTTGAATCGAGGCTCGGAGTTGCCTGCCGCGCTCGTTCGAATTCTTCTGGGGTCGATACCGTTATCGATCAAGAATTGCGAGACGGACAAGGCTCGACGAAAAGCAATGGACCACGCATCCACAGCAGCTTGATTCCCGTTTCCGCCGTTGTTCGCCGCATGTCCGCGTACTTCGATTCGATGCTGTTTTCCTTCTAGTTCTGGGATGAGTGCAAGCAGTATTTCTCGGCCATCTTGATTCACCTCAAATGAATTTAAGGCGAAGGGGACGATCGAACCGACATTGGAACGCTCTCCTTCATCGGTCATTTCTCGATGCTTTACTTCGCCATCAGATTTTTTGGATCCTTTGGCTTTCACCGGACGCCGATTGCCATTGCCATTGTTTGCCGACGGTACAAGCGATCTAGCATCCATACCCGACAGTCGTTTACCACCCGGGTTTTTAAAATGCTCTGCAACAGCGCTCTTTACCTCTTGGCTTTGGGACGTGAGCCACATCACCATAAAGAACGCCATCATCGCAGTCACGAAGTCCGCATAAGCAACTTTCCAAGCACCTCCACCACCACCCATGATGACTAACCCCCTGAATCCACGGCTTTGAAGAGAGCTTCCATCTCTTCGTTGGTTGGTCGCAAATCATGGCTCAGGCCGCGCCGTCCTGTTTCGATGGCCATCTTCGGCTGCATGCCGTTAAAGAAACCCTGCAGCACACAAGCGATGGTTTTGAAGTAAGAGCTTTCGGAGTGTCCGATCAGATTCATTTTCCCAGCGAGGGGAGCAAAGAAACCGTACGACGCGAGAATTCCCAAGAACGTTCCCACGAGTGCAGCACCCACGTGGTGCCCGATTTCCGCAGGGGGACCATCGATGTGCCCCATCGTCACCACGATCCCAAGAACCGCCGCCACGATTCCAAATCCGGGGAGTCCGTCTGAGGTTGTTTGTAATGCGTGAATGGGCAAATGATGCTCTTCTTCCATGGCATGGATTTCAATGTCCATCAAGGCGCCCACATCTTCAGGACGCACAGAACCGTCTATCACTGGACCGAATGCGCCTTTGATAAACTCAGTAGCGTGATGATCCGCCGCTAATTTTGGATATTTGGCAAAGACAGCGCTCTTGTGTGGGTCCGCAATGTGCCCTTCGAGTGCGAGCAATCCGTCGCGACGTGCAATCCGAAACAACTCGTATAGCGCAGAGAACGTTTCTTCGTACGTTTTTTTACTGTATGGGTCTCCCTTGAGCGCTTGGATAATCCCTTTGACGAGGCCCTTGAGAACCGCAGGTGAAGACATGATGACCAACGCGCCGCCTGATGCACCGCCAATGACAAGCACTTCTGATGGCTGAATCAATGCACCCACATGTCCACCGGCCCAAATGAACCCGCCGATAACACTCGCACAAACAATTAGGCAGCCGACAATAACAACCATGATCGCTCCGATAGCTTTGACTGCAACGAATGAAGAACAATCTCCAGAAGTGAGCCTCCGTGATATAGCTCCGAAAAGTCCTAGAAGCAAACGATCAGGTTAGTAAAGACTTGAGGAGTGCGATAAAATTACGTACTGTAACGATTCTGCGGATCGATTCGCCGGAAAAAAAGATCCGCGAGCGAGTTCACCTAGAAGCCTCAAGCCATGCATCCCGTTTTTCTTCCCCACGAGCAGCTCGAGAAACAATGTCGCGTCAGTTTCAAGAGAGCCTCGGGACCTGGTGGGCAGAACAGAAACAAAGTGGAAACGGCCGTCGACGTCACCCATGTTTCTACGGGCATTAGCGGATCAGCCTCGGAGCGACGAACACAACAGGACAACCGTCGTGTTGCGATGGACCGATTGCGAGTTCATTTGGCCGTCGAAATGCGAACTGCTCCCTCCATCGATGGGGAACTACTGTTTGCGAAGTATACTCGGCAAGGCCGCATCGCCGTATCTGTAACGAATTGGGATTGGCCTGCTATTCTGGCTGAATTACTGAATCGCTTGGAAACCAACCAATGGGAGTTGTCACCGATTGCAGAGGAATTCGACGTCTCTTCGAGTCAATTGATCAAGCTTTTGAAACAATCGCCGCTCGCTTGGATTGCAGTGAATCGCAAACGTACGGCATTGGGAAAGCATGCGTTGAAGTAGCGAGCCAACTTAGGCTGCGACGGTGGAGCGATAGTACTCGATGGTTCGGCTGATTCCCTCTTCCAATCGAATTTGAGGTTCGTACCCCAACAGCTTGCGAGCCAGCGTGATGTCAGCCAAGCTTTCACGGACATCACCAACGCGCGGAGCGTGAAATTCGATTTTTGGCGTAAACCCAAGCTGTTTGGCGAGCATCTTCAATAATTGCAGAAGTGTCGTCTGCTGCCCATCCGCCACATTGATGATTCGGCCCCCGATGTTCGGACGCTCGGCTGCCAATAAATTCCCATGCACGACATTGGCCACATAACAAAAATCGCGAGACTGCAAACCATCGCCATAGACGATCGCAGGCTGGCCTGTGAGTATGCGGCTAACAAACAATGGTATCACGGCTGAGTAGGCACTGTTGGGATCCTGGCGAGGCCCAAACACATTGAAGTAACGAATTCCAACGGTTTCTAATCCGAAGCTATGAAAAAAAGCTTGGCAGTAATATTCCCCTGCCAATTTGGCGACAGCGTAGGGGGACAATGGCATGGGCAAGTCCGTTTCTCGCTTCGACGACGTAGGTTGATCACCGTAGGCGCTACTACTAGCGGCGTAAACAAATCGCTTCACCTTCGCTTGAACACTGCATTGCAGCATGTTCAGCGTCCCAGTAGCGCAGGCTGCGTGTGAATCCAGTGGACGCTCGAGTGAGAGTGGAACGGATGCCAATGCCGCATGATGGAAAACTCTCTCGATGCCGGAGACTGCTTCGCGAACGGCAATTGGGTCGAGAATATCACCCTCGATAAACTCGATTCGATCGGAAACCTCTTCGAGATTCTCACGAGTACTCGTACATAGATTGTCCAAGACTCGTACGGAATGTCCTGCATCTAACAGTCCACGCACAATATGAGAACCGATGAAGCCGGAACCACCTGTTACCAAACATCGAACCATGATTCTACTAACCGACTTTCTGAAGTTGCGGAAGCGATTGTACTTCCATGTCCCAGTAACCCAGCCAAGGGATGTTGTGTATCCGCAGTTGATCTAGCCACTTTATACCCACAGATCTGCTCGCGGCAAGGACTAGTATCACTCCATCACAGTGTCGGCCAAATTGGGAAACGACATCTTGTCCATGGAAACCTAAATCTACCAAACTTAGACGATTCTGCTTCCAATGACCGACCATTCGCATTTGATCATAACGATTATTGCGAGAATGCTTCGGGGTCTCTGACACTATCTTGGTCGCGTCAAATCGCGTTGGTATGATCTGCCACTCCTGTTCGACCGAACGCTTCAATTGCAACTGAAACGCTTCCCATATCTCAGAAATGGTTGTTTCTCGGCCGCTCTCTGGAACGGAATCGAACAATCCATGCAATCCCAATACGAACTGGGGTTGTTTTCGCACGTGTCCCCGAATCGATGAAAGCATAGCTAGCTGTTCCGGAGATTGCTAAAAAGTTTTGCGTACGGATGAAGGACAGGACGATGCGGTGCTTTAGGGACTCCATCCACCGTATTGCGAATCGTTTCTAAGTCCTCTTCCACGACAAGCATGTCGCGGTCATCACCTGCATTGGTCACAGGACGAGGACGACGCTCGATTCTTTCGTTCGGTTCCCATGGATCGTTCATATCTACAAACGAAAGAACATCTCGTTCGACAAAGCGATCCAATAGTACAGGAGATGGTTGATCAGATGTTTCCACGATCGACTGCATTGGATCAAAAGTCATGGCATTCATGTTGAGATCGGAGACCAGTTCTCGCATCTCTTGTTCGACTTGACGCTCTAAATTCGCAGCTTGCGACGGAGTGATGTTCGATATTGGCTCGACAGAAACCTTACCAATATCTGAGAAAGATGAGTCTCGATCTACAGTACTCGTACTGCCAGAAAATCTTGTCGATGGTACCAAAAAGTCTTGTGCTTCCTCGAGTTCAAATTGGTTGACTGGTTCATTCTCCATGGAATGCAAGTCGTGATTGAGATTGCCAAACGCGATTCCCGAGTATGATTTGTACCCGTTGGAAGATTGGACGGGGAGATTGAACTCTTCGTCAAAATCACTGCCGAACACATTCGAGGAATCGATCTTTGTCGGCTGAATCTCCTTGGAAACGTCCATGTGGGCCACGGAGTCAGTTCGACCGATCGGAGCCAATTGATATTCGTCTAGATCCCGTCCCCAGGCGCACGGTTCACAAGATACGGAGTAGGGCTGAAGTTCAGTGTGCACTGGTTCGTGAGTTGTAGGGCGATCGGGGTTGAACATCGAGTAAGCAGCGGCCCCAGGTGCGGATGTCGATGTTTTAGATGGACCGGGATCATTCGCTTCGTCGAGAGTACCAAATTCGACAATACTTTCCTTTTTGACGGCCGGAGCCGAGGTCGCTTGAAACCAAGCGGCAATGTTGGAAGTCGGTTCAGCTTGGGATAATGAGTCGGAATCCGATATCGTCGAATACTGCGAAACCTCGGACAGTTGCGCCACGAAGGACGGCGACTTCGCAGTCGTCTTGATGGACTCGGGTTCACTCCATGGGTTTGGCAATTGCTGAAGCATTCCCCATGCTTTTCCGACCAAAGCGGCGGAGACGGGGCGCTGCCTTTCCTGGGTAGCTAGCAGAAGCGACTGATCCGCTAACCGGTCGATCAAGCGAGGGATCCCATCCGATCCGCGATAGATCGCATCCAATGCGTCACGGGTAATGACGCTGGAGTGAGAAACGCCTGATAGCTCGACCTTATGTGCTACGTATTGTGCTGTCTCCTCCATGGACAAAGGAGTGAGGAAGCAACGCGTCGCTATGCGTTGATTGAGCGACTCCATCTGTGGGTGGCACAGATTATCTTCTAGTTTGAGGCTACCGCAAAGGACTAATCGGACACGCGGCAAACCGTTGCGCATGACGTTGGTCAGAAGGCGAATTTCCTCCAATAGCTTGATGGAGAGCGTTTGCGCCTCGTCAACAATCAACAAAAGCCCTTCGCTTTGCGAATCCGGAGAAGGTTGCAGACGATTCATCAGTGTGAGTCGCAATTCACCCTCATTCAAATCTCGAAATGGCATTCGCAATTCGAACAATAAACTCTGAAGTAGAGCGCGTCGTGTCACCAAATGCGAACTTGCAAGCATTACAACTTCGAAATTGCGCCGAAAATGCTCCGCAATTCTTAAACAGCAGACAGTCTTCCCCAGTCCTGTACCACCGAAAATGGCTACCGGACCTTCGGCTCTCGCAATGGCGCGATTGGCAGTTTGTATCGTCTGCTCCATGGCTGGAACAGGGTAATATCGGTCAAGAGTGGGGGCCGGTAGAAAGGGGCGATTGACAAACCCGAAAAATGACTCGTACATCCGTGTGCTTCCCTGATAGGAACCGATACCAATAAATCGTTTCTTTGGGATCGGAATCTGGCCCATCGCGACATGAGTACGATCGTTAAAATCGCTACACTTTGCCTAAGATTTCTACCGAGCAATCGCCCGTGACGCTAGCATTGACCGCGAGGCATCCATGCTGATATTGCTATCAAGGCATGGTTTTGCTAGACACCGATAGGAGTTAGACTGCCCTCGTTTATCGACTTTTGTGCATGTTCGCTTTTTGAGCAACTCCCATGAAACTCCCATTCGCTCCATTGAGACTCCGACCGCCACGTTTGCATTTCGCGTCGATGCCAAGATTCAGAGTGAAGTTGGCACGCGATCAAGACCTGTACGTTCATCACCACCTCGGCTTGGGGGATATGATCCACTGCAACGGATTAGTTCGGAGTTTGCTGGAGGAGCTAAACGATAGGAATCGTCTATTCGTATTCTGCAAGGAGCGTTATGCCACCATGGTCGAATGGATGTATCGCGACGAATCGAGAATAAAGGTTTTGCCCATCGACGATCAGAAAAAAGAGCATTCGGAAGTTTGGCGAATCCTGCAAAAGCACAACAGCACCAATTTCTTGAGCGTTGGTCATCGATCGCTCAAGCGACTTGCGGCAAAGCATCCTCGCTTGTTCTTTGATCAGTTGTTCTATCTCCAGTTGGATTTGCCGTACGAGTATCGATACACAAAATGCTATTGGCAACGAGACCTGGATGAGGAAGAACGGGTCTATCGAAAACTGGCTCCGCAGGCTCCGTTTGCTTTTGTGCATGACGACGTATCAAGAGGGTTCGTCATCAATACCGAGTCTATCCATCTGCCAATTGTGCGAAATGAAATCAGCGAGAGCATTTTTCATTTGGGACTCTTGTTGGAAAGAGCCACGGAGATCCACTGCATGGAGAGCTCTATCCGATGCATGATGGAGTCGTTAGAACTGAGTCGAAGCAAACTTTATTACCATAACTTTCGCTGCACACGCCCACTGGGAACGGCGACACGTCAAAGGTGGATGGAGGTCGGCTACGAGTTGGCTCGACCTGCAGGAATGCCCCAATGAGCTGCGTAATCCCTGACTCTGCGAAGAAAAGACGTATTGTCTCGTTCTCTCTGTACGGAACGAATCCGCTTTATCTTGAAGGCGCGATGCGGAACGTACAGTTATTGCCCAATGTGTATCCGAATTGGGTCGCCAGAATTTATGTTTCTCAAGAAGTTTCGCCCGAGTTTTGCCATCGCCTTACCGATGCCGGTGCTGAAGTGGTTCAGAAACGTCGCATCGGTCTCGTTGACGGTACGTTCTGGAGGTTTTTGCCAGCGAGCGAATCGGATGTGGAATTCGTTGTTGTCAGAGATGTCGATTCGAGAGTAACCGATAGAGAATTTGCGGCAGTCACCGAATGGATGGAAAGCGGTAAAGCCATACACATCATGCGAGATCACCCGTCGCACCATACGGCAATGTTGGCTGGTATGTGGGGATGTCGTGGTGGCTGCATTCCTGATATGCAGATGCTAATTGACAAATGGGGGCTTTGGTCCAAAAAGGGCTTGGACCAAGCGTTCCTAAGAGATGTCATCTATCCAAGATTTCTTCAAGATTGCATGGTGCACAGCGATTTTTGTGAATACGCTGGTGAGTCGGCTCGCCCCTTTCCTACGAAACGGTACGGAGGTGAGTTTGTTGGCTGTGTCTATGATTCAGATCGAAACACGCTAACAGCGGAACAGCATACCGAGAATCTATCCCATTTCGCAGCTGCCACTCTCCGCAAGTTTCCACGTGCCAGAACAAAGCACAAACTACCAATGTTGCTCAAGCACTGGTTTCGTCGAATGCGACGCGCTGCATAATTCAACTCGCGATTAGCTCCGTTTTGTGGCGGCCTGCTGCGCGTATGCCATGTGGAAGAAGACGTTCGGGCTTGGAATCTTGGTACATTGAAAATTAGGGCCCTAAGTCAGCCTTCACTCTTGGAAGCTTCATCTTCGCTTAAGGTTCTTTCGGCATAATGATTAGGGGATGGACGGAGTCGTTTCTTTGCATCCTACGAAACGTTGGATGGGTGGCCCGCTTTTGGACACCGCGTTTAGAGTAGCACTCAAGAGAGATACAGAGATGAGTATCGTACGGCGATGGAAGATTGGTTTTGTGGGGTTGCTTGCTTTGGGAGCTGGCGCGATCGCTTTCACTTTGTTTCGGGCTGGCCGACCTGGTGTTGGACGAATACGCGGTGGAGTTTCTGTTCAACGCCCGGAGCCAGAGTTGACACAGAATGTTCGAGAATTGCCGGTTCGCTTCGAACAAGGGATCCAGGTTGTCTCGAGTAATGAAGCGATCCCAAACTTGAATGCGAACAGCCAGGAACTCGTATGGAATCGGTTTCGAGGGCGCGATGGCCGTGGGATTAGCGAAGAACGAACGATCCCGGTTTCGTGGAGCGACTCAGAAAATCTACGTTGGAAACTGGATCTGCCTGGCCCTGGCTCCTCCAGTCCAATACTCACCGAAAAGTACGTGTTTCTGACGAGCTACACGGGCTACGGTGATGAAAAGCAAACCGGCGGCAAGATGGATTTGTTGAAACGACATTTGCATTGTGTCGATCGGACTGATGGTAAATTGCGTTGGACGAAAAGTGTCGATGCTGTACTGCCAGAGGATCCTTATCAAGGGATGGGGATTCCAGAACACGGCTACGCCACGAATACGCCCACGACCGATGGAGAGTACGTTTATGCGTTCTTTGGTAAATCGGGGCTTTATGCTTATGACCTGGATGGAAACGAACAATGGCATGTTTCTGTTGGCACGGAGTCAGGGAATCGGGGATGGGGGACTGCTTCGAGTCTGCTGCTCTACAAAGACATGGTGATCGTGAATGCATCCGAGGAGAGCCAATCGTTGATGGCGTTCGAGCGAAAGACCGGCAAGATGGTTTGGTCTGCACCTGCCTCGACATTGGAACTGGCCTATGGAACTCCCATGATTGTGCGGGTGAATGAAACTCGCGATGACGTGGTCATCGCCGTGCCCGGTGAAGTCTGGGGGCTGAATCCTCTTACGGGGAAGCTCGTGTGGTATGCAGAGACAACCTTGACTGGAAACTTATCTCCGAGTGTGATCCAAGATGGTGAAATGCTCTACGTATTCGGAGGCTATCGTTCGTCTGGAAGTCTTGCTCTACGCACTGGTGGCGTTGGAGACGTTACCAAATCGCATATTGCATGGACGAGTCGGAACTCATCCTATGTAGTAACCCCTGTTCTTCACGACGGGCATTTGTATTGGATCGACGACCAAGGAATGTACTTTTGTGCGAAGGCGAGTACCGGTGAACTGGTTCAGAAAAAGCGCGTAACGGGAATCGAATCAAAGGGCCGCCCCGTCTATGCTTCGCCCATTTTGGTGGATGGGAAGATCTACGCACAGACGCGAGGAAGTGGGCTCTTTGTCATTGCGGGTGAGCCTGAACTGAAGATCCTTCATCAGAATAAATTCGAATCGGATCATAGCATTTTCAACGGGACACCGGC